>Ga0126337_10001978_pt1:2500-12791 | contig 12791 bp, 7 predicted proteins | sample DipCmetagenome_FD_92527 | JGI IMG/M metagenome (GOLD analysis project Ga0126337, IMG submission 92527) | Coral microbial communities from La Bocana,Puerto Morelos, Mexico - Diploria C A metagenome | ecosystem: Host-associated > Invertebrates > Cnidaria > Coral | place: La... | reverse complement strand
CATGTGAAGAAAGCTATACGCGACGCTGATTGGACGTATCGATTTCTTCACATGTGAAATATAAATATAGAATTCTATTTGCTACGTTTATCGCATAAAATTCTCTCTATATATGTAATAAAATACTGTCCTGAATATTCTGCGAATGTTTTCTCTGTTCCAAGCTTTATCTTATTTACTACAACTGAGCCATCGATGATTATGGCATCAACAGCCTCGGGCATCCTCGCTTGTGGAGTTGTGGAAGACTGAAGACATTCAGCTAGTTCCGACTTTTTCTGAGGAAGGCGCAACTTGCCATATTGTGATAGTGATGGTGGACAACTTTGGTTTTCGTGCTGGAAAAACTCATCCAGGTTGCCCTCCCTGGTTTGACAAGAAATATAAAGCCTTGAAAAAAGCTAACAGTCGTTCCTTGCAGATGACAACTTTGTCTTGGATGCCACCTTTGATGGAAGACCGTTAAAAACACTCTGATTGTTTCTCTTTATTGGGTCGTACAATGAATGACTCAAACTGTGCCGTTCCAACCTCTTCAACCTTGCGCAGTCTTACCAGTGGAACCGAGCCCATTATCTCTTTAGTGTCCAAAACTAAGAGATCTTCGCTTTCCTCCATGAAAGGGTTGCCCATTTCTTCAACTGTTCTGGTAAGTGCTGTAACATCTCTATAAAATAGAGACTGCAAGCTCTTTGTATCTTCGTGGTGTTTTGCACTTTGCTTGGCCTGTGTGGATCCTGTTGCTATGCTGGTTTCAAACTCATTGATGATTCTCGCCATCTCTGGTCCCGATACCATCCACCGACAAAGAGCACTCGAATTCTCCGTCACCCCCACAGCAACAGCCTCTCCTTTCACCAAAGCGTTGTTCTGTTCATGAGCATGGTCGATTAGGATGCTTGAGAAATTCATTGATGTCTTGTTCACAACAAACCTTCCCTGAATTGTGAAGCGACATCTGGTACCACATCAACCTCGTTCCCATGCAGGGACGTTTCCCTGGCTTGGAGGCCCCAAGCTAGGGAAAAGTCCCTGGGAACGAGGTTGGGTGCCACATATTCAGGCGGTACATGTCTCGTAGGTGAATTGGTAACCTGAGTCTAGCATAGTTCGTATGGTCCAGTCCAAAGAACCAGGGAACAATCTTTGACACTGCGCATCCCGTTTCTGAAAGAAATTCTCAAAATATGATCTGAATTAAACTATTAGAGTCCTTCCTTACACAAAGCTTATGGTAGAATTCTTTGATTAGAGTTATGGAACAACCGGTTTTGTAAAAATTGGTATCAAATGGGCATTTCTCATGTAAATCAAATCGTTAAGGAACAACCAAGTACTTTTTTGTCACCAACAGAATTTCAAAGCAAGTATCATACCAAGGTTTTCCCTGTGAAATTCTTTGGGACAACATCTGCCCTCCGAGAGTTCTGGAAAAATCGAAAACTATCTAGTGTACCACTAAATTGTAAAGAACAATCTTTTACAGCCGCCTTTTTAAAATCGAAAAAGCCCAACAGACTAGCTTATCAAAAAATGGTAGAGGTAAAATGTAATCATAAAATTTCTAGTCAGGAGAAATCTGGCATAACGCATATATGATTGCTATTAAATGCACCAAAAGCAAGAAACTGATTGTTCACAGTGGATAAATAGCCGGTGGTATTCTGAGGACCGGTGGTATACCGCCGACCGGTTAGCTCAGTTGGTAGAGCGTCGGACTACTGTGCGGGAGGTCGAGTGTTCGAGCCCCAGACCGGACCAACACTCAGGGTCTTAAATTAACTGAGGAGAATGTGCTGCCTTTGTATTTACATCTGCAAATGGTTAGACATTCTAGTCTTCTCGGATAAGGACGAAAAATCGTAGGCCCCGTCTCCTACATCTTCAGTGTTATATGGCTATAACAGGGGTAGTTAAGAACCCACACACCCTTCGCAAAGAGTAGGGGACGTAGTTCCCGGTGTTGTGGTCTGATCTCGTACACATTCTAGCACACGTACACATTCTAACGAGAAATGTATGTCCTCCTAAGTGTCACGTGTATAAATAAAATTTGATTGATTGATTGATTGATTGATTGATTGAGGCTAGCTCAGCTAAATAATGAAGACGCATGAAAATATACAGAGGTTGTATTTGCAATTAGCACAGAAGTACTCCTAACTGTAGTTTACGTTTTGAAATAGCTAAAAGTGCGGCATCGGTTTTATTTGACAACTACTGCTGATTAGAACAACGCATTAAAAACGCCAAATAATATGTACAAAAAATAGCTTTCAAAGACACGACATCTATGTAAAGGAAATAGTAGCTTTGTAAACCTACAGAATTACAGACCACAATCTTTCACTCGATTATATGAATAGTGTGTAGTAAAGTTTAAACAAAATCTGAATTTGAAAGCGCGACTTTTCCAGGGTCAGCTAAGATAAGCGGGCAGAGTGCGATTCGTGAATTAATGGGGGATTTAATGAGAACGCGAAAATCCGCGAAAGCGTTTTTGCATTTTCGATGCCTTCGGATAATTTATTTCAATTTGTTGGAGCTTTTTATGTCTGTTTATTTTATTAATAATTATTATTGATATTGCATGGTGAAGCGAAATCATGTTGGTTAATCGTAAGTTGTGTTCCTAAAAGTATGTCCTTTCATCTTTAGCAGTTTCACCGTGATTTCCTTCGTGATTGCTCCGACATGCTCCAAATAAAATATAATAGCCAAACTGTCGTATGTAGATTAAAACGAAGGTGTGGCTGGCTAGGAGTCTTTAAAAGGAGTTTTTGTTTTTGGAACAAATATATCAAAAGGATACCTATTGAGATAACCTGTGCTGCACCCCCGGGTTCTGTAGCCTGTCCTCTCTCGGCGAGGAGAGGCACTGTGAGAGTATAGGGGGGTAGTTGCTGACGTCATTGTTTACATCATTTGCATAGGGCTTTACGTACAAAAGGAAACATGTTAGATATAAATTGATTCTAGGCAGCTAAAGAGCTGATGGAATTTAATACATGGTGAAATTTTTAGCTCATAATATTCGGGGGGGAAATTGTCTTTCAAAAACTGCAAAATCTATGGGTGGCAAAAGCGCTAATGAGCTCATACGTTTTTTTTGTAAAATTTTGAGTTTTTTAACTCGTGTTGCGCAAAAAGTATTCAATAGACCTGGCTCATATTAATTGGCAGAGTTAATCATACTATGAACTTTCAATATTCAGAACAGATTTATTTGTAGCTCCATCAGAAACTGAATTGCCTATGCTAGTGACGCAAATATTGTAAACAAATATTCCCCTACATAGGTCCATCGCACCAACCTTTGGACACTGTCCCTCCTCCTTAGGGTTGGAGGGGAGTTTCATTTAACTTGACAGTTATTAAGTCTAATAACCTTCTACAGGGGCAATTTAAGTGTGTGGAAACCTTTTCTAACATTGTTAAACCAATAACAATTTAAGACGACTTAAGGCGACTTAAGGAAGTTCGCGCTAATTGTTTCTACGCATCGTTACGTAAATTTCGTGCGCCGTAACGGCGCACGAAATTTACACGCTACGTCATGCACCGAGTGCACGCGCTAAGTAGTAAAGTGAACGATAATAGGGCAAATGGCCATTGCTAAGACTTTGCGTGGATTTAACGATCTTGGACATTCGGTGGTCCCCTATTTTTCTTTCGATGGGCCATTTTCTCTACCGATTTTTCGTAGATCAATTCGCCAGAAGTTTTTATTCCACGAGGAGTCATTCGAGTCAAGTTTGACATTGGCGTGATTTTCCTGGACCAATCACAATTCTTCACTACCCATAGCGATTAATGAGATTGCTTCATTTTGGATAATAATAATAATAACAATAATAATAATAATAATAATAATAATAATAATAATAATAACAATAATAATAATAATATATTTTTTAATTAAAAATATTGAAAACTTTATTGACTTCATTCAAATTCCTATTTACAAGTTATACCAATACCCAAAATCAAAATCTAAAAATACTACTACTAATAATAATAATAATAATTTTTTTTAAAAAAACTTAATTTAGCTCAAAAAGAGTTAATTTAAGTTAGAAAAATTTATTTAATAATAATAATAATAATAAAGTCGTTATTGAAGGTTTTAAACAAACGTTAAAACTTACAATGTCCATTTTGAAAATAGAACTATTCAAGCATTAATTACAATCTATTTAGAATAAAAAAAAGACATCTATTTACAAAGCACTTCTTAAACCTCTCTGTGTTAACACGTGGGATCTGGTAAGGATGCGATCTACCGCGTAGAGCGCGGTTCATAAGTGGGGGGAGAAGATCCTGCAGGGGATTCGAAGAAGTACCCATAATACTTTTCCAGAGCCTCAGATCAGATGATCTGATCATGATGATGATGATCAGACAACAGCTTACGTCAGATTGCTTTTTTCTTGTTCGTTAAAGTGGGCAAAGGCTGGCTTTGGAGTAATGCTAAAAGATTTTGAAATAAAAAAGCTGATTCCATGTAGCCGTGCGTCTGTTCAGTAATAAATCACAGAGGACATCAAAATGTAGTAAGAACAAAATTAAAGTGATACACGAGGCGATAGCAATTACCACATTTTGACGTCCTCTGTTATCTATTACTGAAGAGACGCATGGCAACATTTCTATTTGTCAGTCGATGATGGTCCGTTGAAAGTGATTAATCATGATGGTATTGGCTGAAAGACTCTTGTAAAAATTGGTAGCAGTCATTGGTTTGTCCATGTTTTTTTCAAATTAAGTAAGTCGGTTTGAGGTACGTTTGCCGGTTTTGTTTACGTTATCAATAAATCATTTGCAACAGCGCAAGCTAAAGGCACTTTGCTTATTAGATCTTAGCAAGGACTATTGGAATCAACAAACTGGGGAAAGCCACCCATTTTTTCCAGAAATAGTTAGCCCAGGATCTCAAATAGAAATCGTGACTTCGGCATTTTTCTGAAAAAGTAGGGAATATTTTTCGTCCAAGTTCGTAGAATTCGCTCTTTCAGCAAGCACATATATGAAGATATTTAAGTTACACGGTAAATGGTAACATTCAGTAAAATAAACTTTTCGTATCGTTTAACATCCTTGACAGCCCAGCTAAAAGTCGATAAAATGCATTCTAAATGGCTTTGTTCATGCACAACCAGAACCACAAAAGAGTGTTGAGTTTTAAGTCGCTTGAGTTTGTCATATTGGTTGCTGGGTAAGTTCTTCGATAGATACCTCTAAGGTAGACAATGACAACAAATCCCGCCTTTGGCGAGTTGCTTTCGCTCTCTTTAGATCCCTGCAGCTTTGACAAGGAACTCGGAAACATCTTACAAAGCAAGTAGTAACATTTCCGTAGAAGTGTCGCATGTGGAGAATACCATTACCTTGGAAAGGCAAACAAGGATAAGTCAATTATTGGGCGAGAAATACAGCAGATCCGAATTACACATTTGGATACCTATCAAGAAAGCTAATTGGTAAATAAGTAGCCGGACTAAGCATTGCTTTTCAGAGGAGAAAGAAGCAACAATAGCGTGTATGTTGTAGTTAAAAATTAAATTCAGGTAAAAATATTTTTAACCTAGTTGGATTCTCAATTTCCTTTGTCTTCTACCCCTAATTATTCATAATCAATGAATAAGTAGGGTTTAGAGACAAAGGAATTTAATTATTATGTACATGGAATAGGAAAATATAGATCAAACATAGATATGATACGGCAATCTAACTGATATTTCTAAAGGGTGAAAATTTCTAAAGGAACTGTGGTGCTGCGTCGGTGGGGGTAACAAGGTAATTTGGTCAGTATATCAACTAAGTTGAAAATTTAAATTGGCCACCGTAACGAGTTATAAAGCTGACGTTTTGAGCGTTAGCCCTTCGCCATTCGCTCTGACGAAGGGCTAACGCTCGAAACGTAAGCTTATAACCCGTTACAGTGGCCAATTTACATTTTCAACTTTGTTGATATAACCAAATTAACTGATATTCTGTTTCGACACATGCTGGATCAGTATTACACAGGAATTAACCTCCTTACTAAAAGAGGAAAAGAAACAACAGGTAGAAAATCCTTAGGGTGTCACAAGATGTTTTCATTTCTTGCTTCTTCACCCATCCTCAGTACTGTGTAGCTGTGTAAAATATAGAAACTGACGGGTGTTCGTATAACGTGGACTTTGGGACAATGGACTCTAAACCACTCTAGTTCATGTTTGCTACAGGGATATCGACGTTACTTATATGCTAATTGCTATCTGTGTGGACGAAAACTTACCCAAGGTTACAAGCAGTACCGAGCTGTTAAGGAACACAAATAGAACATTGACAAAGATGGATTCATTCACATGGTGAGCATCATTGACTTCAGGCTGGGAATAAATTGCACCAAGGCAAACGTCAAAGAATATTACCCACAATGCATACGTTTGGAGTCGATCTTCAAATTTCTCTTTTATTGGACGGACGATGGTGCAGGCAATTCCAAAAGCACCGGCTGTGGCCACGGAAAATCCGATACGGGAGCGGCTTTCGGATTCAAAGAGTAGGATCAATGAGATCAGCATTAGCTTCCAATACATTTCTGCTATCTCCCAAAACCAGTATGTCTTTTTGTAGTTTTCAAAATACACTCTCAAAGCAAAGGCTATTTCTGAATGTGCTTGAGAATCCCGATACTTGTAAAGGAGTATTAGGACCATTAACGGGAAGGCTATAGGGTACAGCGAAAACGCAGCAGCAATGCGCCAGAAGACGTTGTGTCGAGCGGTAAAACATTGGATTGAGTAATCGGCCTTCAGGAGGGAAATACAGTCTCTTCCGCCTTTGGTAAAGCACAAGTTGGAACACACCCCAGGCAGCGGTAGAATGTGAATGATCTTCTTACTTGTCATTGGATATGATAGTAGAAGAAATAAGAATATATTTCGATAGCATGACTTCGTCAGGCTTGATATCTTGTTCACTTTTTCGCTCATGGAAATCTCCATTTTGTTAATGAAGCGTTTCTTTGCAAGAAGATAAAACAGGATCAGGAAAACAACCGCGACGTTGGCTCCTATCGCTAGAGAAAACTCTAGGAATGGATCCAAACGAAAACTAGGATGAATACAACTCAAAGGGGCAAACTGCAAAATATTCCCTTCGACAAGTTTCAAATATTTTTCCATCGTGATTAGAGTTGTCGGCCATCGAACACGTGCAAGTGCTGAGAAAATCCCTGCGATAACTTGATGAAAACCCAACACAATTTTAAAGCATGACATGATGACGTCTGCGACAGTTCTATCATTATCCGTTTGCTTTGAGTCACCCCAAAGCACCATGATGAACACCGCAAGAAACAGAATTACCACTCCGGCGGATGAGGCTACAGCGGTTATCATTTTAGGGCATTTTATGCAGGTGTTAAATCGCAGATAGTGATTGGTGGTGCAACTTGCACACAGAGTTCCACAATATCCTTCGTGACATTCGGAGTCAATGCCACCTTTGCAGGATGCCAGATGGGCACATTTAAGAGGCGCAGGTAGCGATCCACTAAACCTTGAATAAGTGTCGTTGTAATCCCTCTTGAACGTGAGAATATTTTCAAGAAATCTTCTATAAGACTCTTCTGCAGTTCCATTGATCCACTTCCAGTAATTATTCGGCGCTAATATCGCCGTGTCATTCTTGCATACCACACCGCTTTCTGGACATGGCAAGCACGGTCCAAAACGATCTACACGATAAAAGTTATCAAGGCATCTACAGGCACGATAACCAGCGGCTGCGTTAGAGAGGGTACCTGTTTATAAAGTACAGTAAAAAATATTTTAAAACAAGAGAAAAACCCATTTTACACATCATTGTTTCTTTAATAAAAATAATAAATTATTTTTAGCTGTTTGTGATTTGAAATTGTCAATTAACGTTACGTTCACGCTTTATTTTACTGCTATTGTAGCAAAGTCACTGAAGTAAAAATTGTTATTCATTTCTTCATTTCTTTATTCTCGTTTTTGATTTTCAGTTACTTTACTTTTTTCGATGCTTACAGCTTTTTAAATTTATTCTGTTAACGTTTGCAAAAATCATCAAAATTGAGATGGCTGTACAAGACTGAAGACGACCAATCAGAAAAAAATGATCTTCATTTCTACGTCCTATTATAGTTTAAGATGTGCTACAAATCCTACAATTTAATAGCCTTTTAGCTGTTATAGTCGCAGGCAACGCTCGTATCCACTGGATATCTTTAAGGTATCTTTAAGTTTGGATTTTTTTGCTGATCCAAAAAAAAATAATCGATGTATATCTCCAAAGATTGTAGCTATTAAATGTAAATTTGTGCCCAGATTAATATTACAATGACAAAAATATAGCGTGCCAGAAAGATGCATTTACTTAGCCTCTATAGATAAATTATTTACTTTTGAAACGTGTTTTCTTGTGAGGAAACTGACGTCAAACTATCATTTAATTCATATACATATTTTGAGGTTGCCGAGGTAGCTCATCAGTCTGCTTTTTCAGATAAATTTCTAACTTATTTTATATCGATTCCAATTTTGCCAAGGGGAACTTTCGCATATATTTAAGGGAGATCTGTATCTTAATCCTGTCCAGGGAAGTTATAACAAATTAATATTTTTCTTGATGTACTTTTTTTAAACCTGCTACACAACATAGGATTGGAACTTAATTTATGACTATTTATTCTTAAAGGGCCACCGACAAGCAGTGTCCATACCGCGCCTTTGTTGTTGTTGTCCGGGAAATCGGCCGGTTCGCTCACGAATATAACACTATAATCACGCAAAGCTACACTATCTAATTATTATATATATATATAAAAAAAAACTTTTTACTCAGCTTGAAGCTACTAGGCGTCCAAAACACAACGATGTGAGGCATTAAGATTTGCCTTTTCAAGACATCGTAATTCCTGTATTACAGGAACAGGCGCCGCTCCTTCAAAAGAAGGTCAAGGGCGACTCTGTCCATGGTTAACTCAAAAGGTCAAACGGGAAATGAACCTGAGGGATGGTATACTCAGCAAAAACTGTGAACATAACCGGTCTAGGTAAAAATGTCAGCGTAATAGAGTGACAGGGCTTATTAAAAGATGTAAGAGTGAATATCATCAAGATATTCTCAGAGTGCTGACTCTTCTGAAACATTTTGGTTTGCCATTAAAAAGCTGTTCCCAACGAAGTTACCCTCAGACGGAACGAAGACAACTGATTAGAAGTCCATCGCTGACAGTTCCTGTGACTACTTTACTTATGCTGCTATCAAACTGAAAAAGAAGTCATTTCTGCTTTGTGACCTTGTTTGGAGCAACACTAGCGGAATGAGACCGACTCCCACAAGTAAGACAGAAATTCCTTTTTTAGAGCGTGAAAGAAGAAGAGATTCTCACAAAGCTGAAAAATCTTAAACGGAAGAAAGCGACTGGTTTAGATAATCTCCCTTCTGGATTACTTATAGATGCAACAGGAGTCATCGCAAAGCCCTTAACATTTATAACTAACTCATCCCTCGTAACTAGAGTAGTCCCTACTGAATGGAAAATGGCCAAGGTGATTTCCATGGCAGAAATTGACAACTATAGACCAATATCAATTCTCCCTACACTGTCAAAGATTTTAGAATCAAACATCTCGAATTAAACGGTTTTCTCTATGAACATCAGTTTAGTTTTCGCCCCAATCGTTCAACGAAAAGAAGCGGTAGGTAAACCTACAGGAATAATCTTCATTGACCTGTCTAAAGCGTTTGACACCATCAGCCATTACCTTTTGTTAGAAAAACTGTGTCGCTATGACATACAGGATAATGAACTGAACTGGCTGACGGACTAATTTTTTTCCGAAAGCAGATCGTTCAATTTAAGGGAGTTATGTCATAACATAACCCTTTTTTCACAGGTGTTCTCCAAGGAAGTATTTTTGGGCCTTTGTTGTTCTTGATTCATTTTTAATGACGTCCACAAGTCGCTCAGTTATTTTAAGACTATCACCTACGCAGACGATTCAGTAATTTTCACATTCTCAAAAGATTTGGATCAGTGCTATCCAACACAACCTCAGTGCAGTAAGGACATCAATAGCTTCGCCTCCTGGTTTCGAGATAACGAACTTATCATTAATCTTAAAAAAAGGAAAAAAACTGAAGTAGTGCTATTTGGAACAACAAAAGGATTAAGCGGTTTCGATGGTATATAGAACTAAACCTCTCAGTAAATGGATCTTGTATAGACACGACTACAAATTACAAATATCTAGGTGTCCATCTGGACCCT
>Ga0126337_10001976_pt1 | contig 12794 bp, 10 predicted proteins | sample DipCmetagenome_FD_92527 | JGI IMG/M metagenome (GOLD analysis project Ga0126337, IMG submission 92527) | Coral microbial communities from La Bocana,Puerto Morelos, Mexico - Diploria C A metagenome | ecosystem: Host-associated > Invertebrates > Cnidaria > Coral | place: La Bocana,Puerto Morelos... | reverse complement strand
GTACCTGCTTTTCAACGCAAGTCCATACACACAAGAGCAGCTTATGAACGACATAAGCTTGAATTGCTATCAGAACTTTGCCAACGGATGGGTTCGAGAGGTTTTCAGTAACAAATTTGGGGAAAATCATCTTCTGATCGCAAAGGTACGATCTGAGAATCGGCTGCAATCTTGCTTGAAAGTGTTTACTTAATCGCGTGGAAAGTGTTTTGGTTTATTCTCGCATCGATCGCTCTTCGATTATAGCAAGTCAAATAATGTTTCATTTCTTTGGGTTAACCATTCAAAAAGGAAGTCAGAAATGCCCCTGACTCCCTGGGTTGTATGTGAAAGGTCAGGAAAAGTACTTTCAGCCCATTGCGATTGTATGGCTGGCCTTGGCGAGAGCTGTTCTCACGTTGCATCACTCCTTTGGGCGATCATTCAGTTTTCCAAGATCCGGGTCCAAGATCCCCACTACCACAGTCAAGGAATCATCTGTCCCAGCACCTTCAGAAACTGAACTATCAAACTTTCTTAACTGCATCAAGAGATTCCATTCCAAGCCAGCACTTCTATCTTTAAGTCCTGCTCACTCTGATTCTTACGTACCTAATGCCCTGCACCCAGAACTGCCTGATGTGTTATCAAATTTGTTTGATATTAGTCTTGTTGAAGTATTTTTTTTATTATTGTTATTGTTGTTATTGTTACCACAGTGTTACTTGCTTGTACAAAATTATTGTTAGGAAAAAATGCTGTGGTTTGTGATCTCATGAGTGGAGCTTTCAAATATAAGAACCTCAATTTTCCAAACTTTTGGATTGCCTGGACTTTTCTGTGTGGCTCCATACATACACATGTACATGTAGACTATAATAAGCTTATAAACCGAAATGACTGTTTACCCTTTTTTAATTTTTCAATAGGTTCAGCTTCAGCTCCTTTTCACAAATTTGAAGAACATTGATTTTGTTGTTTGGACTGAAAAAGGCTTGTTTATTGAGAGAATTTTCCCAGACAAAAATTTTTGTAAACAATATGTCCCAAGAGCGAAAGAGTTTTTCATCCATGGAATTTTACCCGAGCTGATTGGAAGATGGTTTTCAAGAGCCCCAACATCTTCAACACACAGTGTAACTATGCAAGTACTTCTACAGAAAGAAGAAGTGATGGGCCCCAATTTTGTTATTGTAGATAGGGAGAACATGGACAAATGGTTGGGTGCGATAATGAACAGTACCCTTTGTTTATGGTCTTATTACTCACACTGTTGCTTGCAAAAATAATAGGTCAATTAATTGCTAATAACAAATAATGATAAGTAAGTACAGCAAATGCTGTACTTCTTTCGAATGTTCCCAGTCACTCGTTCCACATGAATCCTTACACTTAGTTGTTTTTTACCCTTGGTGAATGCAGGGATCTTTATGGTAGAACAAAATAGTCCCACTGATTCTTGTATGTCAAAACCCCTGTCTGCTAATATAACAGTGGTTACCTAAAACGTTATCAAAATCTGCCCCGATCAAATTTCATTCCACGACTAAAAAAACCCGTACTTTTTTTCCTGTCAAATGTATCATTGATATTATCAAAAAAGAAATTGATAAGTAATTCATCAAAAAACAGTGTTCCTGGATGTTCACGGGAAAAAAAAAATAGTTTTTTATTTTAACAAATACGTTTTCACTCGACTGAAACTATTTTCATTTACCCAAATTAAATGAGAAAGCCAAATATACCCTTGCCGGATTTACAAATTCGACACCTTAGCTGTATCACTGAAAACTGACGTGGAGATAAATTCTTTAATTTGCTTCTCTTCAGAATGATTTTTTTTTATAGAGAGGCTACCTTGGGCAAGATGCTGCTTAATGTTCAAGGCGTCTTAAACGATCTTTGAGGTTTCGACGATTGAAACACCATTAATATTCAAGCGCATAGTACAAAAACCAAGATAATCAGCGCGTAGAAGTCATGAGATAGCGAGCAAAGTATTTAACACTAAAAAGGTTTATTGCAGATTGAAAATATGGGAAAGGGAAATGCCCCGGGCAAGCAAAGCTTGAGAGTTACTTGTCCAAAGAGCGAAAATTCAAAACTTTTTCTAACTCTGGAAGCAGAAGAAAACCTGGTAAATACTACACAGCGCCGTAAATGATCCCCGACCGCAAATGATGATCCCAGACCGGAAATGATCCCCAAATTGGACCGCAAATGATCCTGCCGGAAAATGGGAATGGGATGGAGTTTGGTTTCCTGGATTTTTTTTAAATTTTCTATTCTTTATTTCTTTCTTTCTTTCATTATTTATTTATTTTCATCAACTAAACGATAAATAAGATCCATGAAAGAAAAGATATACTGACAACGAAAACTATGATTTAAATATCATTCTCATGACAAATCCATTTTATTTTCTGTTGACATTCTGAAAAATTACGGGAAAAAATCAAAGCTGGTAAACAGAAATATTATTTTCTAAGAAGCTCCATCCATCTACAACAGTAACAGCTTATAATGCTACCACAACTAAGACATAAAAAAACTTGTGTCAATTTTATTTGGACGCGATTTCTATGTTAAATAATTCACTCAAAATACCTAACAATACGACACGCAACGGCAAAAAATGAGTCGACTTCATTTGTTCGTGAATATTTAGCATCACTCAGAAACGAATTGTATATACAATTCGATTCAAATATAACTGTCACGCTAATTTTATTTCGCAGATAAAATCACTCGCTAACAGCAACGGAACAACCACAGCAGAACAACCACAACGGAATTATTTTCGCCCTTAAAAGGCTCCTTTAAAAAGCATTGGAATTTTTTGGCACATTTTGGACATACCTCCTTGGCGACTTTTCCTTCGCCATACCTTGCTTTTAATTCAGACACAACGTTCTTTGGATTTATGTGTCGCCATTTATTGTTACCGGCATGCTTGCCATGCTCTCAAGGTCGACCTGATGCCTCTCCTGTACTTTAAAGGCTTTTATCGGTCTCAGAGGAGCCTTGTGATTTGGAAGAGAAGTCGAAGCTTTCGATTTTGCTTCACCGAATTGGGGTTTGCTTGAAATAGGATGGTTACTCCACTACAACCATGAACGATATCCGTTAGAATTTCTTTCTACTGACTTTCAACATCCATTCATTTCGGACCAAAACCAGAAACCACACATGAAAAGTCTGTCGCACCCAAGGTATGACCAGACGTGCAGGCCAGAAAATAAAACAGCTGAGTAAATTAAGATGCAGGGTATTGACCGGCTTAACTGACTTTATTTATTCATTCGAAATAGTCGCTTCGGTTAAATTGTGATAAAATAATATGGTTACATATCATGAAACAAAGCCAATTACAAGGCATTCCGCAGAGCATCTAAATCCGAATAATTTTATCCTGAGAATTATATCTATATAGAATATGGTCAGTTATGACATAATTATTTCCGTTTATGTTAAAAATTAAAATTTCGACCCGAAGAACAAACTCCATGCCATTCTCATTTTCCTGCAGGATCATTTGCGGTCCACATTGGGGATCATTTACGGTTCGGGATCACTTGCGGCCCAATTTGGGGATCATTTCCGGTCTGGGGATCATTTGCGGTCGGGGATCATTTGTGGTGCTGTACAATACCGTGGTTTAAAAGGCCGTTAAAGGTTTTATTTACAGTATTGTATTGACAATATGGATTCGACTGTAATTGTTTTTACCAAAGATAAACCTTAATATTTGCAACAAATACAATATGTTACAACATTTTAAATATTATGAAACCCCTCTTCCTATAATTTGTTAACACTTTTAACGCACCTTCGGCAGCCATTCGTAAAATTACATTTCACAGATTTTACTCTTACGTAGACAGTTTTTGAGCAAAAAAATCCAAAAAAAAAAATTCGCCTATAACACCATATTCACAACTTGGCTCACAGAGCTCTTCATTAATCTTGGGTCAGCGTTAACCCGCTTCCGAACAACTCGGCCATACTAACTGCTAACTATAAGTTAACCTGACATGAGTTCGCAATTCTATGAAAAAAAAAAGCTGTTGGTCAAACACGTGATCCTACATGAGCCCGCGATATGGTCACATGATACTGATCAGCGAGTACTTTGTTTCTGAGGTGTCAATTGATCGTGACCAGGAGAGGCCTCTGCTTGCGTAGCCGGAGGATGATCTTGGCCATTATGACGTCAGTTGTGAGCCGTCAAGTGACGTTTCAATAGCCGCTACAAATGAGGACACCAGTAAAGTTTTTTTTCTATTCCATGACTGGAGGACCTCCTGATCAACACTCGATACCCTCGAAATATGATAAAGATGGAAAATGCTCCCTTACAAAAACATTTGAACTATCATGTTCTGCGTTGGAAAGAAAATGATGTACCAAGGAATAATTTTTCTTTGCTTAATTATCCACACAACTGTCAAATAATAATAAGGAGAGGCCAAGCAGCTGACGCAAGTTTCTGAGCAAAGCTTAAGTAGCTAACAGAATGTTTTGTGGATATTCTAGATGGTAAAATGTTATAAAATCACTGTACCGGAGACCTAGATGAAACGGATGATGTTTAGAATAACGTGGATGAGACCTCTTAGCAGAACGGTGCTTTATTTCATCTCAGAATGTTCTTCAAATATGGGATTGGAACAGGGTCTGTTTCCTCAAGCGTCCGCGTGCAATGCAAAGCTCATTCTTACTTGTTCTGAACTTCTGACAAGAAATGTATCCTAAACTGGCAGACACACAAGTTCACGGAAGGATGTCATATGGAAAGAACTAAAAAATACAGAATTTGGTTACAAGCAGCAAGTGAATTAAATGGGGAAGGAAATATAAACAGGAACACTTCTTATGCTAAGCCATTCGTAATAAGAGTTACTTTATCCAGGAGAAACGTGTTAAACCAAAATTACTTATTACCAAAAAAAACTTAGGGGTTATTTAGAGTGTTAGATAAAATCACTCGAACGATAGATGAACCGAATTAATCCTGAACTGGCTACACGAGAAGGAAAGATAGCGCTGTCTTTCCCGTTCAAGAAATTACCGCTGTGCCATGCAAGAAAATAGTCGTTATTTTTCCATGCAATGAATTCTTAATTGACCGAGCTTATTTAGTATTTCGCAAACAAAGCGAGACCAACAACTATTTTGCCAGTCCGAACTGTGGAGATACTTTAATTTCTTTGGCGTCATGATGAGCTCCTAAATGAAGTGCAAAAAGTTTTTGATCAATTTTGTTTTCTGAGCGACCAGCATAGACACAGCATAGACACATGTTCGCGTCTTTTTTTTTTCCTTTCTATCCCTTATTTAAGTTAGAATCTGTCTTACAATTTATCCTTTTAAGATAGAGATATTTTCACATTTTCACACAACATTTTTTGGATCTGCAGATTAACAGGTTTTATGAATTGTCAATGTTCCATGCAGATTGATGGGTAGTATTAATTTATGTTAATACATTTAATTAATGGCTAACAGCCATTGGCCAGATTGATCATATGATGATCTCTACATGTGCTTTGCATTAGGTTAGTTTTTGGACAATCTCATAGCGTTAGGTCTTGACAATATCCTCTGTCATTCGCCAAGTCGCCCCTTCGTTCAAAATCAATCCAGAAGTCTCTTCCTCATTCCAGGCAACTATGTTTATCCTCACTCGTCCACCGTTCATTCAGTTATCGACTTTCATCGAAAGAATTCCAACTCATTTGTGTGGCGATTCTTTGTGTGTCATCTCTCCACGCCTCCTCAATCGAGAATGTCCTCAACCATGGCAGCCTCCAAGCCTAAAAATCAGTCAAACAACCACTCAATCCGGAGTTTGTGTACGACTTTTCCGCTATGGTTTTTCCTACTGATTCTGATCCAAATGCGACTCCATCGGCGGCAGCTCAGTCGGATGTTCAGCTCCCAGCGACAACACCAGCTGTGACGAGTGCTGTGACAAAGACGAAATCTGCAAAATCCGCCAAAATTCACGACCAACTGGAGTTGGAGCGGCTAAAACAACAAAACCTTTAATTGGAGTTAAAGCTTCTTTCGCACAAAGAAAAACTCGGCGCAGGAGCACTTCAAACAACACAAGACAAAATGTCAGGTAATGCACGTGGTCAACTTCTGCACGACCAGTCGCAAGAAAAAATCCTTGCGTCACTCATGAATGAACTCACCCCACCGTCGCGAGAAGACCAGAATCAGTTAGCAAATCCCACCATTCCGGTTATGCAGCAGCTCAAAGCAAGTGCTAAAGGGCACACTGTTTACTCCGCCAAAGGTACGTTGGATTATGATAAGCTTGACATTTCAGAATTTGTGTTTGCCTTTCTTGAGTTTGTTCAACAACAGCATCAATCACAAGACCAACATCTGCTTCAGTTTCTCCAATTGCTTATGGAAAAAGCTATGAACTACTCGTGGCCGAGTGTTCGAAATTTTAATTTGTCTATTAACCAAGCGTTGGCACAAGGTAGGCTTACCTGGAGTCAAATGGATGTCATTCAAGCTCGATCTTTCTTCAGTCATGTCTTCGTTCCAGTCAGAATACAGGCCTTAAGTTTTCAGGTTCACGCCCCTCGGAGACAGCAGAAAGATATGTATTGTACTGACTGGAATTATACAGCCAAATGCTCTTGCAACATCACTGACACGGAGTACAAGAACACGCATCATTGCAGAGTGTGTGATTCTGATCAGCATCCCATGCTCCACTGTGCTAAACGGAGATATCCTATTCCAACTAACAGATCTGCTCAGCAAAAGCCACAATGTCTAGTTAAAAACATTGACATTATCGAAAAAGTCTTGAGTTTAGGCAATTACAATATTACTATATATTGTTCAATATTGCTAACTGGACCAAATACCTGCATGATTATGATGATGTTATGATAGTCCAATACTTGCGTTATGGTTGGCCAATTAATTATCAGTAAAATGTGTTGCCACAGTCTACTTTGAAGAAACACTCCTCTGCCATCAAGAACAATTTGTGTCTGATGGATTATCTTGTTAAGTTGCAATTATTGGTCCCTTTTCATGTGATCCATTTTCCTGTCCATGTGTTGTGTCGCCATTAAAAACTGTGCCAAAACGGGACAGTTCAAAGTTACGGGTGGTTCATGACTTAAGCTTTCCTGAAGGTGCATCAGTTCAAGTAATTCAGGAATACCAAAGGATAGCTATTTAAATCATGAATACAAATTAACACTTCCAGGTATTGATAAACTTATTCATTTCATTCGATTACGTGGATGCCATTGTCATATCTATACTGAGAAAGACCTTGCCAGGGCCTTCCGACAAATACCCTTGGATCCCAAAGATGGTCCTTTGCTTGGTTTTGTTGTGAACAATCAACTTTATTTTCACACACGCTTTCCTTTTGGACTTCGCTCGCCCACCATGGTATGCCAGCGAGTAACAAAAGCAGTAATTCACATATTAACTACAGAGGGCTATCTTGCTGATGTCTACATTGATGATTTTTATCGCGTTGAGTTACCAGAGTTAGCAGGTGTGGCATTCAATAGGATGACTGAATTGTTTGAGGAACTGGGCTTGGAAGCCTCCCCTGCTAAAGATCAATTGCCAAACACACAAATGCTTGTGCTTGAAATTTGGTTCAATACACATGACATGACTATATCGGTTCCAGAGTTTCGATTATTGGAATTGACAGCTGAACTTTCTCATTGGCTTGAACTGGAGCAAGCCACCAAACATCAATTGCAAGTCCTCGTTGGTAAATTAAGTTATGTGTGCAGTTGCGTGCGCCCTAGACGGGCTTTTACGTCGCGTTTGTTGAATGAACTGCGCAGTTGTGATTCGCGTTGCAGCACTATCCCTGAGTCATAACAGCTTAAACTTGACTTGCAGCGGTGGCTACATTTTCTACAAAAATACAATGGTGTCTCAGTGATAGGTACATAGTTTCTAGAATTTAGTGAACAATTATTTTCCACGGATGCTAGCCTAACAGGATGTGGAGCCATCTGCGAAGGAGAATATTTCCATGAACTCTTCCCGCTAATTATTACTCAGCAGCAGTTATCCATTACACAATTGGAACTTCTCAACGTGGTTGTGGCAATCAAGTTATGGCAATTAAACTTAAAAGGCAGATGCATATAATGATTCACAGTGACAACCAGGCATGCGTTGAAATGATCAACTCCATACGTAGGAAAAACGTTTTCTTACAAGCTTGTTTACAGGAATTATAGTTGACATAGCGGTTAACAACATCATGCTCAAGGCTGCGCACATTCCTGGACGTATAAATACATTAGCAGATTGCCTTAGTATTTGGCACACAGATGCCATGTACCAATCACGATTTCATGCCTTAACAGTTTCCCTTGATTTGCAGCCAGTTACAGTTGATCCTCTACTGTTTTCCTTCACCTACAATTAATCTGTTGCATGGTGTTTAACATTGGTAATTTATTACATACTCAACAGAATCCCTGGTCCATTACCTTGGTCTGCTCAAGAAATCAGCACTCAGTGAAGGAACGATGCGTACACGCAGAACACAGCTCAGAGCCTATTTCTTATTTTGTAAAGCTTATGACCTACCAGCCTTTCAGGTAACTGAGCAGGTCTATTGGCTCTATTTAACCTTTCTTGTAGATTCCTTTTCTTCATATACATGTAATTCTGTAAACAATTATCTCAGTTGCCCTAGGCAAGTTAATCTATACTTAAGAGCAGATGTCACCTTTTTTGCATCACCACAGATTCATTTTTTCAAACAGGCTGCCAAACGTGTGCTAGCCAAACCAGTAGCAATTACTGTTAACATTTTGTTAGCCATTTTCAAGTTATTGGATTTTTCCCTTTCCTTGCATGTTTGCATGTGGGCAATTTTTCTTGTTGCATTTTTCTCACTGTTGCGTAAATCTAATTTAGTTCCAACCACATTAGCTGATGTTACTAGTGATTCAGCTACTCACTTAAAAATTGGCGATGTTAGCTTTCATCAAGACCACTGTACGCTCCATGTACACAAAACCAAAACTATTCAGTTTAGGCAGAGGGCCCTTGAAATTGCTCTGCCATTAATCCCTCACTCAGTGTTATGTCCTGTTTCCGCACTGAAACGTCATCTTTGCTATGTAATCCAAGACACTGAGGCACCTTTATTTACTATTCATACCTCAACAGCACTCAAGCCTGTTACAGGGCATCATTTTGCTAAATTCCTTCAGTCTTGAAAAGTTAGTCTTGGGTTCCATCCCACTCAATACTCTCCCCACAGCTTCAGAACAGGAGGTGTTACTTTTGCCTTTAATGCTGGTGCTTCACCCCTGTTCATTAAATTCGTAGGGGATTGGTCATCAGATGCTTATATGGCTTATTTAGTTCTCAACACCACTCAAAAACTCAATGTTGCCAAAAGCTTAGCTCAACATATCCCTACAACTCATTAATAGGTCACTACTACTAATCTTTCACTCTTTCCTCATTACTTCACACCTTGAATTTTGGGGGTCTCCTTTGTTAGATTTCATGTTAGTTATTTTGTCAATAAATTTGTTGAACCCCATCTTGGTGTGACAGTAATTGGGTAGTATTAGTTTATGTTAATACATATAATGAATGGCAAACAGCCATTGGCCAGATTGATCATGTGATCTCTACATGTGCTTTGCATTAGGTTAGTTCTTGGACAATCTCATAGTGTTAGGTCTTGACAACCCACCCTTAAGGTGAAAGGGGTGGCGCAGTGGTGAGAGAACTCGCCTCCCACCAATGTGGCCCGGGTTCGATTCCGGCCCGGTGCCATATGTGGGTTGAGTTTGTTGTTGGTTCTCGTTCCTGCTCCAAGGGTTTTTCTCCGGGTTCTCCGGTTTTCCTCCCTCCACAAAACCAACACTCCAAATTCCAATTCGATCTTCATGCACGTACACGTCTTAACGAGCTCCTGAGCTCTTCAGTGTCACGTGGGTAAATAAATTACATTTACATTTACAGGGGGGTCTCCATTGTTAGATTTCATGTTAGTTATTTTGTCAATAAATTTGTTGAACCCCATCTTGGTGTGACAGTAATTTGACTACAATTTCATTTTCTGGCAGAAATAGCAGCCTCTCTCCTATAGCCGGGACATTTTTTAGATGTCAGCCCAGTGAAACCTATCGCCTGAATAGAGTAGTAGCATCCCCCATTTACTTTCACATACCACTACATGAACACCTTCCTTTTTTTGAACCTTGCACTCTATCCTTCAGTGTTTCTTTGTTGCTTTTTGGAAGCCATCATGCCTCGTCATTTCAGTCGCTAGATTCAAAAGAAGCAAAATTTATTATTATTTTTTTTTTCTTAGTGGTTAACTATGGATTATGATTTATTAATTATCTGGATCTTTTAAAACCGGAAGAGTAGCAATTTGCTGTATAGTTTGTCCCTCTACCTACTGAAAAAACTGTTAACCCTAGTGGAAAAATAAAGGACGTTCTCAGCTGTTCAGTCCTATCACACTTTCCGCAAGAAGAACAGTCTACACTCATTCGCGGTGAACTTGCGCCTTTCAGACGAATTTACCCACAATATTGTACTTCAAATAATTTATTCAAAAAGGTTCGTTTAGCTTCGTTTTCTTAGCAACCCACACCATTTTTTGTTCCCAGTAAGATAGCACATTATCCACCTTAAGATTACCAGGAACCTCGTTCTTAAAAACAAAAAACACAAATTGGCCTCTTAACGTGGCCTTTTCACAATGGCTTTGTTGTTGTTGTTTCAAAATACTCCACGGAAATCAAAGAAATATTAACGATATATAGACGGCCGGATTTCGATTTTAATTTTTTTGTTCGATAAGGGCGACTGTGAAGAAGACTTGCAACTGAAATGTCAATCCGAGTTATAGAAATACTGATTTTAAGCTTATCCCGGAATCAGATTTTGCAACACCCGTGTAGAATTTCCCTGCTTATCCGCATAGAGCCTGTTTGCAGACGCGTTCTACAGATATTTCGCGTAACGTGGAGAAAGGGTAAGTAGGAAGACTAATTCTGCTCGACTTGAATGCTGCCTTTGATACCACTGATCATGCTACCATGCTACGTCGAACTGAGTACTCATTGGAATACAGGGAAAAGCTCTCTCCTGGTTTGCGTCCTATTTGTCTGGAAGAAGTCAGCGGACAATGATTAACGAGTCACTATCTGAACCTTTTAACTTAGAATGCAGCATGCCTCAAGGGTCCAGTCTGGGTCCGCTACTTTTCACATTGTACACGAGTAAGCTTTTTGAGATCATTAAAAATCATCTGCCGACGATTCACTGTTACGCTAATGATTCACAACTTTACATCTCATTTAGTCAGAACGACACAGCCGAGCAACGTGCTGTGCTGAGGACTATCGCAGACTGCATTAGAGACATTCGGTTTTGGATATTGAATTAATGATCTTAAATTAAATGACGACAAGACTGAATTCTTCATTAATGGTACATCACAACAGCTGGGAAAGCTAGACAATAACAGTATTCGTGTGGGCGACTCAGATATTCATCCCGTACCAATCGCGAGAAATCTTGGTTCTTGGTTTGATTCTAGGCTGTCCATGGCAACACATATTACAAAAATCTGTGCCTCTTCGTTTTACAATATCTAGAACATTCGTCGGATCAGAAAGTATCTTTCATAGCAGTCAACTGAGACTCTTGTCCACGCATTCATAACAAGTCGCTTCGACTACTGCAATGGTCTTTTACATGGACTACCAGATTGGTTTGTTAAATAAACTGCATCGAGTACAGAATGCTTGCGCCAGATTGATTTTAATAGAAACGAAATTTTGCCCTGTAACGCCTCTTATATATGAATTACACTGGTTACCGATTAGATACAGAATCGAGTTTAAAATACCTTTAATTACTTTTAAGATTCATAATTTTTTAGCGCCTACTTATTTAAGGTTTCCTATTTCTTATGAACTTTTACTTAGTTTCCGCGTTTTAAATCAAAAGCTACACTAGGTGACCGTTCTTTCACCTGCGCTGCACCGAAACTTTGGAATGCACTACCATTTGACATAAGAAGCGCCAGCACTGTTGATATTTTTAAAGCCAAGCTGAAAACTCACCTTTTCCGTCATGCATATTATTTGTAATAAAAGTTTTTACTATTGTAAGTTTACTTTTGATTGTAATTCAAGCTTTTTGAGATCATTGTGAGTTACTTTTAATTGTAATTTTGCCTGTTTAGCCTTTTTATTTCGTTTTTTAATCTTGTCATGCGCGTTTGAACATTTTATGAAATTTGTGCATTATTATTACTATTATTATTATTATTATTTTTTTTATTATTATTATTAATGTTATTATTATTCCTTAAAGTCTTGCCGCTCTTTTAAAACTTATGGTGCCGAGTTCAATCCATGAGCCTAGGGCAGTCAAAAGTCTGATGGATTACTTGATGGATAGAGTCCTCCTAAGTATGTGAGCAGTTCTAAGGAGGAAGGTCTTCTGTAGCTCTGTTATTCTAATATTGCCTGGGATCTTGCCGATGTAGTTTTCTGTTCTCTTCTTAACAAGCCCGAAATCTCCAATGATCACTGGGACAGTTGTTGTTTTCATTCCCCACGTTTTCTCAATTTCAATCTCAAGATCTTTGTACTTTGTGAGTTTTTCAATTATTTTCAAGGAGGTCAGTTCCTTTCTGTGGGGATAGACATATCGATAAGCAGACAGGTTCTTTCCTTCTTGTCTTTCACCACTATGTCTGGTCTGTTTGCCTTTATCTCTTTGTCGGTTTGGATTGGCATGTCCCAAAG
>Ga0126337_10001974_pt1 | contig 12802 bp, 6 predicted proteins | sample DipCmetagenome_FD_92527 | JGI IMG/M metagenome (GOLD analysis project Ga0126337, IMG submission 92527) | Coral microbial communities from La Bocana,Puerto Morelos, Mexico - Diploria C A metagenome | ecosystem: Host-associated > Invertebrates > Cnidaria > Coral | place: La Bocana,Puerto Morelos... | reverse complement strand
TAAAAAAGCTACGAGACAAAAGATTCACCTTTTTGCTTGAATACCACAATGGTGCAATTAAGTCGAAACAAGGGTATTGTTTGCTGAAATACACGTGCGTCTAAGGCGCAACAGAAAATTTACCCACTGTCTGGAAAGAACTGAGGTATTGGTGAGAGAGAAAAACTCTCAAAGTATTCACAAACAGGAGAACAGCTAAATGAAGAGAATGTCTGGAACAAAGGCAACAAAAAAACAAGAAAATCTCTCTCTCGGAAAAACACTCCTGGACACGTTTTTGAAAGTTACCACGAAACCTTCACAACAGACTATAATTTCTTGTCCTTCATGAGAAAAAATAGGTTTGCGGCTTGGTTATAATTCGCATCCTTCATATGAAAACTACTTCATCTGAATTTTCGAACTCAAATATTTAAAGACCTGGTACACGACTGAGTGAACTTATTGTATTTTTTCTTTCTTTCCAAGTCTTATTATTTGAAAAAAAACTTTAATCGTAAAATGTCAATGAAGAATGGCGCCCAGCACAGTTTTAATTCAATTTGCTACTTGCTGTCAGCTATGAATACAAAAAGGGCGGTTTTCCTTGTTATGGTAAACAGTTCACGACACAGCTGCTCCGTGAGCGGTGCACTTTGCATTGTTTTTAAAGAGACAATGGATTTTAAAGTTTAATCGGTTTGTCAGCTTCTTTGATCTTAGCCTGCGTAGCAAGCGTTTTCATGGGGTTTGGGAGCAAAGAAAGATCGAGGAACGGGGTTTTCGGTGTTTTTCCCGCGCGAAAAATGGGGCGAGAGCCAAAAAACGAGAGAAGGGGCTCTCGAACTATTTTTCGCGCGCGCAAAACGCACAAAAATCCCGTTCCTCCGACATTCTTTGCTCCCTAACCCCACGGAAACGCTTGCTACGCATGCTACTTTGATCTATTTTACTTGGTTCGCTAATAACATTTTAGCCTGCAACCTGTTTGGTGTGCTGGCAACGGAAGTGACCACAAGCGTTTTTATACAGGTGCAAAAGCGCGCGACTGGTCAGTCGGATAAATGGTATGTGGTAAAAAAATGCGCTTGCCGCTCGGCCATCAAGATGGAGAGGCAGCCTGTACAATCAGTAGTTCGACAATCAATATTTCGAGCGTTTCTTGGTGCTTATCTTTATAAAGACCGTCACATGATGAATCATGGTGTCCAGACAAACCGTCTACTTTAGCGCGTGGTAAAAATAATTACTGCATTTCCGGAGATAAGACACGTAGCTTCTTTCAATGTGGTTCTTCGGGCCCCGGGGGGGGGGACTCTCAGAAAGAATTGGGATGCTCGTATTACGTTCAGGGTTCAAATAGCGGTTTTGGAACCTCTTCTGGTATTGAAAAGTTCAGCGGGAGTTTTTGCGATGACTATTAGGGTATAAAGCCGAAAAAATATGACAGGAGATAATACGTTGTTTGAGAATTTTCTTTTAGGGGTGAAAACATTTTCAAGCCACGCCCACAAAACAGGATCTTGTTACCTGTAAGGGTTCTTTTCAAAATCTCCGACGAGCACACCCGTCCTTTATTTGGGGGTCCCCAGAACTACATGGATAAAGATCCATTTAGAAAAGTTGATTTTCGAGAAGAGAGAGGAGATCCATAGCACTCGAGAAAAAACCTTTCACGGGAAGAGAACCAGCTTCAAACTGAACCGCATGAATCCCGAAAAAATGGAAATCCAAAAACAATGAAGCCTTGGAGCCGACTGGCTCATAGCTGCTGGAGCGTATTCCCGCTGGCGTATCCCTGCCTCTATGTGTTGGGGTACCTGCTGTAAACTCTGAATTGTTATTTATCTTGTACCGTCTTAAAACAGACGAACTCACAGAAGCACTAAAGAGATTCACTTCAGGGCTCAAGTTCGAATGTTCTTCAGGCTGATTATAAATCTAGGATGAACCGGCTTCCAAAGAACAATGACCAGAGGGTCGAAAGACAGAAGAATTCTGCTTTACCAGCTCCTATTGTTGTTATTACAGCCTAGTTCTTTTGACCCAAAAGAAAATAAGTTCTTAGAACCCTTTTTATAAAATTGTCTAGTTAATACTACGAATTGTAAGCGGTTATTAATGGAGCCTAATGTAATGTAGTTACCCAATACAGTTATCATGTCTTAGGCCAAACTTGGGCTTTATATAGGTTTGCCGATTAACACTGAGTCTTGATGGCTAGCTAGAGGACATTAATTAATTTTAATTATTATTTTGCGCGTTTGAACAACTGGCTCCCGCCACATTTGCCCTAAAAAAGCAGAACAAAGTGATAGGTTTGCAAATAAAGTGTATTTTCTGAGCAAAAGAGAGAAACCTGCTTGTAAATTAACGCAGATACGAAATTCATTTGCTGCAAAACTAACTGACTAGAGGTCGGATATCAGTAGTTCTTTAAAAGTTTAGTTATGTTACCTTCGTTAACATGCTCCTATTAAAACTTCTTTCTTTCTCTACCTGAATAAGGCGCAACTTAACAGGTGACATTTTTCTCTCTTGTCACTAAATTATACTAAATTTATTTTGTAAACCGTAGTGTCTTCAGAGAGGTTTTACTTTAAGGGCACAGATCTTGCACTTCTTTAGGGTCCTTTATAAATCATGACCTGATCTAGTTGAAATTTCGTGCAAAGAGCGAATGGATGACTAACTGAACACTATGTCTTGTGTCTGTCTGACTGACTGACTGACGGACTGACAGAGTAAAGAAATGAGTGAATGACGTCACGTGGAAGAACATTACAACGCAGGCAAAAGACAATAAATGTATCCATTAGAACAACTGATACTCTTTAGCATTGTAGAATAAAGTAAACGCCAAAATAACAAAATCTTGGTCATTTAATTCAGTTTCACTCTAGGGCTGCATGTCGCGACAGCCGTTTACCGCATCTAAATTAAAATCATTTCTTTTCGGATAAGCAAAAAATGCTTCAGGTCAAGTGAAGACCATACTTAGCAAAGTGTACATTACTGTCTTCATAAAGGCGTCTATTTGAATCAAGCAGACTACCGCAAATATTCAGTGTAACTTATAAGCCCAAGGCCGCGAAAAGCCGACAGCACTTATCATTAAAGTAGCGAACAATGCAAAAACCTTAATTTAGCCACTGCTGAACTTAGCGACAGGCTAACTTGAAATGAAGTGAAATTTTGTGAAACGAAGAAAGGACACCATTGTTAATTGTTAATGTTTTCTGTAATACAAATACCCTAGGGCAGTACTTAAGTCACGTCAACTGAAGATCAATAAAAAATCTTCGCACACAGAGTCCGTGAAGACGAGTAAAGAGTAAAGATGCCCCAAACAGAAACCACCTTGTTCCGAAGTTTGATAAAAGTTGTTCACAACTGCAACTGAAAAAAAATCATTGAAATTGTTTTACTGGTATTGCAAGGGGAAGGTCAAAATACTGTTTAATACGTCTTCTTTTAACAAAGTAGTTCTTTTGTGAAAGGCCTTTAGGATAAGAACAACCTGTGACCTAGACTGGGTGTGAAAAGAGACCAGATTTGGAAATTGACACCGCCACAGCTTGGCACGTTCCATCAACAAAGTTTTGCGTGGGCTACAATGGTAGTTGTTCAGAGAATGAGTCTACTTAATTCTGTGCAAAAAATCACGACACTGTTGTCTTTTTCAATAATTTAAACTCCTTTGCCCTAAAGATAAAGGAAAATAAGTATTATTGAACTCTGAGAAACTCAGAGAATTGTCGTGTGTTGAGGAATTTTATCACCTGAAGACCACAAGTTCACACTACTACGAGTTCAATTTTATCCTTGAATGCAAAGCTGGCAAGATTTCCCGTGTGAGTGCTTTGTTTCAGTGTCTCTATACTCTAGCCAATTTTTGGCCTAGCGACAAACAAAAATTTACCGCAATGGACACAAATACGCACGAACAAATCCTAATTTGGCTGTCGGCCTGCTCAGAAAAATCAACGACTTAATGAAGCAGAACTGTGTTCAACAAGTGCCGCCGACAAGTTTTGTTTATTCTTTCTTCAAAGGACTTTTGTTCTTTTTGTTTCTTTCAAATGAAAAAGCCAAACATAGATCACAAAGGGCATGCTGTTTTTAAACAGTCTCTCCAAGACAAGTAAAAGCCAAACATCATTGGATCAAACAGAACTCTATTGTATCAACTGGCTAACTTCATTCAAGAGACTCAGTCTTTTGCTTCACTCGAATGTTGAATGACAATTTCTTATTTAATTTGAGGTGTCTTTGTAGTCATTTTTGTTAGTAAATTAGACAATCACCTTGGCACGCGTACGCGTGTCAACAGAGATATCAACCACAACGGCACGCGCTCAAGAACACACCATCAAATGTGGTTTCCTAGGAGAAAGAAACTTGGCATGCAAACTTCAAGGCACGTTGGGACAGATGTCTTACTATCAAACATTAATTGCACGGTATGAGGCTTAATCCACATTTTAATTTAAAATTCAGTAAACTGAATAAAAGAAGGCATGGTCTTAGCCAAGCATTCTATATTGCGACGCAACTGGCTCGTGTTTGGGTGTTTCTTTATGCTCTTTACAAAGTTCGAATGGTTTGGAAACATATTGCTTGTAAGTGAAGTCTACACGAAGAAAATACTCACCGACTGAAGAGGTCTTACTTGTATGGGCTGAGCGAAGGAATGGTCGCACAATAAAGCGAATTTACGTCATGAAAAAAATGAAACCGTTTCGTTTAGATCAGTTTTTATAAGCATTGAACAACCTCTTTTGTCAACGTGCACGAGACCACAGTGCTTTTTGGAACGTCACTAAGGTATTTCAAAACTCGGTAAAGTTATCTTTTAATTTAGAATTTTGAAACAGGCAGATGATTTTCTTGTTGTTACCAATAGCGTTCTTTCACAGATCGGCCACTGTATATTTTTACACTTTGGATGTTAAACTATGCGCGCGACGTGAGACAATAACACGATAATCTTTACTTAAAAACCTTTTCAGCGCTTATCCTGGTTTCCTAGGCACCAAACATGTAATGTTTGTCACCCACTCAAGTGGCCATTATCAAAGAGTTTGGGATAAGCTTAAACTGCAAAAAAAAAAACCTTAGTAAAGGTGAGAAGAAAAGTGTATTGTTTTAACAGCTTACCACTAATGGAATACCCACACAAAGACTCGCATAATACCAACCCACGAGCTAGGAGCATGGATTTATTTTTATTCACGTCAGTAGAGTAAAAAATTACTAATGACCTCTGTCTGAAGAGAGAGTTTCATTGCCGACAGGAAGGTTTTTTTTCGTCTTTGTAACCTTTTCAATCCGACGTAAAATTACCTCAAATTATTACTCGGTGACAAGGTCTCTAAGTCTTTTTGCGATTAAATGGATCTAGAACTCTGTTTCTCGAACACCTTCGCAACCATAACTCATAAGATCTTTTTATAATTTTAATTATCGTCGACATTAATGAGTTTGTCTATTCATAAAAGAAATTCAAACAATATTCATAATAGAGATTTATCCAAATTAAGCCGATTTAACTTTAAGGGGGCGAAAGCAAACAGTACAGTGGCAACCAAATTTACACGGAATCATAAAATGCAATTATTTCTTTGGAAATGAGATATACCAAATTGCCAAAAAGCTATATTTTACTCCCTAAAACAAAAGTAAACTATTTGAAAAATGTGTCTAATTTAGCTTTAAGGATTAAGAAAATATTTTAGAGCTGAAAGTGGCTATTAACTCCTTCGAAGGGGGATTTAAAAGTGTCTTTTATATTGTTTCCTGTTTCGTCAAATAATGGTCTTGCTGAAAGGTTTCAATTTATGTTTCATAATCTAGGCTGAGTAGTTTTTCTGAAGCAAACTCACCAGGATTAGCTAAGACATGAGGCCTGCGGGTTATTTCCGTTACAAGAATGACTCATTAAGGTGTTTTACGTTCGGTCAGTCATGGAATGTTATTTTTCCTGTAATCAACTTGTCTTAAACAAAAGGAGAACTGAAAACCTTTCACCCTTGTTGATAACAAAACAGCTATCGAGTATGTGCTTATTCTTAACGGAGAGTCTCTCAAAAATATTTCCCGGCAAAAACACGGGGCAGTTCCGCACGTTTTTGTAGCTTTACACGATTGCAGATGGCCTCCCCGAAAGAACACTGTTTGTGCCAGCTAGATTTTTCCTTGTTCAAGTTCAAAACAGGAATTTAGTTACGTGTTAAAAACCGCATAGTTGTACCATAAAAAAACACATACACAAACAAACAGGGGGCAGCAATGGCAAAAATTTTGATGATCGTATTAGTTTCCGTTGAGTGTTCTGAAATTAAACAAAACAAAAAACAAAAGTTGCAAATCTAAATAAATTTATAACACCATCCGTCGGACGCGTGGTGGTGCGACGATTATTCCGAGTCTGGACATCGGGGAAATGACTGACTTATTCAACAGTTTCGATTTGCTACAGCTATTAACAGATCACCCGTTCACAGGGTAACACGCAAACGAGGGATTATATCAATCGGTATCAGTGGATTAAAGTCTTTGAATCGGTTTTCCACGATTCTAACCAATTTTTGGTAAATCCGTGAACTAAAAGCTTTTAGCATGCTAGCCTTCTTAATTCTAACTGATTTCCACTTTGTTGCCAGCTGTTACAAAATGGCGTCGATAACTGCGGTTTAACTTTTTTTACAATTTACATTGGTAATGAGAGGTCGTTTACACCCATGCTTGGTAGCTTCATTTTACTTGATATTTTAAAATGAGTACAACGTGATTGGTTACTGGCGAATTAGCCACACACCGACTGAATGCCGGACTAAAGAGTCTGTAACCCAGCTTAAAGACTCATTCACCGGGATTTTCTGAGCCCATATTCCGTGGCGGGAAGAAAAAAAATTTCCGTCCATAACTATATCGGGAGGTTAGTATATTTTAACTATTGTTTTTGGGAGCTTTTGTTTCTGTTTTCCTCATTTCCTTTTGTTGTTTCAACACGAAAAATATTCAGTTTGCTTTATTGTTTCTATCAATTCACAAATTACCACGAGTCATTTTCCAAACGTGTAAGTACTATATTTGGAAGTTAATGCAATTTTTTTAATAGAAAAAAAAATATACGAACTTTTGAAAAGTTTTTTTAAAAAATTTGGAGCCGGTATAAAGCTGCGTAGCAAATTTGTATGTAAGATCTCTTTTGCTAATGTTTAATATATCATGATTTGGAATGTAGCTATTTAGAAATTTGTGAAACAAAAACACCCTTTCCTTATTCATATGTTGGTACTGGACTGCAAACGTTGGGTTTTAAGAATCCTAAAACGTAGTACGTGAGGAGAAACAGAATCTTTATTGGTTTAGGCCAGGATGTAAACAAGCATGTGTCAATCAGTGACAAAAACTGACGTAAGTCAATGGCCTTTCCTTCGTAATTCGTTTATCTTCATTTTTCGAAGGGGTAATTTTTTTCTTTTGAGTACAGAATTAGTATTCAAACTATGATGGTTTTCTTGATTGGTTTTTCAACGCTAACGCGAGACAATGATCGTGTTAGCATAGTTACACAAATTGTTATGGTTGAGTGCATTCTATTCAGCTCGAGTACAAAACAAATTGAGATATGGTTGTTTTGTTTTGTCTCATTTCAGGCCGCGTTCATGTTCCCAAAGGACTCGTTGAATTTTCCATCTGTCAGAATTTCTGAGCATCAACAGATCCGGAAATACTTGGTTATGTTGATCTTGTAAAATCGCTTCTGTATTGTCTTGGCTGTGTTGTGTGCGCGTTCGACCAACCTGCCATTCTCATTCAAATTTATTGTGTAATTCTCTTTTCAAGCAAAATATCCAAGTAATTCTTTCGCCGATAATTTTGGTGTAATGTTCGTTGTTATGGGCCGTCCAAGTCCGCCTTCTTCACACGGAAAATTGATTGTCTTGACAATAGCTATTTAAAGGCGAACAGGAAATGACAAAAACGTCATGCGTTATTAGGCTTCGAAGACAACTTTGATGGACTTTTGACAGCTGCTCGGCCAATCGCCGCGCTAATATTTTCATTACAGTAATTGAGCAGTACGCCTAAGTGATTTATGAATGTCCACTAGTGAGCGACATTAGGTCTCTATGGTGTATAAATAAAATCGTTTAATGATTGATTACAACAGCCAAACTCTATCCTCGAACTTGCCGGTCTGTTTATCTGTTTGACTCGCGTCGGGGTCTTGGGTCAACCGCGCGCTGTGCCAGGTTAACAGCGGCCAAGCGCGATTAAATTGACCACGCAATTTGCTGGACATACACTCGCTCAGGCGAATTTGGTGATAACGCGTCAGCGAAAAGCTCGCTCTAGCTTTGAATTAAAAAGCACCCAAGCTCTTGAAATCTGTTAAGCTTTTCTTGTGCTATGATGACATCCGTTGAAAGCCCGGAAGGTCAGCTAAACACACGTGCCGGACTAGCTCTTACAGGATGCACCAGTTCCATACATCAGGGACAAGACTTCGATTTCGGTGAGTAACCTTTAATCGTGCTGCATTTTATCTGCTTTTTTGGCGTCCTGCCTGTCTGTCGTGCTAAGCTCGTCGTTTCCTACATTCCTGACGTAATGGAAATTGTAACGAACCCATGGCTTCCTTGAGTTACATTACAATAGTACCGTCAGACATGCCTTGAGTCCCATGCTGTGGTGCATCTAAAAACGACAGCCGACTTCATGATTCTCTTTTCTGCCAGATCGCCACGTTGAATCGCTCATCCCGTATTCTCGTCCTTCAAACTTCTACGAGGAAATGCATGGAGCAACGACCACAATCCCAAGCCAAGCGGTTCAGTCAGGATATTCTCAAATCCATACCATGGCGTTTGGCTTTTCGTCAGCTCTCCCGCACGGCCAGTTGAGGTCGGACACCATCGAAGTCGAACTCGAGAATAAAGACCTTTGGGACAAGTTCCACGAGATAGGGACAGAGATGATCATTACAAAAACGGGACGGTAAGACGAGACAGGCAAATCAGTGAACTACATTCTATTCTTCTGAATCTCTTGTGTTGATATTTCTTCAAATTTCCGCCAAAAATAATGCGAAAAAATCTCCGCAGAGTAGATCAGAGTAGACGGGGAAAAAACCTATTTATAAGGAACTCTAACTCTTAGTTTGCATTTGAATTGCTTCTTTGCCAAACTCCAGCATTTTGGGCCAAATAATGGGAGGTCGAAGAGTTTGACAGCGCTGTCGTAAAATACATGTGTAACGATAAGAGTTCATGTTTCAACAGTCATCGCTTAACTCCAGTCGATTTACGCAGCTGTCAAACCCTCCAAAACGTTCTAACAAAGTGTTTATTTCCATTCTTTTTTCTATTAGCGCTATGTGCTCTCTAAATATTGTGGAACCCATTTTGAAGATACTTCACAGCTTATAAAAATATTTGTTTCAGGTCGCGCCATGCTGTATAAAGAAAGCTAAACAGATCCTGTGTGAATGCGTTAAGCGCGAGGCGGAACGGGCCGAGTGCTATACCGACGCCCGATTTCTTCTCTCCAAATGATTCCCCTTTTTCAAGACATTGTATTACTTAGTTTGGAATGCAGCTGTAACAGACCCACTGCGGCGACTAAACTGCGTGTGTCTCGTCTAGTAAACCCGCTATGTTGTGGAAGAAATCTTAGTTACAAAACCGACAGACTGATATCAACGGAATAGAAACCTCTCGACACAAAACGCTTAAACGCAGTTACGACCACCCTAGATCTCTTCCTAACGCAGAGAGACTATCATTAAAACTTCGCGTTTTTGTCCACAGACGAATGTTTCCCGTAATCAGAGTTAACATAAGCGGCTTAAACCCCAAGGAGGAATACGTTTTGGTCTTAGACAGTATCCCAGCAGACGATAATCGCTACAAGTTTCACAACTCCGAGTGGTCAGTGACGGGCAAGGCTGAGCCATTGATGCCCACGAGAATTTTTATTCATCCTGATTCACCAGGGACCGGCTCGCAGTGGATGAGACAAGTTGTGTCATTTCAGAAGATGAAGTTGACAAACAATCACATGGATCAAATGGGACACGTAAGTTATCTTGCCCACTCAGATTTTCAACCTTCTCCGGTGATGAATTTTCCCTCACAGATCATTGTGGCTAAAATTAGTAATAAAGAAGGCTGTTCTAATTTTATAGGTCTCCCCAAATCACCTGAGATCATTTAATAAAGGGGCAGTCTCAGTATATGGAAAGCTCAAATAAGAATTCTCTGTAGTAAGAAGAGATGAAAGAAAATATTTATATACTTTTTAAATTCCGATAATTCAAGGTTATTTTTATAGGAACATGCAGATGAAAAAATAAACGAGTCCCTGTCGCTTAAAATAAAAATATTTTTCTTTTTACTACACGAAAGTTAAGAGCTTTCTCTATTGAAAGCAAGATAATGAGTTCACTGATCTTATCTTGAAATACTGTGTATTTTCGAGAGTGTATATACTGCTGTCAGTGGGACAATATTTGATTCTTTTAAACTGATTTTATTACCCTAACAACTAGCATCAGGGTATTAAGAGCAAAGTATGTTGTCCACTGCATAAAAATGTTTGGCGGAGTCTTTTCAATATGGCAACCACTTTGAAGTGAAACATTTGGAAACATCTGAAATGTCGAGGCTTGTAAGATCAGTTCCATAGCTCGTTTCCATAATAATTAGTCTTACATTTTTAATGAAATATTCTTTGCCAAGAGATGGAAAATAGACAAGATATGAACATATAGTTTTGTTTTGTAGCTTCATTTTGCCAGTTTATGTTCCATCTTGAAGGAACACCTTAACGAGAGTCAGGGGTATTTTTATTTCAAATTTGTGTCCATTTGTGAATCGCGTAGGCGTATGATGGTGAGATATATCTGGTTCTGACAATGACATATAGTGAACTAAGCTTTTGCAAAACTTTGTGGCATTTTATTCTTCAAGGAAATCGTTGTTTGGCTTAATGTTAAATTATACTTGAGATATCTAAACGGCTAGATTAACGTAGTGTCGATAATAAACGCTAACGTGCTTTTAAATACCGTATTTTGCACAGCACAAGGGAACGATCGATCTTGTCTCTGGTCCTCATAAACGGAACATTTGTTTGCACACCTCCATTCACGCTAAATCTATTGAAATTCGTAGAATAGGAACAAAAGACTTAATTGCCTTTGTTGAGAAGCCAAAGAGCTTTGGAAAATAGATTTCTGGTCACAAAACAACAGATAGAAGGCTTTGCCAGTTAAAGAGGTATTTCATTAATGGATCTATTCTCTTGCGCGTTAATTCGAAAGAACCATGCATTCGCGACAAAACGCAGCGTAAACGCTGCTTGCTACGTTCAGGCGAGATGATAATTTAGGTTTTGTGTTTCTTATCTGAAAAACGATGTAAACAAGTTGACAATAGCATCAGCCGTGAGGATATTATCAAGTGATTTGGGGGCCGAGTTACCCCGCCCCTCCTAAGTGATTGTGAAAGCTTTTAACTTCGAAATGAAAATCAACACTTAGAAATTACAATGGCCAAGAGAAAGGGGTCAGACTGTGATTGGAACGCGAGATAAGGCGATCAGTGGTTTTTAACACGTTTTAAACTAATGACAAACAAAGTAGGTAATTGCGATAAATCGCAGCAAAACTCGACTGTTTTCCTAATAGATGAAAAAATAAGTTAGAAATTAGGGGGGAGCGCGACTGTGAGATAAACTAAAAAGCGATGGAACATTTTCTGTATTGATATTTTGACAAGCACGCCCCTTACGGTTCTTTGTAACGTAGTCGGTTCCTCCATTTTAGACTATTCGGTACATGTTATGGCACAGTAAATGTAAAGTTTGCTTTTAGCTTTTTAGAGTGTCTTAGCCTCACTTTGCTTTCTAAAGTAACAATACTTTTGATATGTAAAAGTCTTGTTTCAGTATGATAACATAAGGAAAGAACTGTGACATTTTTGAGTCAGTGGTCTTCGCAAACGTTGAACCTTTGGCCGAACCGTTTGGACAAGAGCCGTTTCTAACACCTTTAAAGTACTTCTACAGCATCCATGAGAACACTAGTCAGGCCTTAACTTGTTAAGTTCAAAATTCAATTATGATGAATTTCAGCTGAAAACAATATGAAATAAATTTCTTGAACTGTTAATACCCAATGAAACATTTCATACAAATTGATTGGAGTTGATTGGCGTCCGAAGCGCATTCACTTTTATCATCAAATTAAACAAAAAAAAAACACGTTTCTTTAAGAAATTAATTCTCAAAGAAACTTTGTGGTTCTTCATCTCATCATTATCACATTTGTTCTTCCAGCTGGTAATACTTGAATTATTTTAATAACATTACACAGCGCCAGCAATGTTCTCGGCTGTTTGTGCTTGTATCACATCTAAGCCTCTCGCACTCTTGTGAATGGAGGTTTTAGCTAACATCCAATCTTGTTTTCACGAACTGCAGGTTATTCTGAATTCCATGCACAAGTATCAGCCGCGTGTTCATATCATCCCGGCCAAGGATTACAGCCCGTACGGTTTGAGAAAGGGTTCATTTTACACCTTCGTCTTTCCAGAGACGCAATTCATGGGAGTGACTGCCTATCAAAACCCGAGGGTGAGTGCAAATTGTTAACGACTCACAGCTGAGTTCCAAAAACTCATTTAAGCAATGCAAAAGACGATTTAGCTTGATACGGTCTGCCTGAAAAGTGTCCCACAAAAATGTGCAGCTTTGTAGACTCGTTGTGGATGACCCATTCATTGGGAGAGTAATATTGCGATCCACTGTT
>Ga0126337_10001973_pt1 | contig 12805 bp, 4 predicted proteins | sample DipCmetagenome_FD_92527 | JGI IMG/M metagenome (GOLD analysis project Ga0126337, IMG submission 92527) | Coral microbial communities from La Bocana,Puerto Morelos, Mexico - Diploria C A metagenome | ecosystem: Host-associated > Invertebrates > Cnidaria > Coral | place: La Bocana,Puerto Morelos... | reverse complement strand
CATGTAAATATTAATGGTAAAAACAAAACCGTGGTTTGTAATTCTGTAGGCTCAAGGTGTAATATTTATGCAATGCTTATTGGTGTTAAGGGATTTGTATATTAATGTATTATATGTTAGGTATGTCGTAACTGCGTAAAGCTTTGATCTCGTGAAATGGAAACAACTTATTATTTGTATGCACACATGTTATGAAAATCTAAATGCCATGTCAAACATATTTGGAACAACACTGAAGAATTACATAACTAACAGTAATTTATGACTGGGAATTTTGCAATGAAATTACTTCAAAATTTAATTTACAAGTAGAAATAATTTATAAATATGTCATGTCAGACCAGTAATGTCATGGCAAAAAGAAAAACATTTTGATTTGGGAATATTATAGAGATTTTTTGTGTTTTCATTTATTGTTTTGGAAAAATGATCAACTGTGAATTACCTGAAAGAACTTTTCTTCTTACTAATCTATTTTTACCTGTAATAGAATAATATTTATTTGGCATTCCTCATTTTTCACTGTTACTGAAATAATATTTTGTTACACTGATTGTTATTAATAATTCTACTTTACCGACATGTCAATGTACTGCATGATGCAAGTGATCCTTGTTTACAGCCTTTGCATCTGAGTTCTTGAAATTAGACTTTGATAATATTAGAGTTGTAGTAAAACTATGTTATTGCACTAATAAAACAGAATGTGCATTTGTGATCAGTAATGCAACCTTACGTGATGGGTACTTGAGAATTTGAATTGGTTAAGTTTATAAAGCAATTTGAGTATTCCTGCATGTGCAGCCCATTGGTTAAAGGCAATGTTACTCTGCGATTCTTAATGTAGATTTTTAATGCTGTTTTTAAGCCATGTTACATATGACAACTTTAAATGCACCTTTATTGTAGCAACAGTTCGCAACAGTATGTTACACGAGATGATTGTCAATGCAACATATCAATGTAATTTTGGGCAACAATGTTGCAGGTTCTTGAATTTGTTTTCAAAAACCTTCAACAGGCTGCTGCAATGAAATGTGCTAATTGGTGCCCTGTGTGCGATGCTACATGCTATCAACTTTTAATGCAACAATGTCACTGACATTAAAAATTGGCTTGTGTAACATCGCCTTAATGGAGCCATGTGACTATTAAAAGACATATCTTGAAAACTGCAGCACAAACGGTTCACATTTGCACTGAATCCATCTCAATCTTTCTCATTTTCATCCATCCTTTTTGTAATAATTTGGTTAACTGTTGAGTGTTGTAAACCAATTAAACCAAAGTAATTTATCTGGCCAATAACATTTATTAAACCAATCACTTTTTTCAGTGATGTAAAACCATAGAAAATACATGTTACTTTTCACACTCAGTTAAAACTGCTCTGAGGCTATTGTTAATAATCATTTTGTTATAAAAAAAATATATACGATATCATAATGTAATTAACCCCAAAAGGCACATAAATTGACCAAGATTATAGGTGTCCAATAAGAGCACAAAATATTCATAACTTAAAACAAATTATTTCCATACAAATTAATTAACTTTTAAAGTTGTTTGAAAATCTAATGGCCTAATTGTGATAGTAAGTAATTAATTATTTTAAAGATTTCTACTACATTCTTCTTACATACATTTGTAAGTAAAAACAGATGAAAATATACGGACTCAATAAAAGATTCCATTTGAACCGTTGGAATGTTGCACTTTTGTTTTTTGAAACAGTCATCTTGTATTTTATGTTAAACAATAATTAGATTATGAGCTCAAAATTTCTATTGCATGATAGTTGACAAGGGAGCAGGTCCAGTGAACTATCACGCATAGAAATCTAGAGCAATTAATCTAAATTATTGTTTTAGTAAAACGTACTAGTCATTTAAAACTTCATCTAAACTGATTGGGGACACAATAACTCAAGCACCAAGGATTGCAATTACAAAATAATGAAAACTTTTTAAAATCTAAGTTGGCTGGTGTTAAACCAGTTGGCTTTTTGCAAACTGCACAGGAATTTGATTTGACAAATCCATCTAGTGGCAAGGAGCAGGATTTGAAACCAGAACCTCTGTTATACAAATCTAGCACCCTAATCTCTAGGTCATATTGGACCCTTCAGATGGGTTGACCATTGATTATAGAAAACAAGGCCAAGATCAGATCAGGTCAGGTCTCCCAGATGCAAAGAAAAACACTCAAGCATTATCATGCCATTCCAGGTAATAGATATCGATACAAACCCCTTGCAAGGTCATAAAAATTCTGAGGGATTTTTAGAACACAACAATTTTAAAGGAGAATATGATATCCAGAAGGTTGAGGGGTTTACGTCAAAATTCCTCTGTGAGCTGGAGGGGATTTCCTGAAACAGCACATTTCATGCTTATTTCAGGGTATTTTGATTACTACTGGTTTTTTTTTTTTGGGGGGGGGTGGGGGGGGGGGGTTGGTTGTCTGTTCTTGGATTGAATATATTTTAATTAGCATTCTTATGCCTGTCAATCAAAATTCATAATTTCTGAAGTACAATTTAGTAGCTGATTGTTTAAGTACTGGGTAAACATCCTCATTGATCATGGTCTACCGCTATTGATTTTAGAGGGTACAAGGACCCCCCTTCTAATATTTGGTATTGTCCCATTCATCTTCACAAGGCAGAACATCTCATCATTATTGGTGTCTTGGGCAAAACAGGCTTATTCCTTTTGCTTCTCAATAATTTCAATCCATTCAGCGGGGAAAGAAAACTGTTCCCAGAATGTAGGAATTAGCATCTCTTCTGGTTCCATTTCATAGTAAGTTGTCATGGCACTGGTTACTAAGCTGTCTGTTTCTGAATTTTTGGGATCTGCCTCTAACAGGGTCCTACAAAATATCTGGCAAAAGACGTATTTTCGCACCATTGAGAGTCAGCTAGTATAAAGATTCTCTATAGTTTGTCTTCAGTATCTCTGTTTCCCTTTGAGACTTTGATTCAAAATAAAGAATGAATGCATTAAAATATATTTATTCCTATACAGCGAGCTTGTTCTCTGCCTCCTATTCTGTTCATTTCAATCATCAGGAATTTGTGACAGAAAGTAGTATAACCTGTCCAGATGAAGACCAAATCATTCAGTCCACAGAATAGGTTGTTCGATCTCCCAGATGCAAAGAAAAACACTTGACGCACATTGTGCAATTCCAGGCAATATATATCCATTCAAACCCCTTGCAAGGTCACTTAAATTGAGGGCGCCCAACAATTAAAAAAAAAATGTGATTTCGAAAGGGTTCAGGGGTCCACACCAAAAATCCTCTGTGGGCTGGCAGGGCCTTTTAGGGTTACTGGATGATTAAACTACTGGAGTTGCTTTTGGGGGATGGGGGGTTACGTTGGTTGTCTGTTCTTGAACTGAATATATTTTGATTAGTATTCTTATGCCTGTAAAACAAAGTTCTTACATTTCCAAAGCATAATTTATTAGCCCACTTGTCATTTATTACAATACACAAAGAGTTGTTAAATCACAAACTAAGCTAATTCATAATCATTTTCGTCCATTTGCATGGCAGTCGTTCTGCATAGTATTCCTGAATTAGAAAACATGGCACTGAAAAAGGAACTGCAATTAAGCCTACTTCTTCACAGCTAGCAGGCAACTTTTCTAGCTCTATAAATCAAACAATTTGACGTCTTTATAAAATATTTTCGAGTGGCTTGACTCAATAATCTCCTATTTGGATAACGTAATTATTTCGCTTCAAACTGCATTTTAAAAGCATAGTAAACTTACAAAGCTTGCCGTATTATACATATAGATATTATAATACAGTATAAATTACCTACAAATATGCTGCAAAAATACTGTCACAACTTCAAATACATCTCCAAATTCACATAAAATATTTATTTCGTATTGCATATAAAAAAAGTTGTGGATTCTATCGGCAAAACCGAATATATAAATAGACTAAAGCCCACAAGCTGAAATTTAATATTATCTTAATTTCTAACTTGTCTTCCTAAATAGACTACAACCTCTGCTGCGAATCCTTTGGATTTGAGATGAACTGCAGAAATAGACAACATTCTAATGCTTTTTTTTTCACTTTGAAATTTATGGCGAGATAGCACTTTAGCTAAGACCCAACTAAAATTTGCATCACTTGGTCAAGTTCATCGTAAGTGTGTTCACTCGCTCGTTCAAGTTTTACGCTGTCGCTACATCGCGAAGGTAAACTTCGTGCAGCAACACTAGTTGATCCAAGATTCCAAGCACTGCAAAATTCATCAAAATCGATCGGAAACGACCCGTTGGGAACGTCAAAGTCATAGAGAGAAACATCAACGTCTTTAAACTCGAGCTCTTCGGTTAATTCCAGCCCCAGAAGACTTCCACATGTGAATTCTCGAATCACGTCATCCGTGATCGTTCGTTCAGTTCGTTCGTGGCGTTCTTCGAAGCTCGAAGTATTGTTGTTCGAATCGGAGGAGCGCGAGGGGTTTTGAAGTAGAGCTTCTAATTTCCCTTTGGCGCGCAGTTCGTTTAAGTTAGCCTTCTCTATGTCAAGTTCCAGTTCTTTTATCATTTTATCACCCAGAATATTCAGCTCTTGCTCAAAAGTTAGGGAACTTTTTGAAGTTTCGCGTGATCGCGTGCCGATATTGTGGCCAGAGAGAGTTACTGGCTCGGCTCTGTTCACTACTCTATCGAATGTTTTCTCGTCGCCAGGTTCGCTCAAAACCGTGGTCTCCAAAGTCCTTCGCTCTTCTCTGATATCTTCTTCAATGAGACGAAGAGTATTAGAGATCAACACGGTCCTGAATAGGACAGGCTCCGGCCTAGTGAAGCTTTTTTGCAGTTTGCAGATCGAAATATTGAACACTGTTTGACGCTGAAGACAACGGCCATGAAACTGTCCATCACCGTCAACTTCAGGTAGCTTTCGTTTAACTCCGTGAGCTCGTTCTGTTATCATCCTACAAGAAAAGGTAAAAGATTAAAGCAAGTATTAATTATCAGGGGCTGAGCTAGCTATTGTATAGTTTGACATTTTAGAAAGGTTTCAATACTGTTGGGGACTGTAGATCGGACAAAAATGCGCCGAGCTTGCACAAAATTGATTAGAAATCACAGTTGTGAAATTTCCGAACGGCCAGTCTCGCGCAAATATGACAAAGCATTTCTTCAGCACAATCGTTTGCTCAATCAATGTCCTCCAGGAAACCTTGAAAATCCTCTATCGGCGAAGTACGAGGTGGTAACATTGTCAAAACTTAGCAGGTAGGTGAAGTAGTGGTCTAATCAGTTACAACTCACCGACTGTCAGCCCGGAATCTCGCAGAGATATCAATCCGTATTTGCAGATACTGCTATCCAAACTGTCACTTTACGTTCGAAGTTTGCGCGAAATTTTTGAATCGGTTAAGAGCTGTCTTCCATAAACAAAAAGGGGAAGATAAAACGGCTCTTGCTAAGGAATCACAAACCGGCGAATATTGTTCTTCCTTTTTTCTTGCTTCCCAAGTTCAACCATCGAAACGGTTGACGTCACTCCCCCCTTATATGGACAAGAATGACAGGTTGCATTGACAACTGTTCCATATTTGGAGGAAGCTGGAGGAATGTGATGTAAACAAATGCACAAACTTCCTGTCATGTCAGTAACACTTCCGCTTTCGGAATGAAAATTTACATAAAAAAGTATGCTTACTTCCAGGCATCCAGGCAAATTATTGGTTTCTGGTGAGTTTAAAACCTTTTCTGCTGTCAACAGTGTATTTATTGTTAGTCAGACAGTAAGAAAGAAAGCCAGAAAAAAGAAACGGGCACCTGCAACCGGAAATTGAAATGCATGACAACTCCACGTTTACTATAAAATCACACAACCATTTTCTTTCACTAAGTTTCAAGGCGAAAAATCGATCGAGTAACATGCTAGAAACTTCGCCAAGATTCCGAATAAGCAAAGCATAAGCATTTAACAGGTAGTTCCTCAAAAAACAAGTGTTTTGCAAACAACTACGCATAATTTTTAAACTGAGTGGGTCGAAGGAAGTGAGACCTTCCCCAGGCCCACCTTCCGTTATTTTGACCCGTGGGTTATCGAACCCGCTCATAAAACAAATCAAAAGAGCTCTTGTGTCATGCCATGCGATTTTTCACTCGCCTTTCACTCATCACCTCGTTTTAACTTCGAAAAAAAGAAGGGCTGGAGCAGAAAAACACGTACGTGACCACACTCCGAATCAAAGCTATGCCGCGCAATTTGAAGTGAGGTTTCGCACGTAGCTTTGTTTGGACAGGACAAAAAATAAAAAAAAAACTGAATATCGTTTACCTCGAGTAAATTCTTTTTCAGTAACAATTCATCACAGAAAACAATTGCAAACTGGAGCGTGAGGACATCTCTCGTTTGCTAGATCAAGTAGAGTAATTTCGGTGTAAACTGCGTTCTTTCAGCCTGGAAAGTTGTTTTACTAAAGCACCCTAGTTGCCTGCTGCAAGTGTCGATTATTTTTTTTATGAAAACACGAACTCACACAACCTTTAAGAAAAGATAAGAGGTTATTCAAAATGGATGAGCTAATTCTTCGAATATCACGTCAAAACATCTCGTAACTCATCTTATAAAAAAGTACCGAATTTTTTCGAATTTCACGCCGGGCCTCCGCAAGCTACTTCACGACAGAAGTTGCAGCGATTGTCTTTCACAGTATACTGCCATCTTCAAGCTGTTGTTTTATAACTTTCCTCTTTTCTTTTCAAGTTCTCCCTTTACTGCGTTTTTCTTGTTTAAGTAGTAACTTATTTATAGAACTACAGGTTATCTCGTAACAATTCAGTTACAATTCTTTAGAAAGTTTTTCGATAGTTAAACGGGAGTCCGTGTTCCATGGTATCGTAAACATGCTACATAAACAATTCAAAGATTTCTGGAAATGATACACAGCAACATAGTTGAAACTATCCAGTCGTGTTGAATTAAAAAAAAAACATTTCTGATAAGTGGATTCTTTCAGTAGCGTGGTGGGTAAGGTTTGGTACACTCAAACTGAATATGTACAGTGGAAGTTTTGTTCGCGGACCTACAGATCAAATGCCGTATTTCTTGATTTAACTACCCCAATCTTCGTTCTAAAACTGTAACTGGTAGATCCGGCGTTTATTTATCTTTATTTGACTCCTGTAGTAGATTTCAGCCCGGTTTTCATTGCGAAGGGGATTTTGTTTAATCCACTTTTCGTCGCAGGAATTGACTTGTAAAGAAACCATTGGGCTACGTTCAGTTTGTGGGCAAATGAAACACTTGACAAGAACATATTTAGGCAAAACGTACCTCAAAGTTGCTTGACTTTATCAGAATAAAACCGCAACCTGCCGTCCAGCGAGGCGGTAACAAGCTAGGGAAAAAGGTTTAAGATTCGGATCAAAAACTCGTACCGGGTAAACGGTACCTTGTTGTTTTACGGCGACGAAGAAGTCAGAACTTAAAGCGGAAAAGAACAAAAAACTGATTGATATGCAGGCGAGGTTTAAACAGCGCACTTTTTATGGCTCATAAATTATCAAATCAGTTTGCGGCGCTGCCAAAGTTAGACTAGCGATTTCCCAACGACAGTTAATTTTTGCCGCCTGCAGCCCTTGATCACATGAAAGGGTTTTTTTTTGGCGAATTGGTATCGTCCCCTGTAAATATTTTGTGTCATAGTTTATTTCAAAATGTCTCAGTTATATTTTAAACTGTAACAAATATTCCCGGTAGACAAATACTAAACTCTCAGGGCGAAGATGAACGGTTGATTCATGGTCAAAGAATTTGGTAAAGATGTCCACATTCGGTACTATTTGATAAGCGAGGGTGTAAATTACAGCTGTCAGTGAACAAGAAAAGTGGTAAAATGTGTCTTTTCAAATATAAAATTGTGGCCTGCGCCCATTCAATGCATCGATCATGAGGGCTGGAGGAGGATAAAAAACGGGCGAATCGTATTTTCAACCACTAATGACATACAGGCTGATCGGCAAGTTGCCATGGTAATATGACGAGTGTTATTCCTACAGAACACCCTTACTACCTGAGGCAGAGCCGGATGAAAGGCAACGCCTGACACAACGTCTGTATGTCCAGTAAGACGATGGCAAAATGTGTATCCCCGAATGTCGTACAAGTAAGCCTGCAATTAAAATAATAAAAAGACATGTATTTTTTTGTACTTTACCACGCAGGAAATTCTCATTTTGCTAATAAAAGGTGTTTTACGAGAGAAGAGTTCTGAAGAAAATTTTGAATGGGCAGCTTCAACATTTGCAAAAAGCAACTTTAAACTGAACATTTACACAACAACGGCAGGTTAAACTATAGACCGGCAATTTTTAATCAACTTTTATATGTGTTAAATGCGTGTCATCTAGTGTAATGCGAAAGCTTGGAAATTTCACTTTGTCGAAATATTGAAAATAAAAATTAACAAATTTTAGAAGTGTTGAAGGGAATATATGAAAGATTATATATGTGAACTACGGTTGGAGAAAGAAATGATTGAACTTCAGACCTGAAAAAATAAAAACAAAAATAAAAATAAAATTCGCGTGATTCTTTACACTATGCCAGAGAAACTTGACAACGTAACTTTTATATTTTTTATAGGCCTACCATTCATTCTAATCCGTCATAAAAACCGAGCTTTTCGAATCGCTCCTCGAATCCGAGGAATTTGAAAAAATTGGAAAACATTTTGAAAACGTCATGATAGTCATGTGACTTCCCTGCCCGAGTTCTTTCTAACACGAATCCAAAATGCGTTTTCAAATTTTTCCGGCCTAGTGGGGGGAGGGGGGGGGAACATTTGATGTGTTTCCAGAGTTAAATCCCTGTTTTTAAATTTCTCCGGCGTATAGAGTGAGCCTAAGACAGTAGCACACAAAAAAAATTCTCGTGATTAACCCTGATCCAGATTAAATTTCTCACACACTTGGACTCTGTCGCGTGCCGGTTGACCTGATAACATACGATGTTAGTTCAATTCAACAGTAAAGTGAATAGTTCCACAACTTACGACTCAAATTCAATCACACCGAAACTATTCTCAATTTTCAGGTTCTAAACAAAATCAACGCCAGCTTGACATAGTTTATAAAATACCATTAACTCTTCAAGACAAACAGGATGGGAGAGGCTTGTGTAGTGACCGCCCAACACCCACGCCATTCTGAGTCGAAACATTCCAACCCGTTGACTTAGGTCTACGGAGGTCTGTGTACTCTGATTGAGTGCTTTTCATTTCTCCCGCGAATAACAAACAACCTGAAAACTACGTTTCCTCCTTCCCCAACAAATCCCTTGGACGCAAAGCACGGGCAAACAAAATAAAGCTCTACAAACTTGTTCAAGCCATGTACTCAAAACAAAAATCGCCGCAATACCTTTTAAAATATTATTATACCCTCGGTAATTATTCTTATTCTCTAATAAAATGCGGGAGAGAAACTCACGTATTGGACTATGAATTTTAGCATGGATGGTGTGCACGACCTGATCACGAGGACCGCTATGAAACTGGGCGTTTCACACGAGCTGTTCACGTGCACTTTGTTAGTGAGTCGTTCAATCGTTGTTGAAGAAAAGTGAGAATTTCGCTCAAAGGATTCACTGCAGTGCTTGATTCCATCAACAAATATCGCGGAAAAGATCTAAACATCTTTCTCTGTGATTTAATATTACTTTCGCAAATTCAAATCAGGCGTAATGCCTAATGTAAGGGATTTTCATGACTTATCTAACTTGAAGGGTTGTTTTCAAAATGTAATAACGATATTCGAGTATAAACAAATCGACACAGGACTGATGATGAAGAAGGGATTAACATTCCTTTTACTAGGCTGAAGTATTGTTTTTATTTTGTTTGATAAATAACACCCTTGTTTTACGGCGTTGACATGCAATATTGAAGTGTCGGCCAAAATATGGTGTTATAGTAGGCTCGGATCAATCGAACAAGCTCATCACGTTCTGTCGTGAGCCAACTTTTCACACCGCCATGTGACGAAAATCGCATCTTACCTATCTAAGCCATTTTAAAACATAAACAAGTAGGCTGTGTGAGACGAAAAATACTAAGAGGGCAGGATTGATCATCGCAGTTATACACAACTTAAGCAGTTGTGAAATTAAAGCTCTACAAAAATTCAGGCCTGAACGGGATTCGAACTCGTGACCTCTACGATACTGGTGAAGTGCTCTAACAACTGAGCATAACGAATTCTTCATCATCTACGAACTCACAATGTGACGAGCTCCCAGTTGGCTTGATAGCTACTTTGGTAGCTCACTTTACTGGTATCGCAGCCTTTTAGTAAACCAGAGCACGCTCCAAATCTAAAGTACTTGCATAACTTGCCAGAAATGTCGGACGATTTTCATTTCGGACAATGAAAAAAGTTTCCGAAAAAAACTGTCTGAAATTTTTAAGTATCCGAAATTTTAAGCGTCCACAATATTTACAGTACACTGAGTATAATTTTTTTAAGTAGCTCCAAAGGTCTTAGATTGCCTCATGAGACGAACTCTCGTTGAAACACTGGTTGAGATGCGTAACGGCATGATAGCATTTCATCTACATTGATATTTATCAAGTTGGTAAAATCATTACGACATCGCACCAACTAAATTTTAAAAAGTAGATATGTAAATAATTTGAATTATAAAAGAGTCTGATATAAAAAAATATGTTAAATACATAGTCTTAAAAAATCTATTGATTCTTAGCTAAATAGGGAAGTGACTTAGAATTAAAAACAGCCAGGGAGTTTGACTCAGCTATTTGCTTTAATTTATCCTCAGTATATTTCTAAGACCGTGAGGGTGCAGTAAAACTATCATTTTTATTGATGTTTTTTCATCTAGTTGGGCGTTTCTTAGGCGAAAATTTTCTTAGCTATGTTTTATCACAGTTTCGAAATTTTTTCCCGAAATTTCTCCAAAATGAGATAAAACTAAACGTCCAAAATAAAACGTCCGAAATTGTTTTACTACTAATGTATTGCCAGACTTACCGATCTGTCTTCCGAACCAGTAGCAATAAATCTTGCGCACGGACTTATCGCCACACCCACTGGCTGCGATCTATTCACGTGACCATCATACCGTCGAACACATCTGTTAGTGCGCAAGTCCCATAATTTTATCCCATCACTAACTGCGGCCGTCAAAAAGAGGTCGTAGGCATTAGGAGGGTGTGAGACAAACATAGAACCCTAGAAAAGTAAAACAGTTTTCAGCGGGCATGAATATAAGATAAATAGAAGAACGTACGAACGTAGAGTAATCACATCACACATACAGACAGGATTATTGTAGTTAGGGACTGATCATTTTTTTCTTGAGAAGGGTGGCAATGTTCTGGGGCATATATTTTTTCTGAACTTTAGGTTATGCAAGTTTTTTTGGGTGGACAATAGCGGCTTGGGAAAAATCTTTTTAGTAGAAAGAACTTGCTCGAGTTTTCTTCTCGTGGCTCCCCTTGCACGACGATTTTTTCAGCAGCTTTTGTGTGCAGGAATTTCTTATTTGGAAATTACCTCCCCCGCCCCTTCACAAAATAATGGTTCGACCTTAGCGTAGGCAAGTGGTTTATGGCGCTTGTTGCATAACCTAGAGGTCTCAATTTCAAGCCCTCCGTTCTACTTTTGTAGTGGCTAGCTGGATTTGCTCTTGATGTTCCTGAGTTAAACTTCTTTACTAGGTTGTGTTGATAACCAAATGGTCACATTATAGCAAGTTGTAATTCTCATGTATGTTGTGTGATGATAACATAATCATACATGATTCATGATTAAATAAAAGCTCCTGTGGATTTTAACAAGCACCTTGACCCCATCTCAGCCCTTCTTTCATCCAAACCTTTTTTCTTCGTTTAGCGCGGGGTTAGGCGATAAGATACATCAGCTTTGGCAGAAAACTAACGACTTGAATTGCAGCTTTCACTTACCTCGTTCTGATGTATCGTGTGTGCAGGTCGAGAGTGCGCGTCCAGGACCACTCGGACTGTGCGAGCCGCGTTCATGTCAAATACCTGGATGGATTTATTGGAGCCACAGCACAAAACTATATCTGGATAACACGTCAAAGAACTAGACAACAGCTACTTGTCAAAACTAGCTTTTTGAATAATTCAGAGGACGAAAGGATACAAGAATGAAATCCGTTGATTGCGGAGAAACAGGTTATTTGCTGGGCTCTCTCCTGATGAAATATTTTCACCAATTTGTACTTGTTGTTCGTCTGGTATCTGCACACAAAAAAACATGTCATCACCGTTCCTGAACCTCTCTAATGACTTCCCAGGTCAAGCGGTTATTAATCTGGCTCTTACTTTTCAGTCTATAGCCGGAGGAGAAGCAATCAAACATAGGCCATAAAACAGTTCTTTTCTGTGTTACTGTTTATTATGTTCAAAAGGGTTTATTTGCCTTTCAAATTGTGTGGTAAAATCTTAGTTTGACTATTCAAGAGAAAAGTGAGCAGTGTTTGCCTGAAATTCTTGCTGACCAAGGCTGTTCTAAGTTTTAAAACAAATGATGCAAGGGACTGCAAACGAAAATTGCTGCTGGTATACTTAGGATCAGTACAAAATCCGATCAGCCAACATAAAATAGAATAACAATAAAGAAAGGCTGATTACTATGTAGAAATTCAACGCGGCAACGCCAGACATGATAGAGTCCAAACTGAAAGTCAAGAATTTATGTTTAAAATCTACAATTCAACCTGTAGTATTTGAAAAATTCTGCGCCCCAGTTGTTAAAGGAGT
>Ga0126337_10001970_pt1 | contig 12809 bp, 9 predicted proteins | sample DipCmetagenome_FD_92527 | JGI IMG/M metagenome (GOLD analysis project Ga0126337, IMG submission 92527) | Coral microbial communities from La Bocana,Puerto Morelos, Mexico - Diploria C A metagenome | ecosystem: Host-associated > Invertebrates > Cnidaria > Coral | place: La Bocana,Puerto Morelos... | reverse complement strand
TGTAGGATGCTGCTAGAGAGGATCAAGAGAGGTGTAGACAAGAAGCTTCGAAAGGAGCAGGCTGGGTTTAGATCAAAGAAAAGTACAACTGAACAGATCTTTATACTAAGAAACATCTTGGAGTAGGCAAGTGAGTGCGAGGGTGGGTCTGTATGTGCACTTTGTGGATTTTGAAAAAGCCTTTGATTCGGTACATAGTGAAAGTCTATGGAACATCATGAAAAGCTATGGGATACCACATAAGATGGTGAGAGTGATCGCAGGTACATACCAGGGCTTTGAGTGTGCAGTTGTTGATGGAAGTGAGACATCAGAATGGTTTAAGATCAAGTCTGGAGTAAAGCAGGGGTGTGTGATGTCAGGATTCTTTTTCTTACTGGCCTTAGATTGGACTATGAGGGAGGCAACAGCAGACAAGAGAAGAGGAATACGGTGGAATTTCACAACAGTGCTAGAGGACCTTGACTTTGCGGATGATATTGCACTACTGTCATCCAAGATTAGCAACCTGAAGGAAAAGACTGGGAGACTAGCAGAAGAAGCAGCCAGAGTAGGCCTCAAACTTAATGCAAGAAAGTGTAAAATGCTGAGGACTGGGTTTGCTCATAGTTCAGAGGACGTCGTGGTTAATGGTGAGGAAGTAGAAGACGTTGCGGAATTTGTATACCTAGGTGCTACAGTAAACAAAGAAGGAGGAGGCAGTAGAGATATTACGAACCGACTGCAGAAGGCACGTGGAGCATTTCAGAGACTAGGGAAGGTATGGGCAACCACAGGAATAGGAAGGAGAACCAAGATACGCCTATTCAAGACTTTAGTTCGACCGGTCCTGCTATATGGCTGTGAAACATGGAAGATCATTAAAGCCGACAAATGAAAACTGAACAGTTTCCAATGCCAGTTCCCGAGACGGATACTGAGAATTAGATGGCAGCAAAGAATTACAAACAAGAGAGTGGTTGAAATGGCAGAGGTCAATGACATAAGTCGCGAGGTACGACGAAGAAGGTGGAACTGGTTGGGACACATACTCAGGAGAGAGGGTTCGAACGACTGCTTCACAGCATTGGGATGGATACCAGAAGTTCGAAGAGCGAGAGGGAGGCCAAAGACAACTTGGAGAAGGACAGTGGAGAAGGAAAAAAACAAGGCAGGGTGGAAGAGCTGGGAAGTAGCCAAAGCAGTGGCACGGAACAGGGAGTGTTGGTCGGAAAGCGTGATGGCCTTATGCGCCTACTGGCGCAACAAGAATTGATGATGATGACCTTCACACATCTGTTTAACAGTTACTAATTTGTAGCGCAGGGAATGGAAGAATGAGAAAAAGGCAACCGAGCACACTGCCCAAAAGGTTGCGTTGAACGAGCAAGGAAAGTTTAGCATTTGGTAAAGAATATCAGGTGTGATAGGGAGATAGGGAGACATTTTATACCTCTCATGAGGGGGACAGAGATCTAGTGGACAGAGATCTCGTGAGGAACGCAATGTACCGGAGAGGGTGTATAGCGCGGCAGGGAACTGGGGGGTAGCTGAAGAAGAGACAGAAACGAAGGAACGCTCGTAATTGTGAACTTGTACGTTGCTGAATTTGATAGCGCAAAGGCATGGCGACGGTACCCATTATATTATCTGGCATATATACCAGTGCAGATATTTCTTCAATAGGAAAAAATTGTAGCACATTTTTCTGTATATTAACAGTGCAGACATTTATTCGATATTTTCTGGCACATCCGCGCATGAAGATTACGGCTTCACCACAAAGTCATTTTAGTTTTTATGCTGTTTGCATTATTACACACATTTATGAGGGGGGTTCGTTACCTCATCTAGGCAACCAAAGGGAGCTGAGATTTGTATGTAGCAAAACTGTGCCAGAACCCTCCACAGACATGTGTGTACATAATTGCAATGATCAACTATGTCTTTGCATCTTTCTGCACAGTTCAAATATATATGATATTCATATATTCATTTGCATATATTCATATATTCATATTCAGATATGTTATGAACCAACAATGTGACCAGCTCCCAGTTAGCTTGATAGCTCAGTTGATAGAGCACTGCAACAGTATTGCAGAGGTCATGGATTTGAATCCTGTTCAGGCTTTAATTTCATGCTGTTTAAGTTGTGTACATAACTGTGATGATCAACTATGTCTTCATATCTTAATATATATCTATATATATCTATATTCATTTGCAGTCTATCACTGACAAAGTCACACCAATGAACTGAACTTGTGATTTTTCTTTTGTTTTCTTGTTAAGTGATCTACCAGTAATTATCTTGATCGGAGATATTAGCTGTTAAAGCTACTCTACAATGCGAGGGTAAATAAAGTATTGACTTATTGATCTCTCAAATTTTGAGTCATGCGATCAAATTAATTAAATTTTTAATTCACACTGCAGTGCAAATTAACACATACATTTTTGTGATTTTCCCAGTCATGAATAATCTTATGAAGGCTGGAGCAATCTCAAAGTCACACACTTTGGTTAAAAAGTCTGCCAAAAATTAACTACATTGTATGGGCAACATATATGAAGCTGATTGATCTTGCTTGGCTAAACAGGTTCTTTTATTTTTACTCAGGCTACCTGCAAGGTAGAAGCGATCCAGAACCCAGTACAATACCAGAAGCTACTCTGAAACGTCTCAGAAGAGGGGAAGGACACTAAAGGAATTTGTTTATGAGCGTATTCATCTAAGCATACCAAAGTCCTCTTGGCTACGTCATTATGAAGGTTAAAAGAGTTACAAAGAATGTTTGTAAGCTTCATACGAAGAGGGTAAGATTAAATAAGGTTGCACAACATGAGAAGTAGTATTTGTTGAATTGTTCTGTGAGGATATATCAAAGGACAATTAAATTTAAGTATAGAGCAATTAAGTCGGTATTTATCAATGTTTTCTTGTAATAAACCTATGTGTCTTTGTAAGCGTCAGACACACGTATCAAACTATTGTAAAACTGAGTTCAGATATAGAGAAAAACCCTGGTCCTACTCCAGTGTACATTGACCCTCGCAAAACAATATAGCCAAGCTAATGAGTTGGTATTTGAACAAAGTTCAGGACAACAATGTGTTGCAATGAGTTTATGCCCTCTGATTTACAATAACAAACAAGAAATCAATTCTGCTAATCATCTGGTGTCAATAATGAATATTGGAAATCAGTTGTATTCAAGTTTGTCTCAGTTAACTAGACAGAATTACCCGCACTTTGAAATTTTCAGTACTACTTTTTACACAATTAGGTACTACCCTATATCATTAAGAGTAGCCCGAGTAGGCATCTAGTTGGTTATTAAAATGGCAAGTTTCTGCCAGCAGGTTCTTAAATCACTCACAGGTTTTTTCAAGCGAGTTTTTACTGTATACCCCCTATAGCTCCCTCTAGTTAACGGTATATGCTATCACTAGTTAAAAACAAGTAGTATTTTAATGCACAGGTATGCTTCTCGTGTCATTCAATAATCCATCCATGATTAAGAAAATAATTGTCTTATTCTTAAGTAGTAACACATTACAACTATACTACTAATTAAAATAACTTAGTAATACTTCTTTTTGAGATACAAATAAACAAATGTTACTATTAGTGGCCAGACTGGTTACCAAGCATGAAAGGTTAATTTCCATTCAATTGAATCTAGTCACACTGGCGACCCCACAGGTTGCAATGTCAAACTCTCTCAAATCATGATAATATGGTATCAGCAGAAACTAGAAGTAGTTACACGGTAGGTGTGTTGGTGAAGAAATACATGTACTGTAAAGTGGACATGACATCTAAAACTCACCCTCTAAGAGCAAAACATCCATTTTCTTCACATTCACCGAGGCTGTCTAATAATGAGAGAAAGCAAAATATACATGAATGTACATTTATGACAAGTGTTACATGAAAGATGTGACCCTCTGCAGGAAAACAGGTAAAAAGGTGATGACACGGGCATGCTATTTTAACACACTGAACAAAAGAAAATTCTTTTAACATGCTAGCAGTGAGTCACAATGCACAACTCATTAAAATTTTCTTTTGTTTCAAATGGCACGGAAGAAACAAAGGAGCATGTTCATTCTACCAAAGAAGTGTTCAAGGTTTTGGAAATCAAAAACAGCGAGCAAATTGACACGCTTAGTGAACGAAATAGCATGTTAAGCAAGTGAAATGCAAACTGTGTTGAAATGCACGCTAGACTGACATGCTGTTCGAATGTGTTCACTTGCCTACCCGGCAGCTCGTCTTTGGCTGTGTTGGCAAACTTCACGTTCATCATCAAGTGAATCATTTTCAACAAAATATATTTTGCAGTCATTTTAAATGATTCGCTTGTTTGCGTCTCTTTTGGAATATTGTTAGTTGATTATCCTTCTTTTAAAATTCGTTTTATTTGAGCTAAAGTAATGTTTTAATCCTCCGCATGCTTTCTATGAAAGTGTCCCACCACCATGTATAATTGGCGCATGACCAACACGTCGCACATTTCTTCAATTCGATTCGAAAACGTCTTGGCTTATTTCCCCACCAATTTATCGCTTCAAGTCTTTGTGGCTGCCCCTCGTGAGGCATAGGGCCTCCACCATTGCCTTTAACTGGACTCTGTTCATGTTTCTTTACACGCTTACCAATTATATCTTTAATCATAAAAATTACAATTTCCTCGATTGTGATTGGTTTAAAAAACTCATATTTTCCACTAATTCACTTGTCAAGTTGCTATCGAACAGCTTGTTTTTGGACAGTTTGTTATCAGACAGTTCGATAAGCCAATCACATTCAAAGTTGTAGTTTAAATCAACCAATCACATTCTTGGCTTCAATCAACATAGAAACAGTGTAAAACCTGTTAATGTAAATTTTCCCTTTTCGTACCTTCGTATATTCTTCTTTTCTTGGAAATTGTAATTTTTATGATTAATTGGTAATAAGACTCGTGATAAACAAATCGGACTCCTGCTGCGCGGTCGTCTGATTTTGTTATCACTTGTATGATTACAGACCGAATTGGACTCCACTCAGTCCTATTACCATTACTTATAGCCTTCCACTAATTATGCGGCACCATGAATTCAACAGATCACTGAGATATTTATTTATATATAAGGTTCTACTAGGTCTAAAAAAATTGCTTGAAATGGGAAAATACTCTATACATGTAACTTAGGGCAGCGCTAGCTAGGAATATTTCGCTGATGCGTTGAGTATTCTTCTTACATTATGTTTTTTTTATCACAGACAATGCTACTAGGTTTACATTGAACGTGCGCCGACAGACATCAGCATCATGTTTCAGTTTAGCTTTGTGTTTTGCAGTTTCTATCTCTGTTTTATCTTCTCTCGTAAAAAAAAGGCGACTTAAGCCGCCAGAGTACAAAGAACAAAGTACAAAGAAAGTAATGACAGAGTATTCTCTCAGGGAATACAATTTTATCTTAAGGCAAAAACCACTCGATATTTTGTGAGAACATTTTCGGGGAAACTAAATTAAAGTTAGCCTTGAATAAAAACGTGTATCATAATCAAGTGTTATGAGAAGTGGCAGAAGAACCATGACCATTCACAAAGACGTTTGTAAACACCGCTTGCAATTTGGGTAAGTCCGATAATTATAATCATGAAAGCAAAGATTAGTCAGTTGACAAGTCCTTCGAAGTGAATGGCTGGGTAATTGTTTTCAAACAGATAGCCGTAGCTGATTGCACGGATAATTATTTTTGAACGGATACCTTGATCCGTCTGCACGGCTCCCAATTTTTTTTGAACAGATGGCTTGACCCTTGTGCACAGCAGGCAATTTTTTTCAAACGGATAACTTGACCTGTGAGGCAAGCTTGTTATTTTTTTTTTTGAACGGATGACTTGATCCGTGCGCACGGCTCACAAATTTTTTCGCATGGATCATGCACGGCTTACGCACAGCTATTCGTGTGAAAACGGCAAATCGTAAGAACGTTTTCGTGTGAGAGGTCACAAATGTTGAAATTTTGGCAATTAACTATTTCTTCCTTCGATGTTAATTTAAATACAAAAGGTCATTTTCACGCTTGAGTATGAGAACGATAGTGAGCTACCACTCCGCCGCACTTGTAAGTTATGCTATTTTATGTACAATTTAAAATTTGGTTTCCTTTTTCTTGCGTATCAGTTTTATAAACAATTATGTTAAATGTTTCGATTTCTACTTTTGCTGCTTCAGTGGATTACAATATGCATGTGGTTTGGGAAGTGATGCAAACGTGCTGATCCAATATGATGTGAGTATATTTTGATTGCCCATTATTTTTTTGCCAAGCACTGCCATGTCATATTGCATGGTTTACCAGGTTATATTGCACGCTTAGCGTGACAATGCACACACTAACTTGAATAAAAGGTTAGCTTGGTAAGTCATGCCAAACAAAAGCTACCGTGACACCTATTATTTTGCTTATAAAATATGTGCATATGCGTGTCAAATGTCACACTTTGCGTGCCGTGTCATCGCACACGTGCCCATGTCATCACTTTTTTACCTGTTTTCCCATGGAGGGTCATATTTCAAGTGCTCATTTAGAGCTACAATGACATGACAATCATGATTATTTTTACCTCTTGCAAATTTTAGGCGCAACAGAGAAATTCACAGACAAATAACTAGTGGTAGATAGTGCAGACTGCAATTTTCTGCTCTGATACAGCATAGTTACTAGGGACTTTAAGGTATGGTATAGCTAGGCTGTAGTATGGCAGCAGATAGTAAAAATCACTTTCGGTGACATCATGACAAGTGTTCCAGTACAGTGTTCTACTACAGGAAAGTACTTGGTTTCAAAAACTCTTCACTACGTGAGTACAAGTCTCCTGTTTTCTTATCATTTCAACACTTTTTTCACTGTTCGAACAGGCTCATTTAAGGATGTTCGTGTGAAAGGTTTCTACTTGATAGATTTTTTTAAAACTTCTATTGCAAACAGGTGATAATTTACTTGTTTCAGAAATGAAATAAAAGTTGGGGGTCACTGGCTTCATTTAAGAGATAAAATGGGTGGAAAACTAGTCTGATTTTGATAAATTGGTGCACATAATTCAGCATGGTGTCCATGGTTTTTAGGCTAAAAAATCAAAGATAAGTGAACAGAGGCAAAAAATCCTTATAATATTTTGTACATGTGAATCTATAGTGCTAATTACTTCAAATGTTGCCATCATTTTCACAAACATTAACCCTTAAAGAGGCGTTTGAAACTGCCGCATAGCTAAATGAAGAGGTCAAGTCAATGGAATTTGATGGAACATTTTTTGATGTGGTGTGTGAATTTCGTGTGCAGTAAGGATGTGCAGAAACAATTAACGTGAACGTCCTTAAAGATAAAGTATTCAGGCATAAAAATCAACTCTAAGATAGTTGTTTCTGTCATTTGTACACAAAACTTGAATGATTTTAACACCTACCGCATGATGATCAATTCAGTCATTAGTATTGGGCCAAACAGCCGTAGATAAGAAAGCTTTGAATACACTATGCTGAGCTATACTGATTGTTAATTGCTGTTCAAATTGTATTTTATTAGAATCAAAAGTTTAGTGTTTTCAATCATTTCACATAATCATTAAGCAAATAACCTGCCCATGCTGAGATAAGGCTTTTTATCAGTGTTTACCAGTATATTTTGTTTTGTCGCAGAAGTTACAGGCGGTTCTATCATGCTTTAAAAGACAAATCTGATTTCTGGGAGACATTATTTAAGCCTATTTCCTATGAAAGTCTCTGGTTTCCTTGAACAAAGTCATTTTTGTAAAGACACAGAGGCTGCAACTACCATTGCCATACAACAAAATCTTAGTAATTTGAGTTTGTTCCTCGAATAAATAGTTGAAGATAGCAACTAACGACAATTGCGAAGATTCGAAACTGTGGTCTTGCTGCAAAAAACCACACATATTGCTTGCTGAAATAATCATGGACATGAAAGACAACCTATTGTCTGAAATGAGCCCACTAACACACCTATAGATCACATCCTTCCTGGGATGTTCAATGGACAACCAGTTTGAGGGCATCCCAGAACCCGAGGATGAGGACAAAACATTGAGCTACCAACCTTCTAGAAAACCGATAGCACCAAAGAACCATACAAATAGTTTGTATGCAGGGCATACAAAAAACTTTCAAAAAAAAAAAAACCAATCCCCACACAACCTCTCAGTGAAATGTCAAGACCTATCCTTAAAGAGAATTCTTTCCAATTCGACGGTAAGAATTATCTACAAATCCACATTACTGCCATGGGTACTAAAATGGCCGCTGCTTTTGCAAATATTTTTATGACCGATATTAAGACACATATTCTTAGCAATAGCATTTTAAAACTGACAATTTGGAAACAATATATTGACAATACTTTTTCTTTCTGGGATGTCAACAAATGTGATATAGACTAGTTCATCGAACAAGCAAATTCACATCACCCTACAATCAAATTTACAGCTGAAATTTCCAACACTGAAACTACATTTCTGGATACAGTTGTGTTCAAACGTGAATGATTCAGAGGTTAATCGATCCTGGATATAAAAACACACTTCAAGCCAACTGAAACCTTTCAATACACTCATTTTTCCTCTAGTCACCTGCCAGTGAAGGGATTCGTGAAGGGAGAAGCTCTTAGACTTTTACACACTAACTCTTCAAGAACATTATGTGAAGAGAGCATTATTAAATTCAAATCAGGTCTCCATGCTAGAGGTTATCCAAAAAATCAGATTGAGACAGTCCTATCAGATATCAAATTCACAGAATGGGTATCAGGGTATCAGCCCTACTGCCTACAAGAAAAATGCAAAAGCCGAAAAAGATATCTTGCCTTTTGTAGCACAATATTAACCATCAGTGCCTAATCTCAAACATGTTTTAATAGAAAAATGGCACTTGATACAAAACCAGCCTACTCTACAACAAATCTTTCAAAGACCCACCACCCATACCTTTTAAAAGAGGGAAATCCCTTAAAGACATACTCCTAAGAGCGAAATTATAAAGGGGTCAGAGATCACGCACATGGTCCCAGTTTTGTTTGTGTACCTATATGTAGGAAATGCTATCAACTTTTCCATCAAAAATCATGTAATTATTTTTGATACATAGTTGTAGACTTAAATTTAAGGCTGTGACAGCACTGATGTTTGAAGCTACTACCACAGAGACATATAGGAAAACCGATTTGTGTGGAGTGTGTGTTGTACTTTATTGGATAAATTTGAGATCGCAAACAAAGACATCAAATCTACATTTAACACAATCATAATCAAGGTGCAAATCAACATAAGCTTTCTTAACAATAGTTGAAGGTCGGAAACTAATGGTAGTTTCGTGGTATGATTTAAACGGTGGTTGGTCTTAAATCATTTTTTTGGCTTGAGTGATATATAGAAAATCTGTTTTAGTTATATTTTAATATAGTAATAGAATTTTTAAGACCAAATCACTTGGTCGATTTTACCACCAATAGTGGGTAGATTTCATTGATGTGCAAGGGAACAAGTTCGTAGCATCTCACACTAACTTTACAGAAACCTCTGATTTTTAATTATGTATTGCAAAATGCTTACATGAGACTTGACAAAATAATTAATTTGGTGTGTAGCTTGTTGATTTTAGAATTGATTGAGAAAATTGAAAGAAACAACATCTTGGCATCTGTAGGGCAGTGATTTTGAAATTCTTTGACTATTTGGAATTGTTTGTTTTGAACGTTATGAAAATTTGAACGCATTTTTGAACTAGTGGAAACGCAAAGCGTTGAAACGAAGTTTGTTATGGAGACTCCGATATGCAAATGTGTCACTCACTCACTCCGGTGTAGACACTCTTCGTAATTAGTCGGGCCAAACGAAACCACCCGAGCCTGACTTTGGAATGATCGACCAAGCAAGGAACGATCGACAAAGCGAGGGAATCCGCGCTCACTTACTAAACTTCTATTTCGCATTCTGCAAAATAGTCGTAAAAAGGCACTAGGGGAACACATGCTAATTCTGAGTGATATTCCAGGCTATTCAAGATTTCTCATGTGATCATGCGCTAATTCAGAGTGATATTCCTGGCCACTCAAAGCAATCGTTGACAGACATTAAACAACCAACAATGTTCCAAAACAAACGAAAGCTAAGATCAAGAAATATCGGTATCGGATCAAAATCGGCAGAGTTTGTAGGTCGTTCGTTTTCTATTGTTAGAGAAGTAGTAAACACTATGGTGCTTCCCAGCCAGCAGCTCCAGTGCTGGATCCAGCTCGAAAGTCATCAGGAGGAACCATGGCAGACGAGCTGGTGCTGGCTGGGACACTCACTCACTCACGCAACAGGACAGCATAACGGCTTCGCCTCCATAAGGAGGCAGTAAGCCACAAAAACTACACTTTCATTCATCACGAAACAGGTTTGTCGAGATGGAAGTGTAGTTTTTTTCTATATTCAATATGTGTCATACTCTACCTTAGTGCATCGAGCACTGTACTACGGAAAAATTGAAACACTGACTTCCCAATTAACCGAAACATATGTATTGTAAACAAGAACTGGATGGGACATTGATTATTATCAAAAGTTACAAGCCAAATAAAGGAACTTTTGAAAACAAAAGAAAACAACCTTGAGAACATCAGAGAGATGAACAAAAATGCACATTACAACTTCACACCCCTTTAAGTGTGTCTTTCTGAAATGGGTGATACCGCTGGATTTTTGAGCATGAAGGCTCAGTTTATACCTTTGAGCATTACCTTTGGCAGTTGCGGAAAACGTGTCGGCCACTTTCGGTTTATTTGTTTTGAAAAAGGTGAGATATTTTGGAAGAAGATCAGGAAGCAGGCGGAAGCAACTTCAAAAGACTGGAACAATAGCGAAATTAAGCTACCTCGAGTGAACAGAACTTGTAAATTAACACCAGATGTAATCTGCAGATACTTCTTTAATTTGTTTTTTTTTCGCGATGCATTTCAAGCTTTTATATGTCTTTACCAATAAAGAGCATGTTGAGAACTTTAAAAGGAGATCTTGAACAAGTTGCTTTGATGGCCATAGGGGAAATTAGGTTTGTTTATTGTCGAGCAGCAGGCCTGACTCATGGAGTTAATAATGAGTCGCCATTTTCGGACTCATGTTTTGTTCAACGCAATGTGTGTTGAATCAAAATGCCCAGATTGTTTTAATGACTTTAAACTTTTCCTTTTGGCTACAAGTATTCAATTGAAGAAGTTCTAAGGACATATAAAAGAGATCTAAATTAGGATTCATTTCTCTGTTCAAGGGGAGTGTGTGGTTTGTTTCCCAGGGTATCACACGAACAAAATCGAACAAATTTTTCATCGAACTCAATCGAATGAAATTGGAATCTAATCAAACGATGAAATTCGATTTTGTTCGGTTATCAAACGAAATCAGACAATTTTTTTTTGTGAGTTCAATTTCCGAACCAAATCGAACGAAATCGGAATTAAGCATTCAATTTAGCTCGATTGGAACCTAATGAGCAAGCAAAAAGTTATTGATTATTCCTTAAACGGTGCAACTGTTAATTTACAAAACTCATGTAACTCATTCCCATGGTAAAATCTCGGGTAACAAATGCCCAGAAAATGTTGACATACTCTGTGAATGTCGGGTCTAAAGGAAAAATAAGTATGGAAATAAAGGAAACATAATTTTAGATGCCTGGATTGATTGATCCATTTACCCGGGCATTTATCCCCGTGACAATCAAATGAACATTCGCTTGATTCAGATCAAATTGTGAGATGACGTAAGCCACTTGCTTAGGTGTCATTCAGCAACAGAACTAAATCGAACGTCGACGGACTTTATTGAACATTCGATTTGGTTCAATTTGCATTAATTTTTTGTGAGTTTGATTTCATTCAATTGAGTTCAAAAACCGAACGTTTGATGTGATATGCTGGGTTTGTTTACAACTTGGCCACACAGCTACGCTAGCTACGCTAATAAAAATGTGTTTGAACGTCATTGAAGCAGTCTGTTCCCCCAGAATAAAACAAAAATTATTTGATCAGTTTGATCAAACAACAAAGCAATTAAACCTTGATTTATGTATTTGTGAACGTATTGTGGAAATTCCGACATTCACGGTGTCAACACACGAGTATATGCACCTTTTTTTTTTTTCGATCGAAATCTTTCGAGATCGAGAAGTGTTTACGCAGAAAGAAGTTATGTTCCAAGAAAAAGGAACACAAACAAGGAGAAGGAAGGTCAACAGTAATGCTGAAGTCATTTTCCAATGCGTTACTGGCTAGACGTATAGCATGCCGCATACTAATATGCTTAGTATATATTCGCTCGTGTGGTGTAGTCATTTCTTGGTCTTGATCAAAGTATGTCAGAATAGTTTAACAAAGGTCAGCACGCAATAATAGATTACAAGCAGATATCATCTCAGTCCCTGGAGATTTTTTGTCTTCTGTTAACAAAAGAAAATATCTCACCTACATCAAAGTGTTTGAGCTCTTCGGGATCTTTGGAAGCACGCTGTCTCGTCGGTAAATACATTAGAATGAATGAGTAATGAGTAAAAACAATAGATTGAATATATGAATACTTAACAACCCCAAAATTTGGGGTACACACTTAAAGTGGTGTGAAGTTGTCATGAAAAATTAGAAAGAGATTTCTGAGTTCATAGCTACACACAACTGACCATGAGCTATTATTGCCAGCTAGGAAAAACAAAATTTCACTGTAGCAGATGGAACACATGAAATGAATATGGCTAATGTGATTTAGTCTTTTCATGATA
>Ga0126337_10001969_pt1 | contig 12811 bp, 4 predicted proteins | sample DipCmetagenome_FD_92527 | JGI IMG/M metagenome (GOLD analysis project Ga0126337, IMG submission 92527) | Coral microbial communities from La Bocana,Puerto Morelos, Mexico - Diploria C A metagenome | ecosystem: Host-associated > Invertebrates > Cnidaria > Coral | place: La Bocana,Puerto Morelos... | reverse complement strand
CTTCATGCTACAGAAAACGGGAACTAAAAGTTAGCTATGGTGTAGTGTCCAACCTTTGCTGCAGTCTCTCCATACTTGTTTGGTCGCTGGATGTCAGTTAACGGATGAGACACAAGGTACTCAACAATATCGGCATGGCCATATTTGCATGCAAAATGTAACGGTGTCTCCCAGGTCTGCGGACATAAACCAAACATATTGCAATAAACAGACAATTGATGCGTACATAAAAGTGTTATCACATGGATGAAAATGATAGTAGAAAAGTTGAAAGGACCCACCAGCCATAGAATCCTGTTTGGAGTCCCATCGATATATTCTAACTCCCAAGACTGACATGTATTACCAGTAAGGGACCTTTTCCCTGATGTCATGCATTTCTAATTTTTACATTTAAAATTTGGTTAAATGCAATTTAACTTAGTTAACCACTACGAGCTTAGCGGTCAAGCGGTCTACAAGCTTAGCGGTCAAGCGGTCCACAAGCTTAGCGGGCAAGCGGTTCAGAAGCTAAGCGGTCAAGCGGTTCGCAAACTTAGCGGTCAAGTGGTTCACAAGCTTAGCGGTCAAGAAAATGAAATCTCAGAACATGATATATCATGCCAATTTTTCTTTGTATAAAAAAGGTACCGGCAAATTGTTGGGGAAAACCTAACAAATTGCGGGGGAACAACCTGCAATGGACTAGCATCCCATCCAGGCGGAGTAGAAATACTCCTCCCCGCTTCATGCTACAAAAACCAGGGATAAGCTCCGGCGCTATGAGCCAGTCGGCTCTAAGGCTATGTTTCTGAAAATTTATTTATTTTCTTCTTCTCCTCCTGCCTCGAATAGCTAGGCTAATTGCAGGAGTTGAAAAATATTTTAAATAATATGATTTCCTGAATAAAGTTTTGTTGTTGTTGTTGTTGTTGTTGTTGGCCAAATGGAGACACAAGTGGACCCAAGTTTTCAACTTGCGTCTACTTGCAAGTCCATTTGGCCAGGGCTTTCAAGTTATATGTAATTAAGTATCCCTTACATGTTACTTACCCCTTTGTCTGGTGTATTGAGATACATGTCCACCAGAAATTGCTTTCTTTTGCTGTGGATGGCTGCAGACTGAGATTCTTGATTTAAAAGAATATTCCACAAGTGATCACTCTCTAGAGTATCAACAATCAGCTGACACATCTCTTTTCTGTTGCTTTTCACGGCCACGTGAAGAGCATTGTAGCGGGACCCCTCTTGTAAGATCACCGGCGTGTCACCTGGTCCTATCAAGTACCTGGGATTTTTTACAACTACTTCTTGAAATTCATCCTTCGCGCCTCGTTCAATTATTGTACGAAATTTAACCAGCTGTTGCGGTGTTGGCGTTTTAAAGTTGCTGGCAGGGTCTTTAGGAGCTGGTGATTGCTCTTGCTCTTGGAAGCGAGATCGAGCAAAACTTTCAGCTTCGAGTTTTGTTTTGAACCCTTTGAAGCGAGCACCTCTCACCTTCTTTGCCATCTTCAGTGCCTCGTCTTTACTCGTAAACACAGCCGGAGAAACAGCCGCGATGCTTGGCGATGTACTGTCCGAAGAGGAACGATCCACATCAAAACAGACTCCATAAAAGATCGCAGGACTTTCTAATGTACTCGAAGTGCTACTAGTTGTACTCTCTCTGGTTGATTTTGTACTTTCTTGCAGGGTAACATTTTCGCTTTCACCTGAGTTCTTGCTTTCAAAATTGCTGTCGACAAAGTCAGCACCACGAGCTTTCAAGAGTTTCTTTTCAACAACCCTTCTTGTACTTGGAGTAACTGGTCCAGTTTTTATCCCTAGAGACTTCAGTTCGTTCATCAACTCCATGTCGGAGAGCTCATCCACGGCTCTTTTACCCGCCATTTTGTTTGATTTTTTTTTTGCTCCCCAGACTTCTGCCATTGTAGACGATAGTCCCCAACCCTCTCGCAGACTTTGGACTGTGTCCTTTTGAACTTCGTAATTACTATTTTCCGGTGAAACAAAAGATGGTCCGATTAGGGCTCCCGTGGGAGGCTATGCGAGCCAACCTCAGCAAAAGCTCAAGCTCAGTCAGCTTTAGTCAGCAATCTTCTAAATATAAAGGCGAGAGTCTAATCACGAGCTTTCATTACCGGGGGAGTGTCCCCGGAGTGGGAGATGGGCCTTGTGCTTCGGTGGGTTCGGGATCATGGCATGGTAGGGGAGTGTCCAAAAACTACCTTGCTACGTAATTCGTCTCGTTCTTTACTATTTTTCATTAGTTTTGTCAACAATATTTCCACAGGTACGTCTTGAACTATTATTCCGAATAATAGTGGCACCATTAAAAATATCTTTTTTGATCTGAACAGGTTCCGAACAAAATCTTGAAAGAAAATGCCCAACGCGTTTAAAGCTAGTTAGAATCCGATTTAGACAAAACTTATAACTAAGTAGAGAGTAAAGATGTAAATGGAATCCCGCATTCGACAAATGCGATAAAAATCTCTGAATGAGTGAGGAGACCAAAACAGGCTATACATAAAATACAAATCATGAAACCAATATATATGCGTTTTCGTCGTATACCCCTTAGAGGTTATAGGGTTTCCTGGAAGTTGAAGGTAGCTATGAGGTTTTCCTTTATGTTTCCCTTCTCCGGGAAATAAAAGCAAACGGTCATTGGACAGAATGGGAATTGAGGCCACTTTTGCCTAACTCATGGCAGTGCTGATGCTCTAATACCCGATAGCTTTAAGCTTGCTTTTAAAATCAGGCGATGATGGGCTCCTGGTGCTGAATTATACCGGTTTCCATCCCTTTACCAGTTTTACGGAAATCGGTCAGACTTTTCTTTTCAGAATGACCCAGAAAAGGGAACTTTAGGGAGTTGAAATCCAGAACATTTCAGTCCGGGTGGGAGGGGGGCCGAGGACATGGCCCCGAGCCCCTTTTGGGAACATAACAAAAAAACATGACCTGGAATGTGACGGAGCGAAATTTAAGGATTTAAACCCAGCATTAGTAACTAAAATTGCTCCGGCTTCAGTTTTCATCAGTTTATAAAGGTGGTTTAATACAGGCTATAGTTTGGTTGGAATGAATCAAAAATTTACAAGCTAATAAGAATTGCGGGATTTTGGATTGTATTTTGGAAAACTAGGCTGGGACTTTTCGGGTATATCCGTAGCTCTTTATTTATACCAGGAAGCATTTTTCATGAAAACAAAGATGGCTATAAAGCAACGTGACAAAGGCATACAACGCTGTCTTTGCAAATTCTTTCTAGAACGGGATGTGACAATGCCCACGCACCCACTCAGTAGTATCACGGCTTTTTTGGTCCAAACCAGCGACAAACCCTGCCCCCTCCCTACCCCACCACCGACAAGTAAAATATAACAATGGCAAAATTGATCGTCGGGGAAATTCGCGTCATACTCGGCTTGTTGACGCAATTGAAAACTGACTAAATCTTGCTTAGACTGCAGCTTTTGCTGTGCGTGAAGGGACTTTCATTTTCCTTTCTACCGTCTTCCGGATTCCCGTATTAAAATCTTGCGTCGTAAGATAATTCAAGCAGTGGAGAAACATGGCAGAGAGTGCTCGCGAAAGTGAAAGTAACGATGAAGACAACACAAGCGAATTCACGTCGTTGCCATCGGAGTCTGAATTTTCCGCCGTCATTTTCAACAACGTCCCCGAGTGTTATCCGCCCGATAGAGATATAGAATGTCGTTATACCATCAAAAGTTCGGTCAAACCAAACTCCAGAGATTGGATCGGGCTGTTTAAAGTGGGATGGCAGTCTTCGCGCGAACATTACACATACGAATGGTCGCCTATGCCAATTATTCAAGATGGCGAACAAGGAAGACCAATTGCAAATAGGGTTGTGTTTCGTCTGAGGTATTTGCCGAAGGCTGATGACGAATTTTATCAGTTCTGTTATGTCACCTACGCAAGCGATGTAAGAGGTGCTAGCGTTCCTTTCCAGATTAAAACCAAACCGATTGAACAAGAGGAGTTAGAGTGTTGCGAAATTGAAGATGACGAAGGAACTTCAATTATGATCGTTAAAAACAAAACAGCGATGTTGGAAGAGTCACTTGCCAGGGCTTTGGAAGAAAATGCTGTCTTGAAAGCATCTAATGAGAGGGCGCAAGCTGATCTGGCCAGTGCTAATGATAAAGTAATGGAGTCGGAGACGCGTAAAGCAGAATTAACGGCTTCTTTGAAGGAAACCGAGAAGAAAGCGACTAATCTGGAACAAGCATTGGCTCAGAAAAACCTGGCCCTAGAAGAGTTGCAGGGCAAAAAAAGAGACCTCGAGACTGCCAACAGCGATTTGAAAACCATGCGAGATAATTTGAATAGAAGGGTTGACGAATTGATGATGAATCTTGAGCAAGAACGTGCACAGACCTCACAACAAGTTGAGAAAAACATGGAAAAGTTAGTGATTGAACGTAAGCAGTACCTAGAGAACATGACTGCTGATCGGCAAATGATCGAAAAGCTGCAAAATGATCTTAAAGCCAAAGAAGATGAAATTAACACTCTGAAGGCTCGATGGGTGGAATTTAAGACGAAAGCCAGGTCAGAGTCCACCGAATTTGCGGAGAAAATAGAGAAAGCAAACAGTGAAAATGGAAGACTACAGGAGCAGCTTGTGCAGATCACAGGTGAAAATGACAGGCTTAAAAGAAATTTGGAGGAAGAATCAGAGCGCCTTACCAAAAAAGTCAGAGATATGTATGTTGAGCTGAAGAACAAAGATCAAGAACGTGAGAAAGTCCAAGAAGAAATTGCAAGCTGTAGACAAAGAATTGAGATAGTGGAAAGTTCAAAGGAGGAAATCTTGAGGGATGCATCCCATGAAGCAGAGTTGCTTATGCAGCACACCCAGAAGCTCCAAAAAGAGTTAACTGAAAAACAAGAGCTGATTCACCAACTAGAGCAAGAACTGGAAGATGCTAATTCCCAACTAGAACAGGAGAAAGGAAAGATTACTGCACTGGAAGAAGATTATGAATCAGTGATCAGAGCACTGCATGACCAACTGGAAGGAGAGAAAGCTTTGAACCAGTCACTGTGCTCTCAGTCAGATCGCAATGTAGCCAGTCTCCAGAGTCAAGTGCAAAAGCAGCTTGAGGCAAACATAGAACTGAGTCAGCAGCTGGAGGGAAAAAATGCTGAATTGAGGGATGTCTCTGGTGAACTGGACAACTGCAAGAAGCAGCTGCAATCTGCTGAAGAAAAGCTGCAGACGACTTTAGCCCAGCTGACTACTATGGATGTCGAAGTCAAATCACTAAAAGTAGAGAAAGATACACTCCAGACAACACTGACAGACACCCGAGGAGCAAGCGCTCAATCATCCAAAAATTCAGCAGCTTCAATGTATGCCCTTCAGACTGCTCATACCCACTTGGAGAAGAAATACCTTAAAGTCAAAAAAGAGATGGATGAATTGTGGAGGGAAAGAAATGAGCTGAAGAGAACCATTGCAACATTCCAAGGCAATGTCCCATGTGATGACTTGCGCCTTCAAATGGAGGAGATGAGGGCATGCAACGAGGATCTGCGTGTACGACTTAACATGGGAGCTGAGGCTTTCAAGATGAAGTTTATCGAGTGTCGTCAGCTGGAGGAACAGTTAAATAAAGCAACCAGGACCTCATCAGTACAGTCAGAGGAAGCAGGCTCTGCATCGGAAATGCAGATCAAGATTTCCAAGCTGCGGAAGGCTTTGGAAGAAGAGAAGAAAGCTTTGAACAAAGAGAAGAGTTTGGTACGCTATAAGGATGACGAGATAAACCAGGTATTTTGTTACAAGCTTTAATTAATGGTTTTTTGTTTCCTCATGAAAAGTGAACAACCATTCAGTGGGATGCCTGATTAATGCCAGATCATTGACAATATAAAACATCAACTTGGCAAAAAGTTTTAACTACATGTACTGATTTTAAAAAATCTTTGCATCGTCATTGACTGGAGCCGTGGAAGACAAACATTTCCTCTCTTTGTTCATGATTGGCCTCATAACCTCAAACATCCTGTTAATTATTTCTCAGAAATTCATAGACCTTTGTGACGTTTCAAGATTCTTGGAAATATTTTAAAATTTTTTCATTGTGTGTTTCAAATTGATTTTGTAAACAAGCCAGTTATCTACAGGTTTGCACCAGTTTTATACTGGTTACCATTTTGAAACTTGCATCACTGGTGAAGAATGACATTGCAAATGTATAAATTTCATGTCAGTTGACATGACTAGTCAAAATGAGGTGATGTAATTTAACTTGAATAACTTTGCTGATGTGGTGGATTTTTTATTTGCCATTACCATTCATTTGATGACAATTGACCCCAGTATTTCTTAAATGTCAACTGAAAGAAATGTGACAAATGGAAGAGGAAAACACTAAACTTTAAACGACAGATATTTTCTTTTAAATTGCAATCACAGCCATCTCATTTAGATTTGCATAGCTTTACATGTAATTATTGAGCATATTTATCTTTCAAACCTGGGACAATTACAAGTAAATCTTGTATGTTCTTCCTGCAATTGTAGATGGAATATCAGATGTTCACGATGTTGTTGCACATACTAACTGTACATAATCCTTTTGTTGTCTGTTTCATGGCATGGCCCTTTCATAAATGATTAACTTCAAATGATTATGGCACAGATAAATTAAAGAGAATTTAATCTTTGAATTCATGCTGTACATTGATGATGAACCGAATGTTCCAGTGTTTGCATAGATTCCTCTTTCAATTTTTTTTTCAGAATCATTGATAATTATTGAAGGTTTTTTTTTTATTCTTGCCCTTACACTGATAGCTTGATGTACCTTAAATAAATGCTTGAGGCACTTAATTACAAGTCCACCTTGGTGACTACATGTAGGCTTTTAATGAACACAAAAACAGTACATTTACATGTACACCAATGAAAGAAACTTGCATAAGGCAAAGGAGCTTCTAGCTAATATGCTTTCTCTTTCAACCAGCTCAAACTGGAGATTTCTGAATTGAGAGAGAAGGTGGCAAACAGCGAAGATGTGGAGTTTCAGACGGCAGACCATGATGCACAAAGCCAACTGGTTATTCAAGATATGCTTGAAAAAGTGGCATATTTAGAGAGCATCTTAAAGGATGAGAAACTTGAAAAAGAGAATGTCATCCAGGAAATACTCAATCTACAAGACGTGTTGAAAAACAAAGAAGAAGAGTTACAAAATGCTACTGAAAACCTTGCTGCCATACAAGATGCACTTTCCAAAGAACAAAAAGATAGAGAGTCTCTCGGCGAGGAGGCAAGATTAAGGCTTCAGGAGCATGAAGCTAAAGAGCGGGAGCTTGATCTGAAGGTCAAGGAGCTAAACAGAGAAGTTGAGAGATGGAAGCAAGAGGTTGATATGCATGTAGAAGCAGAATCTAGACTGATGGAGAATAGAACTGAAGAAGGAGAAGTAACTGTAGAGCCTCCGGCTCGACCACAGGAACAAACCCCCACACAAGGTATTGCTTAAAATTTAATTTAGTAGTATTAGCACTTGAATTGTATCTGCTGGATTGAAAAAAAAAATATGCAATCTTGTGTTTCAACTGAAACCTTTTGCATTTTCACTTGAGTTCTTTCTGTACATTGTATAATTTTAGTAGCTTTTCATTGTCAGAAATATAATTTAAAATTTCCTGAGCAAGCTTGATATTGATGCTGTGTTTTTGTTACTTGGCTTGGATAAAATGCACTTAACAGGAGCTCCTGAGGAAGTGAGAGACATTGTTTGTGATTTAATCCCTTGTATTCCACAACTCTTGTATATACAAGGTTCTGTCCTTAAAGTTCTTATTAGTTGCATTCGCAGAACAGAGTTCATAATCATGGGTATCCTGTGGTTTCAAGGGTGACTTCATTTGAGACTTCCAGGAACGTCTGCATTTTCTGCGACATTTTGAATGACTTCATTTAAAACATGATGAAAAATGTTGATTTAAGCAATAGACAGAGGTTGAAAGTCAGTTAGCGAAATATATTAGATATTCAAGTGATGGTGTCAAACACATGGATAATATTTAATATGAGGTGGTAGTATAAATAAAACTACAAAAAAAACTGGGTCCTTGAAGGCTGTCTTTGATAGGCATATAAACATAAGCAACATAGAGCAGTTTTAAACTCAAAACCAAGCTATTTTCTTACCAATTAGTCTCAAACTGTGGTCAAACCAAAGCCAAAGCTACAACCTCAATACTTTCAACACTCAATTGAAAACCACTCTATGGAGACACCGTAAGATGCTACATGTAAGTGGAACTTAGTGCATCTGTGTATGTTGCTTCTACTTGTTCTCATATGCTAGTGGAATACAGCCTTGAGTGAGCATTCAACAAGAGGACCAGATCATAATTCCTTATTTCTCACTCAAGATTCAAGATTCAAGATTCTGTTTATTTGCCTTTTTACTAAATATGTTAATTATTTTTGAAATATTTCAATGTTTGGCGAGGTGACCTCTAAAAACCACCAGGCTTATAGTTGAGGCCATCTTGCACATTAAAAGATGGTTAAGTAAATAGTGCTGCAGTGTGCAGCTTTTCCATTTCGGTAATTATTTTACTCAAAACTCAAGCAGTTATTTTCTTAAAATTGGGACAAAGAAGTGATTGTAACAGGAAGGGAATTCCAGATCTTAGGTCCTTTTTAGATTAGTCCAGTAATGATGCACTCACTTAACATCTGTCTTGTGACCTGGTTTTGATGTTAAAATTGTAAGTTATTTTGTGATAAAATTCTGCTTTCCTTTCCTTGTCTGTGTGGCAATGTTTTTATCTCACCTTCTCCAGCTCTAGTCTAGTTTGAGTTTAAAGTAAATGATACTTTGCTACATGAAATTTAATGATATTTTTGTTGCATGCTCTAGGTCTCTTTCCGGTCCGTGGCTTGCGTCCGTTTTGGCATCATGTCTCCCCAGCACCTGTTCCTATACCAGTTCCAGGTGGCCCACAGCCATGGGTGTATGTCCAACACCCACCAGAGCAACAACACATGCAAGGTCCACCACCTGAGGTCCCTATTCAGCCCCTCATTCCTCCAGTGCAGACCCCAGAAGCAACTGCTCCAGCACCTGAACCTGAAGTGCCTCAGTGTCCGGTTTGTAAGGCACTTTTGCCACCAAGTGTAAACAGAGATGAGCATGTGAATGGTCATTTTGAATAAGTTTAAATACCACATGTATTTTCTCCCATTTTTCTAGTAAGCCCTGTTTGAAATTGTTGGAAAAATAGATCTTACAGTAATAGTTTTAATACTTATCATATTTAATTTACTTAATTTGGAGTTAAACAGAAAGTGTTGTAGGGGTACCTTTCTTTGGTTAAATTTATTTGTTTTTCAGCGGAAGTATTCAACATTGCATAGCATTTCATATTTATGAGCACATAAATGTGGATAAAGAGTCAATTGAATTAATTATTAATTTGTTACAAGCAGTGTATGTATTAAACATAACTCTTGCTTCTCCTTTCATATCATGATCAATACAAAGAAACTAAACAGTTCTTGATCAGCTAGTTTAAAAATAATTAATAAATTGCATGTCATTTAGAAAGAAAGCCTACTTAAAGATCCAGATGTAGATAGTAAGATTGTATAGGCTGAAGGTCAGATTATCCTGTCTAGTAGCTTTATGAACAAGTGTCGTGCTTGTACCTCTACTTGTTAAAGGTGATGCTGATAGTAAAACTGTATTTTTTTGTCTCCATATCTTGCCGCGCAAGTACTTTGGTAGCAGCAGAGTAGTCATCACTAAATTTTTGTAGAAGTGGCCTGTGCTGTATATAGATATGACATAAACTTAAGTACCTATCACAGTTTTCATCCCCAGTAGAATTCAGTAAACTGTTGTAACTGTAGCATTTTGTTCGTATACCATTCCAGATCAACAAACATTTTTTTCTAGGTTGTCATTATACAACTACATTACAATATCACACACCTAGTCATAGGCTTGTAGCAGATAAACTGGGCTTCATGCAGAGAGCCACAGTAATCAATTAAACATGTCATGAAACTTAAGGTGCCTATGTTTCTTCACGAGGGTCTTAACATCCATTTATGTCTTGTCATTCTATGATGACGGAAAGAAAACTCACCAGTACATGTATGTGTGAATAAAAAGACAGACGGATATTGAGTAAATAGTTACCTAGTCCTAACTTGGAAATACTTGGCGAGATATTAATTTTATTTCTCAAACTGATACAAACTGGGTTCCTACTGATAATGAAAAGGCAGTTACTCGATGAAATGAATAGAATGTTGATGGATGTTAAATACTGTGGGTAGTTTAAAATTTCAAAGGGAACGTTTCATCCATAAATGATCAATAGAGGAATGGTATTTGTGTAGAACTACAGGGATAATTCTGAATAATCTTGGGTGAAGCATTCCACTTCAACCCTACACGTAAGCGAGCTTCATCGTAGTTTCCAAACTGTACTACCTATTTATCCTACGTAGTCTTTGGGTTTTTACTGATCTGTCCAGCAGACTTGGCCTATGCCATTCCTTTCTACATGATTCCATATCTTTGGTCTCATATTCTTGCTGGATTGTCACTGTCTTTCCTCTCGATCCTTTGGGGGTTCCATCCTAGGGACCAGAGGGTAACGTTGCCGGTAGGTTTCCTGTCTGCACTTTTGTTTGTATAACATAAAGTTGTTACCCTTAAGTTCCAAATTCTTGATAGTGTTAACCATATATTCTGTATCATTTTGTTGGGAGAAGTTTTCTTTGAAGCAGCAATTTATTGAGATAATCATGTGTCTTAATCTCATGATGTGGGAGGTAATTGAAACTGCTGAAAACGTTTTAGAGAGTTTAGGATTGAATCACTGTTGCTGATAAAATCTTGATCCTGATTATCACAGCAAACTTTCGCAGGTCAACTCTGACTGCATTTGTGACCTGATCTTTCGTTTTATCACTCTACCTGCACCTACAGTACACTTGGTAGTCACTCTCTTTACAGAACACACTTTGATTTACTTTTATTTTAGAAGCCAACTCAGATGTCTGGGTAGAACAGTTAGTTAACAGAAACATGGAAGAGATATCTACATTATTAATCTAACTACAAAGATTAAGTCTGTGTTAGGCCAAGCTACTCATACAGCTGAAGCTTATCACAGTTTCTGAAGAATATGGCAACCAGGAGTATGTCTACTCCCCTTGGAAGGAATGTTAGTCCACCACTGGGCTAACCACTTGAGCATTAACTTTACCAGTACTCATATGCCTGGGTGGAAAGGGGCATTGCAAACAGGCACCAGAACAGTTTTTGTCACTTTATTCCGCGCTGAGTGTACCTTGTGTGGAACATCTCTTAAGGGCTTCATGGTCTAGTTAGTGGAGGTGCTCATGTTCCATCTGATTTTAACAGTCTGCTTTATCTGCTCTCTCTCCGGCCTGTAATAGCCAAGAAGGGTTGCTGTTGTAAGGGAACATTTTTGCTTAGGAAAGAAGCCTGGCATAACTTCTTTTGTGGGCGGGGTCCACTGAAAACAGAGTCAGTTCTCTTGGGAAGGTGAACTATACTATCCAAATATGTGGTGGCTTTTCTTGTGGACTTCGATTTAATACTTTCAAGTAAGAAGTAAATTTTTTTATTGATGATTTTCAGTAGTATAAAGTTCTCAAAATAACTGTAATTTAAAGGTGAAGACAAAGGTGTTTTTGATTAAAATACTCATAAAATAATCTTATCTTGCTTGTAAATATTAAAATTACAATTATTCTAATAACGATGATCATGATAACATTAAGTGTCAAATGTATTTAGCACTGTTGTGCTAATTGAGGACACTGTAGTTCGTTTTGATTTTCTTAATTGACAGACAGTAGAGTGGCATATAACAGCCGCTAAGTTCCTAAAGAGAAAAATTTGAAATTGTTTGTCATTGTGTATGTGACCATGCAGTGTGATTGTAATATAGATAAACAACAAAGTCTATGTTTTTGGGTGGGGCTAGGTAAAACAGATAGAGTTTACTTTTAGAAGTTAAAGTGGCAATCACCCATTTCAGTATGGTTAAGGACTTGTAGCAACAACTGTTAATATTTTTTCACAATCTCATTTGCTGCATTGCCTCTATGGCGGTCCTTACAGGGATTGTCACGCAACACTCTCTCTGACCTTTGTAACGTCAGTAGAAGAGTGAACGGATTGTTGACAGTGCAAGTTATCTGAGTGATTTTACTTAGCTCTAAAACAAATTAAATAGTTGACGTATATTGCATTCATTTTCACATGTATTGTGGGGATGTGGCCAACGGAAGTCGCTGTGTAAAACGTTCAAGGAAGTGCACGCCCCGATTGGGCGGTTTAAGTCAAACCTCGTTCCCATGTTCTCTCCTTTTCTCAGAGAGGCGGAAAAATGGAGAGGGAGACTGGTTATGATGTTGAACTCAATGAAGTACTCGTAAGTTGCGTGTTTCCTAGGACGTTTTGTAAGCAAGTAGCATCCTTGGTCCTATGCATAGTTAAGTTAAACTAAGTGTTTTAAGGAGAAAAGTGCATGGCGAAGGCTTACAGCTTCATGTAACTCAACAAGCATTCCTTACTAATATTAACATGATTTTCAAGTTTCATTTGTTACTGACTTAATTACTCGAAGTAATTTAAAAAAATATGCACATTTATGGTTGGTATGGGTAATAAAGATTCGTACGTATCCTGTGTTATCTTGATTCTCCGATTGAAAAACTTTCTTTATGGATGGGGGCCTCGTTACCAATGCTGAAAAAGTGAATTTTATCTTTATT
>Ga0126337_10001968_pt1 | contig 12812 bp, 6 predicted proteins | sample DipCmetagenome_FD_92527 | JGI IMG/M metagenome (GOLD analysis project Ga0126337, IMG submission 92527) | Coral microbial communities from La Bocana,Puerto Morelos, Mexico - Diploria C A metagenome | ecosystem: Host-associated > Invertebrates > Cnidaria > Coral | place: La Bocana,Puerto Morelos... | reverse complement strand
TTTCTCAACGTTCGTTATCGGACTAATAAAAAAAATACTGTTTCAGTCAACGTACCAAGAAACACTATTTTAGTTCAATTTTTCCTTTAAAATATGCGCAATGTTTTAAAAAGTTTTTATATTATTCTATAATACAAATAACTAAAACTAGCATTGCGCTCAATGGCCTACAGGTAAATTTATATGAGAATATCTAAGCACTGTTGTAAAGTGTTAGATTCGCGTAATTTTTTTGAGAAATATTGTTAAAAACTGCCGGAGGTTTGGAGTACTCGGAAAGTTTTAACTGTTCCGAAGTCTCCACTTGGGCTATAACGAGGCTAAGTAAACAAGGAAAGAGTCAAATTCAAATTCGAATAATCAAGATATTAAGCCCTTTTTTGCCCGTTAGAGTCATTTTAGAATGAAAAAAAACTACAAAGTAGATACATATAACATGTTCTTCGAAAGGACATTCAAAATGTTAGACATAGATCTAGAGGATTAAAATTGCGTGCCTTCGTTTTAGTGTTATGGAATATTTCTCAAGAGTAGAAACGATGTTTTGACGATGCATTTTCGATATCTCCCCTTATAAACTGTTTGATTTTAAATATATCAGTGCGCCTCGAGATCTTTGGCGTTCACGCTGTTTGTCTAGGTTCTAAATGGAATTAAGTTATCAAACAATCTTGTTTGAAGCAAGCGACTTATAAATTTTAAATTTGTGCATGTTCGACAATCATGTTTGTCATCGTCACCGACGTCCTTTTAGATTCATTTATGTTTTAACTACTATCCTTCTCAGTCTGTCGACAATACACAGAAATTCGTTATTTCTTGAGAAATGAAAACAGTGCAAGTGCTCTTTTGGTACAGTATAATATCTAGAGTCACAAAATTGGAAAACGTCTGAAGAACAAAGGTATTAAATGCAGACAGGATAAAGTGCCGGATGAAACAAATTTATTTGCCGTTTTTATCGCTTTGGGCAAGCTGGAAATGTTCCATCCGTTATATACTTATTAAGTAAAGTACCTCTTCCAAGATGGATTTGGGCTGTAGTCAATACAAGAGATAACTAATTAATTGCGCTCGAACTTGACTTACATGCAGCTCTTTCGCTGCGTGTCGCAAAAGTACAATCTTAGCTTTTGATCAAATTTCTTTGTGGGTGTATACTTTAAAATTTCGCTTGGCTCGGTTGAGTTACAAAATAAAACTCTTTCAACTGACTTAATTGAATTCGAGACATTTATTTTCGTAGAAGAAACAAGTCTGGAATTAATTAAGTATGCAGTAAATTGACTCACGGTTTTTCTTTCCCGTAATACTGATCTTCGCGTAAACATTTCCAGTTCGAATCCTTGTGTGTTTTTGCGATCAAATGAATTTCTATTTGCAATTTTAACACTGAAATATCATGCTTAATTCTAGCTGATAATTTAATTTCTTTATTCTAATTTTAAGATAAAATTTGGATTTTTTTTGTTAAATTTTAAATTTCCACTCCCGCGTTATTGAAGAGGGTAAGTTTAAAGAACTTTGATACAATGCTGTTTGATTCACTAGAAAGCAGGAAACGGTTAGTCATTGGGGCATTATCTCCTATGGATGATTCCTTTGTTTTCATGGCTTCGTCATTGCAAACTGGCATATGAGAGATATTTACATAAAGATAATTTTAAGCTTTTTAAGCCGTGAAATAGATCTGAGCCGATATCTTTGGGAGATTGACAGGAACCGAGATATGTCCTCTCAACGATGAGAAAAGCAATTTTGCTGGGTGTCTTATTTAGGTCCTTGCATAAACTGTATGCCTAAGTTGATATATGTATATGGAGAGAAATCAATACGAGTTTTGGAATCATCAAAGTTTCATTTTTTGCACCCGAGTTATTTTTGAAGCGTTGGTGTGCTTTGAACGTCTAAACCATCATACCTCGATGTTTTTCTCGAGGCAAAGATCCTTTGTTTTAGTTTTTTTGTAGTATTAATGCGATTGTTTTGTATATTGTTTCACATCTCAAACCGCTTCTTTAACGCTGTGGTGTATTGCTTTCCAGCCTTTCTAGTATATTGTGGTTGGAACGCTGCTTCATTTTAATTCAAAACCGCATCCCGCTTTTTTGGCTGGATTTACCGCGTAAATGTTGGATCAGTTCATGATAATAATTTTGGGTATAAGTTCAAATTTGGGGAATCGTAATGACTTCTAAAAGTTATAATTCATCTTAGTTTTGCCAATCCAGGAAATTTCTAGCTAGAATATTCATTATCTTTGCTCACACTCACCCTCGCGCGCCGCTATGAGAATAATTATCTTTCTGGTCTCAGTATTCAGTTTTCAAAGAAAAACAAACAGGGAAGACAACTGTTTGACAGATTGCTAGTGCAAATTTAAAGAACGACTTCACCAATGGCTACAGTATTCAGTTATTACTTCCCCAAATGTTTAAAGGCGTTTAATTTTGCTCGGTAACCGCATCTTTACAAAATAGTATACCACGTAAAAATTTACATTGTAACACAATAGCACCGAAAAAAAGTCTTAAGACTCTTTAACCTTTATATTCTTTTAGTAGCAATCACTTTGTCTGAGATGCAAACGATTTTGCTTATTTAGTCTGGAAATCGTTGCGCAAACTGTTTCAGGCAGAACGTCGTTAGATGATCAGCGTTAGATGATCAGCGATTTCAACAATAACCATCACCTATCTGGTATATTTCAGTATACTTCCTAATTCATGGGTGTTAAATGAACACTGGAGACGAGGAAAATATCACGACATCGTTTTACAGAAGTATTTCAACACTGCAAAATATAAAGTTCAGAAAGTTAATAGCTAGGCCAGGTGAAAACTCAGTCAGAATCCTGAAAAGCAAGTATTTGGGGTTGTTAATACCATACACCTGTTGTGTTTGTTATATTTTCTTTGTCACTTTGTCAGCTACAATTCAAGCCTTAGAGATTATAAGTGGGTCTTACGTTGTTAAGCTGGAACAATATTTATTCTTGTTATTACTCTTGTTCGAGCGCAGGCGCGTTTGATGACGCACATCTAAGATAGAGTTTAAAGATATACGTTATTGTTGCTATAATTCACTCTTACTATCCGTCGGCCGGGAACAGGAGGCGGTGATCTCTCGCCAATCTTTCCATTTCAATAAACTTAAACAAGGCATATGGAAAACAATACACTAGATGATCTCGACGATAACGAACAGGAGACAGTCCTCGGCTTTAGCCCAGAATTCGACACGTTTCCGATTGTCCTTGCAGTTTGTATCGCGATCTTTAACTCATTGGTTCTGTTTCTTGCTACAAGGGTGCGCTCGCTTCGAACAGTAACGAACTTAATCCTTGGAAGCTTAGCGTTTTCAGACTTACTCAGTGGTATATTGGGAATACCTTTCTACTTGGCTTGCTCTGCAGTCCAAGATAGGGTGATTTGCGGGATCACTCAGATGCTCACGAAGTTCTTCTCGATTTCGATTGTTCTCCACCTCCTTCTAGTTTCTGTCGATCGCCATGTCGCTGTTATCCACGCCATACGCTATAGCTCTTTGATTACGAAGCGAAGGATACTCTCCTTACTGCTCTTAGTGTGGTTAACCGCCATCTTTGTCGCCCTGATTCAACTCACGTGGATTGGTCTCGACATGTATGTTAACGAAGGGATGGAGGATGAAACCGAAAGAATAATCTTCATATATGACATACTTTGTATCGTCTTATTCTTCTTGGTACCACTTATAACAATGATCTTTTGCTACATCACAATATTTCTTGTTTTGAGAAAACAGCTGCGAGTAATCGAGCAAAGCAACACGCCTTCTTTTAGGAAGAACGTAAGGCGATCCAGTGCACGCGAAAGACGCGCGGCAGTTATCTTCGTGATCATGATAAGTATTTATATTTTCTGCTGGCTTCCTTATTTCCTGCTTGGTTTGCAGCATCTGATTGGAAATGACTTTTTCGCGTTACCAACTTCAGTTGAATACACATTGTTTTACTACCCTAAGTTTTTGAATTCTCTTTTAAATCCACTGCTTTACGTATTCTGCAAGCACGACTTCCGGCAGGCCTTTTGTGTAATCAGAAGGAAAACGGGCAAGCGTTCATCGTTGAGTTTGCAAAAAACCTACGGAAAAGGATCACAGCGGGGACAAGATAGAGAAAGTCATGGGTTAGAGCAATTACCGTTAAATCGAGCTTAGCTTCCTCTTTGTATCGTATTGGACTCCTTCAACCAATAAATGAAGGGCAGTAGAACTTTAACTTGTTCAAAACGGGATATACTTTATCCTCTGCAGCCTTGAGTAGTCGGAAACCACCCTTCCTCCCGAACTACATGAATATTTAAGCGTGTCTGTGAAATACGATTGCTGTACAGGAAGCATGCAGATCGCTTAGGCTCTTCTGCCTTTATAACTATATTTTCTAGTTATTGATACACGAATCTAATTACGTTATTTATTTACGACAGCAGTTGTTTTGAGTCTCTTTGTCAGACAAGCAACCCACATAAGCAATTCGTCTTTAATCATTTGCGGTCTTCCTTGTCAACGTAGGGAAACTGACTTGTGATAGTGAAGTTCTAAATGACAAGTCATATCAGGCAAACAGACTTTCAAATAAAGAGGCAGTTGTTTCTTTGTTTAGAATGAATTTCATTTTATTTTACGGAAATGCTCCTTAATTGCGGTTTCTCATCGAAATCTTAAAATAGTGTCAGAGGATATCATTGTTCAATGTAAAAGAGTGAAAAAAGGAGGAAATAGATCTTTACAGGTCTCCATTTTAATTGCTCTTTCTTTTGTATTGATATCATTTCCATTCACAATTTTTTTTCGGTGTTTTACTGCTGATAATCATATTAGCATTAGTAGATTAGTATTAGTATGTAGCCAGAGAAGGATTTCGATTCTGATTTTTTAAGAGCAGCAGAATCAAACCCAAATTGTACTCCTTGAAGTGGCTTTGTGTTACGTTGTCAACAGTGCGTAAGCACACAAATGTGAAAGTGAACATAAAAACTCCACAGTGTTAACACGAATGAATATAAGTGTTTCTCAGTAGCTTTAGCTAATGAAAAATTGTTGTCAAGTATCAACGTGCTTAGAATACATTAAACCGGCAGTGATCAAGAGACACTCGAATCCCTTGAGACGTTTTAGGGAGCAGGAGGGTTAGTTCTGAGATCAACACAAGCTTTTATCTATATTTTTTTCAATTTATTTTAATTTTACTGAATGGTTTGAAATAAAAAAAGGAACCTCCTCAGAGCAGCTGATTCGTGATTATAGGTACTACTCACGATGTTTTGAAAGTTCACAGATTGCACCCGCCTGAACGTTCGTGAATGTTCAATAAAGCACTCGTCCTTTAATTTCGTACTCGAGATTAGTGACTTTCCATACTTATTGTGCCAAACCTATTATATTGTCAAGTTTTCTCGGGCCCTTAGGGTATCGTATAAGCATGGCTTCTAAATATGATCCATACAACGTTGTACTTGTCTTATCTAATTCATCATCTTAAATAATGCTCGTTTCCACCGTAACTTCTGACTGGACTTGAAAATAGCTCTGATGACATTTGACTTGTGTTGATGGTTATCTCAATATCTTTGTGTGTTAATTATACAATCAGTTTTAGGAGGCGGGTGTTTAATATTGTGACAACTGCATAAGTAGACTCAGTACCAAACTTGTAACATGATAACAACACCATAAAACCATAATATTCAGTTTTTCCAGAATGAAAAAAAGAAAGGAAATATAACAATTTTGGCTTGCGATGGACATCTTCGGGCAAGCAATTTCAGGCCTACTTTAATCACCTAGTTGATTACTAAAATTGCTATCGCCTTTAACATGTTTTGATATTTCCCACTTTAATTATTCTAGATCATATTTAAAATGAACAGTGGAAAGAGAATAAATAATTCAGAGCTGGGCAACGTTTTTTTTTTACTACACTTACATAACGTCATGAAGACCGGCATAAAAAGACTGAAAACCCGCCCGTGCTGATGTGACTTCCTCTCTAAAAAATGCAATATATGTTATTTACTTGTTTATTTAACACATATAATTGCTTTTTCCAGTTGGCAGACGACCAGAACCGAAAAAAAAATAATTGCATACAAAGTCTTAAAACTGACAGCTGTTAGATGCCAAATGTTCATCAATTTTTAGTTTTATTCATGCTGCCATTTTTCCTACCACTCATGCACACTTTGTCCCTGCAGCGCGTTTGATGACGCACATCGACAGACCCTAGTTTAAATGCTTCATCGCTGTTGTTTTCATTAGTAACTATCGCTATCAACGGTTCACTATAAGCGATACTACTGTGAGCTCATTTTTTTTTAGTATGGAAAACTCGACAAGCAATTTTCAAAACGATCCACTGAAAGCCAGGGACGATGAAGAAGAGGCTATCCTTGGCTTTAGCCCAGAATTCGATACGATTCCGTTGGTCCTAGCAATTTCCATCGCAGCATTGAATTCCCTTATCTTGTTTCTCACTGCAAAAGTGAAGTCTCTTCAAACGGTAACGAACTTAATCCTTGGCAGCTTAGCGTTTTCAGACTTGCTTAGTGGTGTATTGGGAATACCTTTGTATTTGGCCTGCTCTGCAATTCAAACGACCGCAGTTTGCGGAATCACTCAGATGCTGACGAGATTCTTCTCGATTTCTATTGTTCTGCACCTCCTTCTAGTCTCTGTCGATCGCCATATTGCTGTTGTTCACGCCATTCGCTATCGCTCTTTGGTTACGAAACGCAGGATACTCTCCTTACTTCTCTCAGTGTGGCTAACCGCCATCTTTGTCGCCCTAATTCAACTGTCATGGATTGGTCTCGATGTAAATGTTAACGAAGATAGCGGTGGGAAAACCGCAACAATAAATATCATATATGATATATTTTGCATCGTCCTGTTCTTCTTGGTACCACTAATAACAATGATATTTTGCTACACGACAATATTTCTTGCCTTGAGACAACAACTGCGAGCAATCAAGCAGAACAACGTGGGCCTCTGTTTTCAGATGGAACAGCAACGTTCCCACTCTCGTGAAAGACGCGCGGCAATGATTTTCGTGAGCATGATTGTTGTTTATGTTATTTGCTGGCTTCCTTATTTTCTTCTTGACTTACAGCATCAGTTTGGGAATAATTTCTTCTCATTACCAATCTCCGTTGAATATGCAGTGTTTTATTATCCTAAGTTTTTGAATTCAGTTTTGGATCCTCTTCTGTACGTATATCGCAAACTTGACTTCCGGCAAGCCATCCAAGCAATGTCTAAAAGATCTAGAGCACCACGCGACGAAGGACCATCGTTAAGCTTGCGAAATACTTACGGAATTACGGAAAAAAATTCCTCCAAGTCACGAACTATTGAAGGGAAGAGAGGGAAAATCAAAACCCATGAAAGTTATCTAGCCGAGCTGCCAAAGGTATAATACAGATCTTAAGCCACACCTCCTGAAAAATATATGGCAGAGACCATCGTGTTGGCGATTGGGAAATTCGAGAAAATCTTATCATAAATAATTAACGATGAGTTTTTTTTCTAGAATTTCCAAGGGAAATTGAAAAGCATGCGCCGGTAAATTGTGTCGTCTACTTTCCAGAAACTAAAACATATCCTTGCTTGTATTTTAATGATCCGTGGTTTTGCTTTATTTGATAACTAAGTTGAAAGCATTTTCAGACTATAATGAACGCAGTTTGTGTTCTTACTTTGTTTGCCATCACATACTCTGAAATGACGTTTACAGGGAACTTATCTACTCGGCGGTGAGTGGGTGGCTTAATGAAGGACCCAGCTCAGCATTATGAAACTTTATCTTTCACTTCATTTGTGTGGAATTATTAAATCCATGGTATGGTGAGCTAAAAAGCGACAGTGGAACAGATGATCAAGTTTCAGAATTTTTTACACTGACGGACTTATAAAATGACTGTTGATCAGAGTTTTGAATATACTTATTCTGAAAGGATTTCTGAATGGACTCATTAACGGACGAACGGACCTTCGAAAAAGCTCGGAAAGGCCATAAAATTCTTTAAATCTTTCTTCTTAGGTCAGCACTGACTTACTTTTTCGGTTTACTAACGCACAGATGAAATGTTTTCTAAGACGCAGGTGTTTCAGGGCATTTTGTCAGGCTTCTTAGACCATGAAAATCGTCAAGGCATATGTTTCTCCCTAACTGATGGCTTTGGTATGACGACTCCTCACTGATTGGGTTTTTCTTATTTACAGAAAGGTCTGATATTAATCTCAGCGCCTCTTTGATCCTCCGCGTCATGTTACTTATACAAATTCAAGTCATTGACTTGAAATATCACGAATGGGGAAGCAATGCGTCTTTATTTCATAAGCAGAGTAATTTAAGATAGCCGACTGAAAAGTCTTGTAATTGAACATAGCCTTAAAAGGAAAAAGGTGAAGCAAAAGATGTGAAGCAAAAGATGTTGTTCTTGTCATTATTGAATTGCCAGATGACAGTGTCTTATATAAGAGCTCAGTTTACTGGATCGTCATTAGCTTCAAGTTTTCGTATAAAGTAAACTATAAAGTAGTTAGACCTCAAACAATTAAATTTTCTAAAGGAAAAACCTGTGTAGCTTTTTTTTTTTTTAGGTTTAAGTCAAAGTTAACGCTAGGTCTCACGGAACGGCTAGGATAACTGGTACTGGTTGGGTTGCTACAGTCACGACACTAAAACTTAAAGTCGTTGAAAGGAGCTCGTCATGGTGTGCGCATCTTGAAAAGTTTAACCATTTTTTTCAAGCTCGTCGTTTATTAATGGGTGTAAACCTTCTCCATTCCTGACCACCTTTGTTCCTTTGTGGTTAATTATTTTCTCTTTGGTGTTTTTCTATCTTGAGAGACTATTATTTTAGCTGGTCCCCTTTAACCAGCACTGAAACGTAACTTTGTACCTGGCCAAACGTGGATGAGTTCCCTGAGGCCCAATTGGTTCATTTGTTCATAGCTCTCGTCAGTTATCTCCGTTGTAAGTAGCGGATTGGATGCTGGCCCATTTTACGTTTCTCTCCAGTATTAGCACGTCTGGTCTGAATTGAGTCGATAATGGCACTTTCAGGATCATTGAAAAAGAGAAAGTTCAAAATGCGACGCGCAGCAAAATTATATTTTTAAATGCTCTCCTCGGTGAAAATGCAACAGAATAGGGTCTCGCGTGTCTGTTATATAACGTTTAGGCCACATCAGGGAAAGATGTTGGGGCTATATTTAACAAATTTAACAATTATTCGTTGAATGCGAAAAGAAAATTGGGGAAGTCTCTTCTCATTGGTCGAGAGCCCCCACGTGACCTGCAAATAACTGTCTAGAAAAAATTATCTGCTCATGCGTAATACCCACTAAATCTGCAAATAATATTCTGCTCATGCGTCATAGTAGCCACACTCTTATGTAAAAAATATATATATATATATATCTGATTGCTTTCCCGAGTTGTCGGAGAGTGATCTAAATACAAAAAATCCTTGGATGTAGGATGATAAAACAGTTATTGAACTTTGTTATCACCAAATATCATGATTTGTCAGTGTCTCGCAGGTTAATTGTTTGCCTCATTTTTCGCTTCGGCAAATAATTGATATGCTTGCCATTGATATTTTGCGATAACAGAGTTCAATAATTGTCAAAAGCTCACAAAGCCTGGGGCGAATAATTGTTTTAATATATATTTCAGAGGTGAATATCAAAACTACAAAGTAATGGAATAAAACAAGCAAAAATAGACGCATTTGTGCGTTAGCATACACGTACAAGTATTAAGTATAAGCTTACATGTACATCTAAATCAACTTACACATAAGCGCTCGGTTTATTCCTCAGTACTGGTAAAAAAACTATTTTATTATCAGCGTTCTCTCCGGCTCACACTTGTTTGAGATTGGGCACTGTCAGTCTCGTCCTGGTGATGAATGTTCTGAAGCTAAGAGGAAAGGGAGTTATTGGGTAGTGATAAACAGGTCAGGGCTGGGAATACCGAGCAGCATTTTGTACTAGATCGACAGAATGGCATTGTTCACTCTGTCTCATCTCCTTTTATATGCGATATTGTCTCAGAGAGAATCAGAAATAACGATCCACTGCTTCACTAATCTGGGACAAAGTTTATGTCTATAGATTTGTAATTGTGTGACATAGTTAGCCGCTCGCTAACGTACAATTCCTTGAGTATAACATTTGCATACAGGCAGTATCCATGAAGCTGTAAACGGTATACTTTGGTAAGTTTTTTTTGTATTTCTTTTGATGTTATACACTAATTTATGCGTAATATGTTGTGTGTGTCTGCAGCTGTGTATTCAATGTTTGTGCTCACAATGCGCCACTTATGGGTCAGCGGATAAGGACAAAAACAAATACGTAGTTTTTTCGACAAAATGTAAATTCTTAAGACCTTAGACTCCCGAAGAGGCTTCCAACAGTACATCTTATGTCATTCGGCGAATATATGTTACCCAAAATCGAATTATGATCATTTATCGGATATTTTAGCCAGCTCTGCTGCTGCAAAGGTGAGAGAAAACAAAAGAATACTGGTGAGTAAATATTTCATAGGCCTTTGTCTAGCGACCACAGTCTAGCTTGAGCCACCTTGTTCAACTTTTGATACATATATCAGGAACATTTCCTCAGGGCAAAATTACAATTAGTTTCGTTCATAATACTTTTGGTTGCACGTTCGAAATTTGTTTTAATGTGTGTAATATGTATTGCTTCCGCGATCTCGTGATGACTGATCGAACTGTCTCGAATTTCATGCCTTCGGCACAATTCTCTTCTTAAAGAGCTATTTTCTCCTGTTGCCTATATCAAACTGGTACCGATAAATGACGATGTTTTAGCTTATTTTAAACCAAATCTACTCGTGACATTCTATCTAGAAGACGGTCTCGTTAGTGGAAACCGTTGGCTTCTATGCATGTCCGAGAACGGTTACGTGACTTCGAGATGGTAAACCCAGACACGCGTCGATGCCGGCCATTGTTAAACTCTAATATGCAAACTGCGTATCGTTAGATGCATTGAAAAAAGTGAGAGATAGCGGTTCCTTTTTTTTTCAATGTCAAAAACTCCCTAATCATGAATCGATGGAGCTGGTGTTAGGTGACCGCAGAAAACTTTACATTTGACAATTATAATAATTACATTTTTACTGGCTGTAAATGATAATCGTATCTAGCCTGAAAGCAGAGCTGAAGTTCTGAAATTTCGATTTCAAATAATTCTTCAAAATTGAATTGCGTTATTGACATATTCTCCAATTTAATATATGCCTTCGGTTAAGCATTTTATCGATGAAATTTGATATTTTTCAACAGGCATCATTGCTATCGTAATTTTTGCACACAAAGGTATGCAAATGTGGCTTAACATAGCTCCTATTTCAGCCTACCTTCTTTAGAATTTTCTCGCTTATTTCCTAATCATAAATGTTGTAGAATTTTTAAAGTTATTGGAAATTGAGTTACCATTAGCGATAGCAAAGATTTCAGTGACGTTACCCATTGTTATCAATATGCCAACCAGAGAGCTATTGGCTTTTGAACATTGAAATAACAAAACAATGTTTATAAACAAATCTCTTCCCTATATGGCGAATTTTAACCCGAAAACATGAATGGAGAAATTATGAAATTTAACGTTCTGTATATACATCTGTGTGTTTTATTTATGTATATTTTTTCCTAATTTCTTTTTCTTTTCTAATTTCTGTACCCGGAAGTTTGTGGACCAAATGATCCACATGGAATGGTGTCACGCCAGGCAGTTTCTACACTGCATTGTGCCAAGCAACTTGGCGCGCGTGACTTTTGCCTTTGTTTGCGTTGCCGATTCTTCAGATAAAACAAAGTCCTGAAATTTTGTTATTGTCTATATTATAAAATCATCAGATCGACCTGGATGCGACCACGAAGTGTCTTCATCGTCGTTTTAAGAGAATTGATCAGTTGTGAGACATCGAAAGTAAATATTCTCGTCCGAACACGATGGCGAAGTGCTCGCTCATGATGGGAAGAATAATGCTGTTTTAAGGTAAGTGAACATCTTTCATATTCGACTCCCGCACGGATAAAATATCGGACAAAAATAACCAAGAGTTGAAGGATGACAGCGCTATTATTAGTTCGCCTACATTTTACTACCTATCTGCTTCAAGAAACGAACAAAAACTTGCAGTTAAAACGATATGGGCAAGTTGGGATGTAATGAGAGCGCATGGAAGTCGCTAAAGCGCATTAGAATTGGATGTTTTAGAAAACGATATAGAAGAGTTTGAATCCCCTTCGAATTCGACCTTCGTTTCAGGTGTAGTTTAATCAGTGACTCATTCATCGCTAAAAGATTGCTAGAAAGGCTAACTTAATTAGTACTAACATACAAAATATAACCTCCCGTGTAGACCCTCTACGAGCTTGCGAAAGAAAGCCTTAGGCCCGGTTCATACGTCGAACTTTTCATGTGCCAAACCTAATACCTATTTGGGTCGACCCGAATAATTAAATTCGGCAGTTTGATTCAAACGTCGAACTTTCATGTGCCGAACTCATTCTTCGCCCAGAGGAAAATAATGACTTCTTCAGTTGCACACTTCGTAGAACGAATAAGAACACTCTTCAGTGGGAGAGCACACATCTTTCTGCTTAAAAATAAAATACAAACAGTACTTTTCAAGAAAAGTCGCCAGACATCGATCATATTTCTTCAATAACCATAAGTCCTGTAAATTTAACTACTGCGTCTAGTTTCTAGTCCTGTTTTTG
>Ga0126337_10001967_pt1 | contig 12813 bp, 3 predicted proteins | sample DipCmetagenome_FD_92527 | JGI IMG/M metagenome (GOLD analysis project Ga0126337, IMG submission 92527) | Coral microbial communities from La Bocana,Puerto Morelos, Mexico - Diploria C A metagenome | ecosystem: Host-associated > Invertebrates > Cnidaria > Coral | place: La Bocana,Puerto Morelos... | reverse complement strand
GAGCTAGCCGGGCAGAATCGCTCCGTGAGCGGGCAAGATCGAAAATTTCCGCCCGCTCCCGGAACCAATCAGATTGCAGGATTTAGAGAATTCCGCCCGCTCACAAGCCAAGAAAAAAATAAAAAACGTTATCCTCGTGCATTGTTGAGTTATATAAGCACTTGGGAGTTTTTAAGAAGAAGTGCGAGGAGCAGTCGGCTGCGCCTTGTGCTTCTCTATGCACTTCTCTCGTGCTCTTAAAAATTCCCTCGTGCTTATGTAACTCAACAATGCACTCAGATTCGTTTTTTATTTCTTTAATATTTGCTAATGATTAGTGGTCAGTGGTCTGGGTTCGAACCTTCCTCTCACAGTGTCTCTATTCACTAATAAGAATAAATGGGCTCCTGAAAGCTGTTTGAGCAATGAGATAAAGCTCGTGGGAGGATACCTGGAATTGATTAGTACCCCCACCTTCATACTACGGAACAGTCGAAGTTACGCTTCAGATTACCGCTTACAAACCCTAAGCTTGTCGGCTTCTTTTTTCTAACTCAATTTATTTTGCGTCTTGTTTCTTCTTTAGGAGCGTTGTCCAAACCTGACATCCCTGGATATAACTGGTACCAATGTTAGAAAACTGAACGTAGAGAAACTACAGGTAATCTTCAGTTACAAGTAAATGTCTGAATTTTATCTTTCCATTTAATGCATGACCACACTCCAGCTTGTCATTACCATCTCACGTGGTCAGGCAATGAGACTGAACGATTTGATCAGTTTTGGGAAGCAATCAAGGACTTAAAAGCAATATCATAACTACAGTACTCTTTGCTACGCAGCGGGGAGGAATTCAAAGGAATTCAATAGCGAACTGAGTGTAAAGGCCAAAGGGGATGAAATAGAGAGTGCCTAAGGGCAGAGGAGCATCGTCTTAAAGTATTTATATCATAACAGAGCGCTTTCTGGGGATTTTGTAGCGTGGAAATCTGTGTCAGAAATTTGAAGTGTGAAATTTGTGTCAGTTCAGTTTACACTCTACTTTATACTTTACTTTACACTTAACTTGAAGTGTATATGACATGAAAAATAATTGCTGGGTATTTGAACGCCTTTTCAAAATACAGAAGAATGGCGCTTCTCTACTGTAGTCTCTCTGCTGCTGCATGGAGAAAAAGTAAGAAAACATCCATATGAAAAAAATCTAATGAAGAGGAAAACGGGAATTCGAAACGTGTGGGTTTTTTTTGTAAAAGGCAATATAAATGAGAATAATTATTTCCTACCTTAATAATAAAACTGATCCGCGTTTGAGAATACATATGTAACTACAAGTGTAACAGTGGCTGGCTTCACATATCCTAGAGGTTATGTTTCTTCCTTCTGCTTCCTGATTGAGAAATAAAAGAGGGAAACCTTTCTGGAACTAGGGTTTGGCTGGCTAAAACAAGCATCCCAAGGTCTTGCTCACCTTATTATCCACGCTACGAAACTTAATATTTGAATTTTCTTACTATTACTTAGCCGGAATACTGAACGGTTTTTGTTGTTGCTCTTGTATGACAGGCTGGTTGTCCCAAGCTTAAAGAACTCTTCATCGCCAATCTCTTGCTTCACTCGACTCCCATAAGCACTGGTGTGGTAAGTAAAGCAATATTATCCAATAAAAATTTTATAAGGTATTCGGATTTTTTTTTAGATTTAAAATTGTTTCGTATATTTTGCAGGAAGAGAATGGGTTTCCACAACTGGAGAGTCTCTGCTTCACTTGTGGTTCCCTGGCGGGAGTCCACAGATCTGATCATCTTTTGTACAGGTTTGTGACAGCTGTGTACAGCGACTCTAAAGATCTAAAGTAAATTACTTTACTGGATAACTCTTAGCCTTGTTTCTGGTTTAAAAATGGTTGAAATAAATGTTAAATGATCTCTCCGTCTGTTTCAATTGTAGAATTTTAAGAACGTCAGTAAACCTGAAGAAGTTAGACGTCAGAGGGCTTAAACGAATCAGTCCTGAAGGGATACAGGTACATTGGTACATACGTCTTTCAATTACAATATTACATTAATAGGTTCTTTTGTCAGGGAGGATGTCATCCTCGGAGACCCAGGGGCAGTCAGTGGGGGCGGGAAAAAGTCCAAACGGGCGAGAAAAAATTCGGGCGAAGAAAAGTCAAGAACGAGTGAAAGCCCCCACTGACTGCCCCTGGGTCTCCGAGGATGGGAGGATGTGTACTGGCAGAATATGTTAACAACGCCACTGAGGAAACCCCAGGGAGGAAACTGACTTAACATTGATTTTTATTTGTTTGTCAGAACTTGCCGGTTTCTTCGCTCGAGGAGCTGCTTTTCTCAGACACCAACGCCAACTTTGCCATAATGTCAGCTGTCATAGAACAGGTAATTTTGGAATCAATATATACAACAGTATCACATGTTGAACTAAGGAAGACCTGCACTTGAAATCTAGGATAGGGAAGGGGGAGGGGGAAACATTTACAAATAAATTTTTGTAACATGCTCTAAGGCATTTTGGCATTGTGCTGGTGGATGAAGGAGAAGTTTTGGAACCTGTCTTTGCATACTGTGAAAGACGGTGTGGTCGATTCAGGTGTTCACCTTTTGTTTAACATTCGAAATGAGGCTGATTTCGCATTCTATACATTGTACTGAGAGGCTAAAACAGTAATGCTCGTGTTGTGTTCTTCAAAACGAATTAGCTATATTAATATACTTCCCGCCTCTCTTTTTCCGTCCAACTCAGTGGCACCATAGTTTGGAGATTTTGGACATCTCGTCAAATAGCCGGGTAAGCGACCAATCCATGGAGCTCTTGATCGACTTTGGAATGCCTAAGCTCTATAGCTTGGATCTTGGAAGCACCAATGTTACAGCTGAAGGCGTAAGGTGAGAGTTTGATTATTTAGATTCAGCCCAACCAACTCAAATTACGGAATACATTTTGTTAACAGATGGAAACAATAGTGGCTTTCCAGTTCACTTCTACCGTTAGAGTGCTGTTTTTCTCAGGTTTCTTACTCTGTCTTTTTAGGAAAGTTCTGAATGCCTGCCCAAGACTCAAGCATTTGAATCTGACGTCATGTCGTGGAGTCCCTCGAGGCTTAAAACAGTGGCACGCCGGCGCCACACTGAGAAACCTCATTACTGCGCTCGAGGGAAGGTAGTCTGGAAAGAACAGAGCCGAACAGCTAGAAAGCGAGTGAAAATCACCATCTCGCTTGAACGGTTAAAATTAAAATAAACATTCCTGCTGTTCTAAGATCGGAGCATGCAGGAAATCGATTACTTCCATCCCACGCGATGATGGGAAATAGTACGCACCCGGAAAAGTGGTTAAAAAAAGCGAGCATCGTGGTGGGGCTGACTGTGCGTACTCCTTTCTCTCTACGTTTACTCATTTTCCAGATCATTTTTATCTATCTGAGCGTTTGTTTATTTCCGATGTTAACTATCGCTACATATCTATTCACCAAGCTATTTAATCCATGACATACACTTCTTCTCGCTTCCTAAGTCCCTGCCACCTACTCCAGTGTTTGACAGAGTATTTGCCTGCTTTACGACTTGTTTATGCGCATGCTTATGGATGATGCCCGGCGAGGAAGACGAGTTGCAAGTACCACTGTCTTGAGAGAACTATTTACCTTCGCTCCTTCACGCATTTAGTTCTTAATTGAAGCCGGGATCCTCAATCTCCCCCTTTTTTTTTTAGCAGTGCATTCACTTGCTTGAGAGAACTATGTTTACGTGTCTTGCTCTTCATCCATTCAATAAACAGTTTATGTAAAATCATCTTAAAGCATGTAATATAGACAAGATGAATTGTCTGTTAGCTTAGTGAAAATCAGCTATATCTGTATCTTTTAAGTGCATGTTCCGGGCATTAAAAAGAGCCAAGCATTAACGTGGCTTGACGTTTTTTAATCACACCGCATTCACATCAATGAGTTATTGAGGCATATAGGTCTCTCCATTACAACTTGTAGGGAGTTTAATTTACGTCTCATGCAGGTGCAATGGTTTCCAAGGGAATCAAGTGCTTCAGTTGCTGAGGAACCCCATGGGATGGCGATGAGGATCTTGAATGGTGATCAAGATTGATTTTAGCCGATCGAGCAACCTTTCATCTGATCGGCTGAAAAAAAACTATGAAAGCTGTGAGAAGAAAATGTTGTAAAGTATTAGAGCCGAGATCTTCGTTTTCCATCGATATCTATCGGCAAATCATCGTTGATACAAAGCGTTTGCGAGAGATCACAAGATATATCGCTTCGGTCTGACTTGTAACAAGCCTTAGTAACATAAGTTTTTTAAATACGTTTTAATACCTCATACATGTGCAAACAAAGGCTATAGACTATAAACCTGTTACTATAGTCAAGACGCGATGAAATTATGACAACTCTCCGACGCGTACAGCGGTCATGTGCTCATAAACATTAGCGAATATTGTAGCGCTGCGCCTTTTTTTATTTCCTTGTTTACTTATTACGTTTTGTCCAATCAGATGTAAAATCAAAACCGTGACTCTCTCAAACATCTTAACTTTCTCGAAGTTTCGCGTCAGCTATAAGTTCTTACTTCGGATTTTGATTGGTTCATCACTGCATGATCTCTCCCCCTTGTTATAAGCCATAGTGATGTCTTTGACGTTTTGGTTTGAAGTCTTTCAGTGAAAACTGCTCTATCACAAGACAAATTGAAGGGCCGTTTTGCGTTATGTCCTGGACTTGCAATAACCACGGCAATATCTTATAATAACTTGAAGTGGTGCGCGTCACATTTAAGAGACTCGCTACTTTCTGCGTGGATTCAATCGTTTTCAAGTATTCACTGGCGCTTCGCGCGTAAGTTAAGAGAACCGGTCGGGATCATGTAAGCCGCCAATGCAACACAATGGAATACTTTATTTAATACTTTATTGAAGGTAAATTAAAACAGCTACACGCATCAGCTACTTTACAGATCTGCCATGGAGAAAAAACAAAAATAAATTAGTAAATTAGTGCAGTTCATGCACTCAAACCTGTGCCTCGGATCAACACCGACGAAAGCTGATCGTTTTCTGGAAGATGACTGGAAAACAACACGATAGGCCATTTCCGAGTTGCCTTTTGCCTCTGTGTCAAAACGAGTCTTCACGCGAAACCATTCATGCGTGGTGCCTACAGGGTTTTTTTCATCAAAACAACCTTATTTTTAAATAAGAAGTTGAAAAAGAGAAGCAAGGTAACTCGTAAATGGCCTATTTAAAATCGCAAATATCAGGTCCACTTCCTTCCGTTTCTCTTTATTATAAGGTATGCAAGTCATCTTTCGTTGCCACTTGAAGCCCCACACCTTCTTGCTTGCGATGACGTTCTCGAGTGGTTAATAACGTATTGAGGAAAACAAACTAGAACGGAAAGGGCAGAAGGCAGTGCGAAGACTCGCTAAAGGACAACACGTTAGTTTTGCATCCTGTAGTCCACAAAGAATCCTATTTATAGGCTAAAGAAAATTCAGAAACTCAAAGGAAAAAGCAAGGCTAACGGACTAAAAGAGTTCTAGATTTTACTATGTTTCAAAAAGATCCCAATGATGTCAAATATACAAAAATCCTCATCCCCGCTATGAAATGACAACTGTTTAATTCACCACTTTGTTTTTATAAATCCACTTGTAAAGTTGTTGCATAAGGTTTGGTGTGTATTGTTTTCAACGTACTTTCTTTCTTCTTCTGTGGTTATTGTGAACCAATTTTGATTCACTTGATGCTCTGCATCTTTCATCCACCTCTCCTCCAGAGATCGCTGCGTCAATCACCATAAGATCTCTCAGGTATCCATGAAATGTGCTTTTTTCTGTATCATCTCGTTTAAGCCCAATGTCAAACACTGTGTGACCAGTAGGGTTTAGATCTAAGGTGTCTTGTGACAACGCAGTTGTTTCTTGACCTGTTTCAACTCCATCGATGTAGAGTTTTCCAACGCGATTCTCACGGCTCCATGTGAATGCCACGTGCATCCATTTATCGATGATGATATCTCTTAACATTGGACCAGATATAAAGGAAAAAATACAGAATGAGTGAATGGTGTTTCTCACACAGTGCACGTATACGGCATAAAATCCTTTTCTTATATAATGTCTACATAAGGAACAATCAAGGCGGTTCAACATTACCGCGTGTGACAACTGGTCGTTGTAAGTTTACTTACAGAGCTTGGTACCATGGTATCATATCTGAAAATCCTAACCTCAAGCAATGTTCAATGATGAAAGTTGTTTACAATTTTGTCAGTGCACGACGCGCTGCAGCAGCGTTAATCGAGTCCCTGAACTCTCCCTTATCTGTCTTTTAGAGGGGTTGGACTCTTCTCCCGTCTGGCTACAATAATCCCTATATATGATTGCTGAGGGAAGGCTTTGTTGTTACAAAGTTCTGAGTAGTTTTTTGCCCCTAAAGGTGCCACGATTAAATTTTTTCATTTAAATGGGAGTGGAAAGTTTGCCAAGAACGAAAGCGTAATTATATGAATGTAAAAGAATTTCTTAAAACCTTACCCATTGCAAAAGTATACAATGTTCTTACTGCTTCCAAAATAGTCGGCTGGACGAAGGTTTATGCAAAGTTGTTTAGAGATAATGCAAAGCCTAAACTGGAAAGGTGTGCTCCAATCAGAATAGATATTGACGGGATGTTCAGGAAGGCTTAAAGTCTTAATCCAGCACAGGATACTGAAGTTAATCGTCTGGATTGGGATTGCTGGGGTTTCTGCGTACGCAAGGCCTCCATCCAGGTGCAGGACTGTTAACCCGTCGATACTCCTGTATGACGCTCCATTGTACAAGCTGATCAGTGACGCCAAGAAAGTACAGTAATAATTTCATCAGTGAATGAGTTGGTTTTGATTACTCCTCGTGGGCAGACTACGTATAAACGATTCTTGCAAATGATATGAAAAGCGCTACCAACTTGAATCTTAACTCTTAATTTCTTAGTGAAGGTTTTCGCTCGAGGATGTATTCTTTACACACCACCTAGTCAGTGTCTGAATTGGCAAAGTAAAAATAGTCCACCTAATATTCCTACTGATTTTCAGATGGCGCATTGAATTTCGCGAAAATTCGGGGCTGTATTTCGCGACTATTAATTTTCGCGATTCAAGGTGTACACAAGTAGATTTTACATTGCTTTAATCTCCAAAATCCTGATCCGACGACCCCGTCTCACTACAATAAGCCTACAAATGGAACATTTTGAAGACTGTCCTACTGGCAGATCTTCAAACTAATTTAATTTAGGGCGTCTTTGTTCTTCTTACCTTACGAATGGATCAGATCCATTGAGAGTCCAATGGAAAGGGAATCCTTAAAAGAGACAAATTAAAATCGATTTTCCTTTTCAATCAGTCAATCAATCAATCAATCACTCAACACTTGATTTAAACACGCTGCTCTTAAGAGCAAAGCAAGCTCGACAAAATATAACCTTGTAATACGAACATTTTTTGTATGACCGAGAAATTTGTGATTGGCTTAGAGGAGGTCAGTTTATCGCTAACTCAGTTATATCAGCATTGTAGGGTAAATCAATGTGTGCTTGTTACGTTGTAATGTTAATCGTCTCACGCAGATGAGTTACGGTAAGAAAGATCAACAGAAAAGGACTTAGGCTTGATGAACTTTCATCATTAATGATTCTCGCATTCATACAGTTACCTATATTAATAACCTTTCGTTTTTTCTCCGGTTTTATTTTCCTGTTTTATAATTACAATAGTTAAGGTTTAGCCTACAATTCAGATAAAGACACACTGAATTTTGCCGCTGACCTGTGCAAGAAACTCCATCACCGATCAAACCATCATTGCACGTGCAGTTATAGCTCCCTTCAGTGTCTGTACATGTGGCGTCCTCGTGACAGTTATTACTTCCGGTTGCACATTCATTTATATCTGGGTAAATGTAAAATAATGTATAGCATATAGTTAGGATCTGTTTAGGAACCAGGTATGGGAAACGATTAAGTAGACTTTTTAGACAAGGTTTATAGCTCTTACTTTGGCATATTTTGCCATCTCCTGAAAATCCTGGCTTGCAAGTGCAGGTGAATGAGCCCGGAATGTTGCTGCAGAAAGCGTCAGCGGAACAGTCATGTGATCCAGAGAGACATTCATCGGAATCTAAATTAAGAACAAACACGTCACGCTTTCTGCATGAAATTGTGTATGATTTGTTCTCTGTTGCCTATACATTTTTCTTAAGCATTTTAACTCTATCAGACCAAAGCTATAAATATTAATTCACTAATCAGAGACTAGCAATCTATCGATCACGCCGTAACATATAAATTGAATGCTGGTTATTTTATTCATTCATTTATTTTTTGAATCAGTACAGAGTTACGGCCCAATAAAAACACAACCATATAGGCAAATGACCTGAAGTTCAATTTCAAAGAGGTAATAACAAATAGCAAGAAACTATATAAGGTAGATATGATTGAGAACGAGTGAAGCGGATTTTAAATAACAGCCGGATGGCTTTTCACTGAGCTTGCACAACTCAGTCCCAGTCCTTTTAACATTCACTACTCTGAAATTCGTCACATTTGACTGTAATACGTAAATAAACCAAAACCCCTTTTCTTATTTACACACCTTTTTCGCAGTTTTGTACTTGATGCCAATGAGAGGGACATACGCAGCGGAGCCGTCCTTGTTGATTAGGTACACAGGAGGAAGCGGGAGGACAAGAGATATCACCACACAACTTCTGTTGATCACAAATTAGGAGAACTGCCTTAAGGCATTATAATATAAGTCTTGTTCAGGAGGCGCTTTTAGTGAATAGAAAATTCAAACAGCTGCATAGGTAAAGTGGTACTTTCTCTACAGACACAGTTTGTCTTTCCTTATTCTGGTCTTTGATTAAAGGATTTATTTTCCTTCTTCAAAATGCCGGCTTTTCTGATGTAATTCAAGTTGTTTTTCCGAATATCAGTTTAAAGATACATTCTTAAAGATTTGAGGAATTGAATTCACAAAGGTTTGAATTATTGGGGCTAAAAATCTTTTTACTCGAGTCTAATTAAGATGCTAGCTTTATCTATGCATAACTTTTAGCATTACCGTAATTTAAGGAGAAAAAAGAAAACGATCATTATGAAAAGCTGATCGCCCTAATAACATATACGACCTGGCAGGAAGACGAGCAGTTGACAAAGCGCGACAGACTCAGAAATACCAGTCAAATTGCATCAAGCAGCTTCAGATCTCAAATCCAGTGTCCTGAACTGCTCAACCACGCCGCTCCGGAGATTTTCATTAGAGTGCTTTTTAACAAAACCCCCCTCCAATCTCCAACATCTCTTCGCTGGCTAGCTGATCTTAAAGTAGCACACTTTACTAATTGCAAACACGCGTATTATATATAGGGAACAACCCTTTCTTCAAACTTCTCTCGATCCAGTTGGTTAGTATTTCAATGGCATACTTACTACCGTTGGATGATACGAGAAGCCTTTCTTGAATACCAAATTCTCCGGATGTTCATTATGATCTGAGTCACTCAGCTCACATACAAACTTGTCCACAGACGCCATCGTTCCAAGATTGTATGATAAGCATGTTGGTTCGACATAACACTTCATTTGACAAAAGTCATTGTCATCCACCAGTATCGACTGTATCACGTGATGCTCTAAATATCTGTCTTCCTCTGGTGCGGCAAACTTTAAAACTCTGCAAGCGTCTAAATCCATGATAGCATTGAAAATATCTTTATGAAAAATACGACACTCTTAAGTTTAATCAGAAAAGCTTGCTTCGGTAGACCTTATTCTGCCATCTTTGGTTTGAATTGAACACAACTGAGATGAAGAGACTGATCTTTCATATATTCAGTTACAAGATGAAACATATTTTTTAAACTTAAGAGTGTCGTGTTTTTCTTGAAATTTATTCATAATTATCATTATCTAGACCATTGATAATGTCAGTTCTGGGCATGATACGAAGCGTAGTGTTGACAACGTTGTACCAAATTCATGCCCAAGTGATACCTCGAATTTCACATGAGACAAACTAAACTGAACTAAATTTCGACGTTTGAGGCAGTTAGACGTCTAAAGTTGACGGATAGAACATGTTGGTTGAATTAAATTCGAATTAAGTTCGACGTTTGACCCAACGGTAGAGATTTACCCGTTTGGATCGACTCAAGTTGCAATTTAGTTCTTTTGAAGCTTTCTGATGTGAAGTTCGAAGTTTGACCTGGGCCTTAGCAAATGAGTAGCTGGGAGAACAGATTAGTCTTCGGCCTTATGAGACAAGTACACAGTTGAGTAAATATCGGTTTTTTTGAAACCCCGGACGTCAATAAATACACCTTATTCGATGGTTTAACATATAATACGCGCGGATATTTTACGAGCTGCGTAGTATTTTTCCGAAAAATACGAGCAATGAGCAAAATGTCCGCTCGTATTATATGTTAAACCATCGAATAAGGGACTTACTATTCCACCATTCCTCCATTTTCTAGTATTTTGGCTTTTAGTCCATCTTGCATCGTATCGATTGTATAATACGTGCGAGAAAGACATAAACAGCACAAGCGAAACCATAAAAGTGTCGTTTATTCCGAAGTTTCTGTCTGTTCTGTTAAAAAGTCCGTTTCAGTAAAAAGTTCGTCCGTTAGAAAGTCAAGGTCAGAGGACGTAAACAAGTGCGGCCATTTTGTCGCTCCTCTTCAGTCCGTATTTTTGCCCTGTTCTACAGTGTAATAACGTGGCATATCTTACGCGTTCTTTTGCCCTAATATGGTAAAATGGCGCAATGGTGGAATAATAAATGCTGGTACCGGGAATAGTCATTGCGGGGTCCTATTAAAACAAAGTATTATTCATTTGGGTTCAGGGTTCAGGTTTTTAATCTTTAATATCTAATTATAAGTTCGAACTAACACTTATAGTTCGGACTAACATCCATAGCGACTTGAATTTCTAAGCACGAAACCGAGGGAAAAGGCCTTTCACTGTTATGCACAACGCTTTCAGATTTCAAATAGTACGCTTCAAGTAGTCAGAAAGAAAGTGGTACAAAAAACGCTAAGCAATTCAAACGCAGATAAAGTTAAGTCAGCTATATTTAGCGGGCTGCAGTCTCTGTGGCACAACACTAGCAAATGCTTCATGCTCTCTCGCGGGAACAAGTGATTCAGTTTTACTGAGGAATTCTCGTAGCCAACAGGCACTTTTAGAAAATAATGCACTTGTCAGAGTTGAATATTTTTTGTTCTTATTTTAATTTACGAAATCTAATTAATTTACTAGCTAAAGTTGATTCTTAATAAAATTCCATGTTTACCTACTGGAAAAGTTTCATATCATTATGGTTTTAATTTTTGCATACAATGCGCAATTTTCGAACTCCCAGATACACAGTTATATTTTTTGGAGCACTCGAAGGTCACTATTACAGGGCAAGAATTTGTGCAAAATCTAGGTTTTCTCTTTTTGTAAATAATCTTTTAAAACGAAAACCAACGAAACCGCTAATTTAGATTAAGTCTTGAAAGCCTATATACAAACAGACGCAGTCAAGCTAAATCGCCTCACCTTCAGAACAGGCCCAGACAGCGAAAAACAGCGTCAAAACATTCACATGAAAAAATATATAAGTTGTCATTTAGTCAGCAATTCTGTAGATATTAAAGATATAAGCAAGGAGGAGATTATTCCAGACCAGAAACGAAGAGTACTTCTCGGGAAGTGACTCCAATTTCGTTTTATGACAAATATATGGCACAAGCCCAATTGTGGTATATTAAAATTCTACATAAACAGTGGACAACAATATGGCAGTTTAGGAAACAATGGAAATTGGGCTTGTTTTTCTTTGTCCTCTGTTTGCATACGCATTCGATGTAGGAGAGCGCAAAAGGATTTACACAACTGGTAACATTTAAAAATTCTCACGAGCAAGAGTGGTAATTTCCAATTGCTCGAGCTTTCAAATGATTACCCATCTGTTAAACAGCTAAGAAAATGAAAACGTACGCGTGTTAATTTGCACTACTCTGCAAATTAAAAATTAACGATAATTTGGCCCGCTTTCTCGACCAATCATAAATAGAGGAATTAACTCAGTCATACTTAAATATAGATAAGAAAAGAAGCAATTTATTTGCATTTGGATAGTAAGTTAATGTCTGTTTTAGTTCGCAGGTGACCATCTGCAGCTCAGGTTAATTAATGAACACAGTACAGTATAGCATCAAAGTCGTCTTGAAAAGAAAGATTCAGAAAATATCAAACAAAATTTCGAATGTTTGTTTGCTTTTTTTAAATGCTTCATTTTCCTTCAGATATCATTCAGAAATAATTTCAAATTTCAAAATATTTTCTGAAAATCCTTATTAATTCCAATACTTCCCGACAGTACTTAGGTGCCAAAAAGCTAAAGCACACATTGATGCCGTTTCCTCCACAACGGCTATCTATACTTTGTTCATCCTTTCCAACTAAACATCGTCTTAATGAACAGTTTTTCCTGCTTTTCGACCTTAGAATTCTCACGATTCGATACACCACTTTCGATATATTCAAATCTCAACTTGGTAGCGAAGCTTAGAGGACACAAACAGAGGAAATTGAATGACATGTTTATTCATCTCTTTTGTTTGAGTCGTCAAGGCGTCTAGACTATGGTTGCCGAAAAGTAGCACAATTCGATATTGAAATATTTTCATTCGATAAAATATATTTTCATTCGATAAAATATATTTTCATTCGATAAAATATATTTTCATTCGATAAAATATATTT
>Ga0126337_10001966_pt1 | contig 12819 bp, 4 predicted proteins | sample DipCmetagenome_FD_92527 | JGI IMG/M metagenome (GOLD analysis project Ga0126337, IMG submission 92527) | Coral microbial communities from La Bocana,Puerto Morelos, Mexico - Diploria C A metagenome | ecosystem: Host-associated > Invertebrates > Cnidaria > Coral | place: La Bocana,Puerto Morelos... | reverse complement strand
GTTCACATGGGAGTTATCACCCAGAGGGAAGAGGAGGGGCATAGGTGCAGCTCAACAGATAAGAGATATGGTAAGGTAGTCTGCATACAAGGCCGGAGCTTATCCCGGTTTCAGTAGCATTAAGCGACTAGTAATATTGTTACTCCTCCCTGGATGGGATGCTAGTCCATCGCAGGGTTACCCCAGCATTAAATTTGCCGGTACCCATATATACGTCCGGTGGAGAGAGGCACTGTGGGAGTCAAGTGTCTTGCCCAGGAATACAACACAATGTCCCCGGCCAGGGCTCGAACCCGGACTGTTCGATTCGGAGTCGAGCTCACTGACCATGAGGCCACAGCGCATCTTTTTCCTTAATATGAAAAGTTTCTTTACGGAAAGTTATTTTCTTAGTGTCACGCTTGTTTTGAGGGACATGCAGTTCCCTTACTGAGTTCCAGAGGCATTCAGAGGTTCATTAACGTTACTCTAAGCCTGAAAATCCGATGCGACAACTGTCTCCCACGTCTTTGACATTGCTATGGTAACCGCATTTTGCCATGTAGGTCAAGTCAAATTTCGCGTAAGGACACCGCCCATAGCCGATTCTACTGAAAAAGAAAGGTACTCGAATTGAAAGGGTTGCCTCGAAGTTATTGTTCGTATGGACTTCGAGTGATGAACTCTTGTCTAAAACGATAATGGAAAATATGAATAGTACCAATCATGCAGTGCTACGCGAACAAACCAACTAAGATAGACAAATTGTGTCAATAAGAGGGGGTCATGTGAAAACTCACGCAAGACTTATTAATAACATCATGCAACCTCGTTCCCAGAGTCTCTTATCTTACCGCTCCCTCTTCGCTCGCTCCTGGGAGCGGTAAGATGAGAGACCCTGGGAACGAGGTTGAACATCATATTGTTTTATGACCAACAAAGAATATTTGGTCTGTTAATGTAAGCCGATGGCTTTCTTAAACTCACGCCAAGCTGCTCGAATGTTCTTTTAGAAATAAACCTCAAGTAGGATCTTATCAGTAATTTTTGTTGGAGCATGGATGGGGTACTGATGAGAACGCTCGTAGCCCTGGTTCGTGATTCCGACCCGGTGGGTAGAGTGTATTGTTGGTTTTGAGGGTTTTTCTCCGGGCTCTCCGGTTTTCCAACTCCACAGAAACCAAATTCCAATTCGATCAAGCATTGTATTTAATTTTTATTTATATTAATTTAATTCCACTTAATAAACTTAACGTTAAATTGTCACATGCTTAAAGTTTCTTGGCGCATGGCATCCGCCTTTAATTCATCATATATATTGCACTAGATTTGACTAGATTTTTCGAAAGTAAAAATTGCGCGGTTTATTGAACAGATAAACATGAGCCGCTGCACGATCCTTTAACCAGATTCGGAAACGCGCTTTATGATAGAGATCTGTTCAATTTTTGCGGAAAAACGTACTCTTTCTATCAGCTTATAGTATAAATCTACTGGAGTTCTATCACGAATACCGTTCTTTTATTGGCTACGTCAAGAGATACGCTGCTCACTTTCTATTATATTGTGTGGTAGATTGTGAGAAGTCCAGCAGTGTGGATGTTGCCAAAATGGGACCGCCCCTTTGTTTTTTCGAAGTTAAATTGAGATCAATTTTTGATCGCCTAGTAGAACTGGTAGATTTATACTAAACAGTTATTATTCGCTCTTAAACTCTATTGCGTGACATTAAACTGGCTAGGCTGCGACCTCGTCAACTCAGTCACGCGATAGAAATCTTGAGTCATAACTCTCCAATAGTTTGCCTCAACTCTGCCATCAAAAAGCAAGGAGCTAGTTGTGTTTGAATAGCCTTTTGACTGGTCCATTTCCCATAACATATCGAGAAAACCGACCTTTTTGACGGTGTCTAAATAGTTGAAATGCAGCTACCCTACTTACATCATGTAACCATGGTAACAGCTTCTCTCAAGCAGCAAGCCAAAGTTAGTCATCCGCAGCCGGGGTTGTCACGTTCTGACAGCATGATATTTCAATTAAGCGTGTGAGTCCTCACGTCATGCATTTCTGGATTATTTCTACATGAGCGTACATCGACAGAAAACCAGCGTTTAACAAGTTCACGTGATAACTGCGCCTGCGACGGATGTCAGTAGAATAATGTTTAAACTTAAAATATAAGGTTTCACGCCTAGTGTCAGTGACTGGTCATTGAGTTATATTCCACACGTGTATTTCAAGGCCTATGTGACTTTGTCACGTTTATTTCTTAATTTCATTAATGTTGATATGGAAAGCAAAGAAAAGACCCATTCAACTATAGCAGCAACTGAAGCAGTACGTATGCTTGGCATAATTTTCTTTGGTTATTATCAAAACAGCTTAACAATACTTGTTAAACGAATATCTGTGATTCGCGCGGACAACAAAGAATTTCTAAGTGGATGTCATAAGCCCGTGTCAACACCCACAGCTATTGTTTTAAAATCACGCACCATGTCGTGACCTGTACGTGATAGATAAAGACTGAAGTCCGTATCTCAGCTTTCTCAGTACATCTGTGTTTTCACGGTGGACACATTTGATAGTACAGCAGTGAGAGCCGAGGTATTGACTAAACACACACCATGAGGACCCTTAGAACTGCGACTCCGATTCCATTGCCGTCACATTGCGATGAAGCGGTTTGTCCAGATATTTTGCCTTCAAGGAGATTAAGTTTGGCTTCCACAACTACACATCTGCCTACATTGTGTGAAGGTTCGTTGGACTGCAACATGCTATCAAAAATAGTACCACCCGCATTTTCACCCTCAGAACTAGGAAAAACAGAGGTGATAGCGCTTGTAGGGTCACCTTATCATCCTAGAAGAGGACAGCTGTTTAAGTCAGCTTCGGAGAGAAGAAGGATGTCTGAAGAGAACAATCTCCTTCCAGACTTGAGCAGGAAAGAAGCTAAAGAAAATGTTGATCCTGACAAACTACCGGCACCATCTGAATGGGTGAAAAGACTCCAACGGCCCCAGCAATACGAACTGACAAGAACAGTGTCGCATCCAGTCATTTCTAAAACGAGAAATTCTATGGTGGGTGCTAAGACGTCGAGTCCTTCAAATTCTAAAAGTTTACCACGAATTAATAGTACCGGATCCTCAAGAACGATCACCGGAAATGAACATTCTGCAGAGCTTAGAAGACACATCCAGCAAGAAAATATGGACTATGATATCTTTTCGACCAAAGCAGTCATCTTAGAACGTTTTCTGAATAGTCAGAAATAATTCAACAGTCTTATGTAATCTAATGTAATATAACATTACAAGGAATTCTGGTAACCTTTCATAACCTTGTTATATAACAAGTATCGTCTGATCAAAAATCCCTGCCATTGTTAATTTATTTGAGAAGAGGAACATTCTTACCCTTAAGCGCATCAGAAGCGCAATGAGACGAGATAATGTAAAGAAAATTATAATTGCGCCGGTTCGCAAACAAAACTAGACGAACGCCACAGAAACAAACAAACCGATAAACGTTTATAATTTTTGTAAACAAAGGGAACTAGTGTTCATGAAATGACCAAGGTTGGTTGCAGTTTTTTGGCGTTTTGCCTAGAAATCAAGAATGTTTTATAAATTGGATTTATCGGCTGTATTATATCATTAATTGTAAAAGATGTGAATTATTGAAAAAAAAATATTTGTATATATTGCAATAAACTTTGAAGCTTTTAACGTTGATATTTGTAGTTCATGGTAGTTCGCCTCTCAACCTGTACACTGACTGCCAATTTTAAAAGCCAAGTCAGTTTCAGAGTACATGGAGTGGAAGTGCTGACAATTGTTCTTACGAGCTTCTGTGCTATAGAAAGATTCCATAGAGGATCATTTTCAGTCTACTGTCAGTGGTGTGTGCTCAAAGAAAAACTTATCCATAGAGATTCATAAGCAGAATTCTTTGTTTTTGATTTTGTAGTCAGTCGGCAGCCTTCGCCTCACCATGAATACATAACCAGTCTCTTTTGTTGATTTTTAACTGCTTGTCAGGGATTTGATCTGTAGTAGCTGATTTTGATTTTCTACGGCGATTCCAACCAAATTAAAAAGTTAGTGAACACTTTATTCAGTACTTGATATTGATGGCTAAAGGTTAAAATTTAGTTGAACATGGCACTCTGGCTAACAATCACTTGTCAAGATTTCGAGACGTCTTTCATGAAGACCAATAAAGCCGGGAAATTGGTCTTCTGACTGGGAAATAAAACTGACGATTTTTAGAATCTCGTTTCTTTCTTTGAATATACAAGAAAACATCTTGGACATGCTATTTATCATAGAAAATATGTAGATCACAACTTCAGGTGTCGACTTTTTGTCAAAAAACATGCAACGCTGCACGATTTATGCTTTGAGTACGAGTACGTGCTGGCTTTGAATCCGAGAAAGGCAAAGGTCATCAAAAAACAATGAAGCCACAATTTTCATATCTCTGTTAACTGCTTCTCACTCTATGCTGTTTTCTCAATAAAAGAATTCTCCATAAAATCAACAAAAAGTAGATTAAAAACCTAGACCAAATATTTCACACATTCAACGTGGCTCTTTCTTGTTTATGTTTCAAGTCCATGCAAAGAATTCAATAGGATACGGCCCCTCAGTTGATACGGCCCCTCAGTAATAGGATACGGCCCCTCAGTTGAAGCACCGAAATTTATCGTACGGCTTGCCTACCTATAAATTATGTTTCCTCTGTTTCAATTCCAGGGTAACAATGATAGAAGATTCACGCGCAAAATTGAAAGAGGTTAAAGATTCAAAGACTTTTAAATGGATTTTCTTTGCGCTATACGTAGTATAAACTAGATGAAATTTTTCCCTTTAAAAAAATGCAATTTACAGACTTCCCGGTAGACACGTAATTAAATGATAAATCTAAAACGGTCAGTTAATCCTAAAGCTCCTACGACAGAAACAAGTCCAAATAACTTCCTTCCGATCTAAAACGTTGAATCACCAACTGAGCGAAAAACATTTTTGAATCAAATTATAACGAAAACTTCCTCCAGACCAAAAACTGACCAAGCTGACAAAATACTAAAATGAAATGTTTTGACTTCGGTTTCGAGTGAAATATGACCGCAAAAGGCCCCAAACTCAACACACTCACAGATGATCAAACGGAATGCCTGGGCTGTTGGTGTGATACAGACTAGTGACGTCAAAGACGTGCAGGTAAGTCATTCTCTTATGTTCTTGTTTTTAGGCACCAAGCTAAGCATTTTAATACATCGGTGATAACTGTGCTTAGAGATTAAATTTTCGTTCCGTCTTCGGTATAAAAAAAAAGTTATTCCGTGACACCTGCGAAATGCGCCAATTTGACAGTCTCAGCTGAGGTCAGCAGCAGCCCTGCTGGGAAGCAATTCAAAATTAGGGGGCTTTTATTCCGGCAGACAAGTCTTATGATCTCTGTTATTTTAATTCCGTTTCAGCGAGACCAGATCAAAAGACGTGGTTGTAATTCCTGTGTCACCTTTTAAATATAATTTATCTGTTATTCTCTTTTTCTTACGCTGAATTGTTCTCTGTAAAGTTGTATTGAGCCATTACTGACTCATTAGAGACATTGAAATACCATAGCACTACACAGAATCATCAAATATATTTACAGTTAACACAAAACGCTATTATCTCAGAAACACACTCATAGTAGAGAGACTAGAATTGCCTGCAAAATGAAATGTTTGTTTAATTCGCTGAATGGAGAAAAGATAAAAGCTGAAAACGTCAAATTTGCGTCACACCCGTGGCGTGATTAGCGCGTTTTAATTAAATAAAATACTGAAGTCATTGTGGCTTTATTATTCGGCTGGCGTGTGTGTATTTCGCAACATTTTTGTCTCATCATCATCTTAATTGTATAACAGACGCCATGTTCTGGAGAGCGTGTAATAAATTCAATTTTCACTTGATTTACACCGCGGCCATTTTTGTTTCAGTTGAGTGGTTGCTTCATATGATCAACGCTACAAAGCAAAGGCTACTGGGCAGTGCATGTGCAAATCATAAGCTTCACGACTATATCATGATCATCAGATCTAATTTTAAGAGTCCCTTGTAGCAGCAGCTTAAGTATTAAACCCTGATTTGAAAGCATTTGTAAAAGCTTGGCTGAAACTACTTCATGCATGACTGTAAGCCATGCCAAGACAAGTTGCTATTGGGCTCGAAACATTGTTGTCTGTATAAAATCTTATCATTCTTTGACCATGACAATTTCCACTAAATGAGGACTGAACATCCGCTTTTTTCATTTTGTCCTCTTCTTTTTTGCCACAGAGAGATCCTTGAATATATCATTCTATTCTATGCTATTCAGTCTATTCTTATTTCGTATTCAAGAACGACCGTTGTTTTCAGAACAGATTCAAACCATCATTAGAAGAAATCGACAAATTTGATCTAAAACGTTTGTCGAGACACTACGAGCGTTCAGTAGTCTCTCAAATCAGAACATACAACTTCTCTTGCTTTTCGTCTGGGCGTGCCATCTCTCACGTCCATTAATTGTATATTCGTGTGCGTGCTAGCCATCGCCATTTTTTCTCTCGAACAATGAATTAGTTTTGTAGTCAAGGAAAAAGAAACATGGAAACACTTCATCTCCACGTATGGCAGTTTTAACTTATTTTTTCATCATCCACGTTATTTTTGCTAAAAATCGCGTGGCCGAGGTGGTGAACCAATGCGTCAGAATATCCTGGGATGTTGCTCGTATCACGGTTTACAGCGCAGCCATGGTTTCAATGTTACCCTAGTTACCACAGTAAAGAAAAAAACCCAATAACTTCTACTTAAATATTGGGAGATATTTTGAGTCATTCAATTAAATTCCTCCGGATCCAATTTAAAACATACAGCCATATTGTTGTATTTCATCAAATCCCATTGTATCTTCTATCTACCTTGACTGCCAAGGCCCGGATCGTAGCGGGAGATGGAATATAATGTATTTTAAAGTGTGCCGGTCAAGTTGCTCAGAACTCCGTTAGAATATTTTTATTCTTACTCTCATCAGATTTTGTTCTGTCTGTGACAAGAAAAACTTATGAAGGAGGAATCGAAACAACAAACCAGATAATAATTCCTGACAACTCATGGAGTCAGTTTCCCTTCTTGATGTGCGAGCTCCAATGTAATCAAAGAGGATCTTGAACCAGCTGCAAGCACTTCGATATAAAATAATTGTATATGATCTTGTGATTAACTGCTGATTGCCAACTGATTGCCTAGATACAACATTTTGATTATTTCAAGTGTTCATGTGGACCTGAAGAGCTGTTTAAGTACGTTCGTGACAAAATTTGAAACCGACCGGAAATTTTTTTCTCCCCACAGGCAGCTAATTCGTCAAATCGTCATAAAACAATCGATTTCCTGTTGCATACATTGGTGTAAGAGTGAATTGCTGGACGCTTGTGATTCTTAACATTTATGTACTGAATTCGTACTTGAATACTTAAGTATAAAATTTCCGTCTGACATGGCTCCCTTCTGAGTGTCTGGGCAGTCGAATTCACTGAACCATGCTGGAGCTGAGAGAGCCTGTGCAGACTTTAACGAGTAAGGTAAGATCGAGAATGCAAAAGTAAGGAAAACCAGTGAAATATTTAACACTTATAGCACTCGGCGGAGAGAATGTGAATGTACAATTGGTCTTTCTTTCAGTTGCGTAGCGACCAAACTGACTCATTTTTCTTGTATATGCTTTCATTGGGGGCCTTTATCAGCAGGCAATATTTGGTTTTAAATATACAGTTACTGAGTTACACTGCTGCCTATAAGGCATTCCGTAAACGTGGTCCAAAAAAATAATCTGCCCCACTCCTTCTTTAACTTCATTCTGATCTCATAATGGCAGAGGAAGATGATTGCCTCCCATGCCGGCTTCTAGTGAAGTTGAAAGCTCTGGTCACGGAAAGTGCCAACCCAACTCATTCATTGTCACTTTTTACCGGATACTTGGTAGAATTTTTTGTTACATCTCCTTCATCTGATGGGTGAAGTGGAATTCCTAACAACTTTAACATTCAATGCTCAGTAATTAAACTGTTGAGCTAATCAGTTATCTCACTACTCGTTGGAAAGGAATGCATTCCGGCTGCTGTCTTAAAACACTAGTTACATCTTATGTTGCCCTGTTATGAAGGAGTATGACAAAATCATTATTTTGTGGCGGTTCGTAATATACACAATTAAAATTGGGCATTTTGCCATCAGTTTAAAACAAGTGACGAACATATGAATGGCAACAGTAAAACCTTTCCAAAAAAAATACTACCGGAGTCACGTTTGTCAGAAAGTCAGTTATCTATCACTGATAGATAAGAGTTCTAGTGAATATAAGAACGTATTAATCAACAAGTGATACCGGCTTAGACTCCTTGTCTAACGTTTCCTCTGATATTCGGAAGTTAAGTACGTGGTTAATTTCCTCCTCCGGATGCTCTACTTCTTTTTGTGTTGATGAAGTAAACCTCATGTAACAGGCTTTGACCGGCTTTGTACCTTACTCTGTTTACAAAGGTTATACTGGCCATAATTAAGCTCTCGATATATTCTTTGGGTTTTAGTTATCCGGTATTAAAAGTGTTTAAGATACGCATCTTCGAAAATCAAAATGGATTCAATTCAACAAACTTACTACCCACGCGCTTCAGTCTGACCTTTTCGGGGAATGTTGAAATTTCTTTAAGGTTATTTCTTGTCGGTTGTACGTGCGCTTTTAGATTTGTTTTCCTTGTTTAATGTATTGCTTATTTTTTTACGTTATCATTATGGTTTTTTGTTGTTGAGGCGGTCCGGCGCATGTTTTTTTTTTAACACATCTAAGTCATTTAACCGACAACCTTGAGAGCATTGCAAAAATGTAGCCCATCGTTCAAATTCTGTTGGCCTAGGAGCCGGTAAGGGGAGTGCTGTATATAGGATTCAAAGTCCAAGTTACATATAGACAAACCAGACACAAACCGCAATATGCAAGACTGAACAGCAAGTTGTCTGGACAAGTCCCTTAATCAGGTAAAATCTGTTGGGAAAAAGAGCTGATAGATTCTAATATTCATAACTGTGGATGTCACTTTGACTTCGAGTATAGTAATTGCTATCATACAAAGAATGCAATAGAATCGGTTGAGGCCTATGTAACTTGAGCCACTGAACTATGAAATCATTCTTTGAAACTGACCATTATATTCAGCGACTTGCTTCATTCCCACTAGTTTCATTTCAAGTTGTAGTCTTATCACTTTACACATTTCTATTTAGTGCTGAAGATATGTACTAAAATGCAAGATAAGTTCATTAACTAGAATCTATAATATCCACATTGATTCAATCATGGCCGACCCGGCTTTTGGTCGTGCAGCTGGCCACGTTTTGGCTTAGGATGATGAACTTCATTTAGAAGTTTTTCTTTGTCATCGAGTTCTCTTAATCTGAACAAACAGGTTTGTCGTGGTTAAATCGATGATGTTGATAAATACAGCTGTTTTAGCAAAACACTAGATTGTTCATGTTTTATGATATGTGACTTCTGAAGACAATGGCAGTTGTCGCGCTGTACACAACTAAACACATGCTTAAAGACATAAAAGCAGATAACCACGTAAATAATATTTTTCTTAGATCCGATTTAAGAATAAAGTCTTTTTCCACTAGCTATACCGGGCGGCTTTTTTCTTTTAAAGAGTCCTTTATAAGTCTCGCCATTCACCGTAAATTTAGATTTTAAATCCTTATTAAACTTATGCGTGTGGTTGAACTCGTGCGTCTTGCCATATTGTCAGTCGACAATGTGGGTGGGTGATAGACAGTTAAACGAAGGACAGTGAAATAATGTAGATTACTTTCAAAATATTTAACACCAGCTTGCTAGCGAAAGAAAAACTTTTAAAGTAATCTTTTTAACACCTCTTTTATACCAAAATGTTTTTGTCGAAGAAAAATTGCAAATATGTACTAAATACGATAGGTCAGTGAAGAAACTGTCAAGAAGCCAAAGGATTATTTTCATGGTCCACTGTTCTAGGACTTTTTTTTAATAGAAGGGGGCTCTAAACAAAGGTTCTTTGATTTTGGATTCATAGCTGGGAATTAACAATGCGTTTATTTCTCCTTGCTTTTTATGCGTCATGGGCTGGTCTGGATTTACCTTAAGTTTTCCAACTTAATATTTAACGACGATTAAACGAGAAAATCAGGACTAACATGCCTGTGCAGTTTATTGTTTTGAAAGGCTTAACAAGCGTTATCCAATTAACAGACAAATCATGAAAGAAATTAAAAAAAACCTCCAGAACGAAACACAGTTTACTGAACAAATTCAAAACTAAAACAAACACTCGTTGGCAACCTTGACGAAATGCTTTGTTCCGTTAATAAAAATTACAAGTTCAAGGTTACATACTGAAAGAAGACAAATAAAAAAAAGTGGTTCAGTGCCAAACTAATCAAACACGGGAGGTAGCCTAGCAACAGATCAGTTGGTGAATGACAGGCAACCAACATATAAATTCATTTTATTCGGAAAACGTGATTCTCCTGAAAATGTGTTCAAGAGGCACGTTTTCCTTTGGAGGGGGCTTGTGTTATCATTACACTCATCGTTCGATTATTTGAGAGCCTTGACATTCCCCTGATGTAATTTCTCTGCATTTTTCCGTTGTAATTCATAGTTCTGGCGAATTCATGGCGTTTTTATTAAAAACAAGTTTGTACGTGAAGGAGTTTGCATGCTTTGTCGGTCACATCAAACATCTTTTGAACGTGATTTAATCCGCTTGGTTGAATGTTTTAGTATGTCATTGGCTAATTGTTCTTTTTTCAGCTTAATTGTCGCATAAATGATTGTCAAAGGATTTAATTTAAAAAATATTTCACCATGACTGGAAAAGAAAAGAAAAACACACTGTGATAACGTTCACTACAATAGAATGTATAAACGTTTAGTTGCCAGAAGATACGTTTGTCTTGTCGTCTGCGCGAGGTCCTCTGTCTTCACTAGTCATTTACTTTATTAAAAAAATCCAAAAGAATTACGTGAGTAGTGTTAAAAGCATGATCTGGTCTTAAGGAGTCAAGTGACTTTTAATAAATGTTTTGCGGTGTCTCAGAGTGAAAGAGGTGAAATTGGGTGTTATAGTAATGGAGGGGGGCAAAGCGAGGATTAGTGAATGGGAAGCTAGGTAAGACCGTGCTTTCTCTCCCATATTCCTTTGACCGTGTTTCGCGTTCAAATTCTTCTAATTCTCGGAGCACTATTATTTAAAAATATTAGCACATACTTTGTTTACGCGCTGATTATTTGCATTCTGCATGTGAATGTCATTTACTTTTACTTAACATGACAAAAAGCCAGCCCTCTTGAATGTATCCTTTGTGTCGGAAGACGTGATAACTGGCACGAAAAGCCACACCATTCCGCGTCGATTATCTGTGATATTTCCCCGTATTTTTCTATTATGAATAGGCTTTGCGTCTACTTAGATCCTTGACATACAATGATCTTCAAACTAGTATGAGTCCAAAGAGACTAAGACACACCCTCCCAAATAATTCAAATAGAATAATGTTACGTTACAAGCAAAGCCGTGAATCGCAATGTTGTCAGTTATAATCCTGTCTGTTCTGGTCACAGGCTCGAGTAAATTAGTCAAGAAATCCTTTGAACAAACTGGCGTTTTAATCAGTCCCCTGCGCCTGCATGTCACTCGGCGGCTCTCTCCTTCCTCGGCTTCGGCGGAAGAGTGAGACCTGGGTTGAGGTTATTGAAAGCCACAGAGCAACAGTACTGTATTTACTTCCGATGTTCCATATATTTTCCCCAAATCTGGCCATCATCGATTTATTTATTAGGAGAGTAGCGCTTTGCAAGAAGGAGTAATTCTGGATCCAACTCAGAGTTGTAATGGTCTTACCGGCTGTCAGAAGCATGTAATGTCGCCTAATGCGAAATTGAATTATGCTACACCGACTAGCAGTTCGTTTGTATTCACAACAGAAGATGGATGTTGGACATCCGAAACACGAATTAACTGTGTTTCTCTACCTCAAGTTTATTTCTTGTCTGCTATTAGTTCTGAAATTCAACTTAAAGTATTTCCTACTATAGCCCGGACTTTGTTCTGATCAGTGTAAAGCTTATCTTTTCTCCTGATGGGGAATGCGGAAGGAATCGAATCTCACGGAAATTGTTATAGACGTTTCCACGAAATGAAATATATATTTCTTTGCGGTGACTCGAGTTTCTAGTACTCAGAAATGATGTTTTGAAAATCCTTGTACTAAACTGAAGCGTCTGCGTGACTTACTCGTAGCACCGCTATAACGGCACTTGTCATTCGTTCTGTAAAAAGCTTTGAAAACAGATCAATTATACTCTGACAAGTACTGACAAGTCTGATAATATTACTGTGAAACATGTCTTTCTTCCTTGCTGAGCAACACGGAAGGAATCAAATTTCAATCTTCTGCCATCAGAGTCTCATGACAAGATATGTTGTGGTAAACTTCCTCACGAACTGAAACATCTTAATCATTGTGGCCGACATAAGCTCACAAGTTATATTGATGAGTATTTGCTGTTTGTGTAGCCCTCATTGGCAGAGATTACTGACCATTTCTCGCAGTCGTCGAGTAAATATAGTGCTCGTTCCTACTTTCTTCAAGGATTTGATCTCCTCGTAAAACAGGTATGCGAGTTATTTCAGAGTAGTCACGTCGCTCGAAGAGCTGCCTTTCGATCATGTAATTGTGTTTACACCCAACTCATGTCAGTCGT
>Ga0126337_10001965_pt1 | contig 12822 bp, 9 predicted proteins | sample DipCmetagenome_FD_92527 | JGI IMG/M metagenome (GOLD analysis project Ga0126337, IMG submission 92527) | Coral microbial communities from La Bocana,Puerto Morelos, Mexico - Diploria C A metagenome | ecosystem: Host-associated > Invertebrates > Cnidaria > Coral | place: La Bocana,Puerto Morelos... | reverse complement strand
ATTTCGATGCGCGGGGAAATCACATTGGAAAAAAAAGAACTAATTTGCCGTTTATCAAGTTTTTTTTTCGCTAAGAGGCTTTCATGAAGGTTTTGCCGTCAAATATTGCCTTTCATATCAAACAATTGATACATGAAACGGAATAAAACAATAGAGATATCAAACGAGAAGTTTTCCTTGAAGAGCCGCCAGGGAAAATATGTCAAAAATACTACGTCACGGGGGTAAATAACCAATAACTATTGGCCCTTAGACAGTCATGATACTGATATTATTGCAATATATTTGTCAGAGATTGCAGATAATTTAACTGGAATTTAATAGCCAGATTAAGCAATTTATACAGGAAAGGGAGGGGGCCTTCATATCAGGCGGAGATCTGAGAGGTAAGGAAATAAAAAAAAGAACTTGGCATATCGTCTTTCTGTGATCCTTGCATTTATGTGCATAAAATCCAAGCTATGTATAGACCATATTGAATTAAGTGGTTTCCATTTTGAATATAAAACAATTCACTGTGCTGAGAAAAGAAGCGAATTCTTCTCTTGAACTGTTGAATGGTGTTAAACTCGGCCTAAATAACCTTACCATGAATGCAATCGGGAGGACTGCTGTGCTTTTTATCTATGATCGCCTTTTAATGTTCTTTGTCGGGCAACATTGTACGGCAAGATCTGGTAAAGACGAAGTTTCCTCATTAACAATGACACAGGCCTCCAGTAATTACAACCTTTTCGGTAAACATGACAGTCATAATAGAATTGCATTTCTTATGAAAGAAATGGTTTTAAAAGCTATAAACACCGCATTGTACATGAAAGATTCAATGTTTTGCCGATGAATTTAAGCTTTAAATTGCCTTGCTTTATCGTCATATCTGGGTTATCTGTGAAAAAGGTGTATGCAGTTTGTACTTACACTTCAACTCGACACAAGGCTTCACCTGCTATTATTTTTTGGCAAATGTTTACTTTAATGTCCCCCTTTCCCTGCGCCAAAAATAACTTTGCTATCAAGTGGCGAAACACGTTCGTAATAAATCAGTTTCAAACGATGCCCTCTTCATCGGGGTTTCCATTTCTTAGCGGCTTTCGTGTATCCTCAGTCTGAATTATTCTCTGCCTTTCGGCATGTTTTGTCTTTGTTCCTTAAAGTCAAAATTTAGAAATTAAACTTGAGCTCTGTGCTAATGGTTCTATAAAGCTTGGCGCAAAGAACAACCATCTTTATCAGACCGAGTTCCGTTCTGTCAAAGGAAGCTAGTATAATTAAAGCACTTTATTGACCTTAATTGTCCACAGTGTTACCAAAGTTGATTTTCAAGCGATCCGAGGTCGTCAGCTGCCGTATATATTGACCTCGGGCTACACATACTGAGTTAAAATATCACTTTAAACTTTCCCTCTAGGTTAATGACATCCGTAAAGGTGAGCTAAAGTAGCGACAAAACGACATAAGGAAAGGTCACTTAAGAGCAAAGAAAAAAAAAATAAAAGGGGATTTTTCACGTCACCGGTGCGCATAACACGATATGCCACACACCAGGAACAGTGACACACCTGACTAACGAAACATTTAACGAGAAAAGCTAGTGTTTTCTTTATCAGTGGCCTTATATCAATGCTGCTTATATGTCGCAGGTGTTAAACTAAGGCCAGGGCGAACTTATTGAGGAAATCTTACCGCATGTGATTAACATACAAACTAAGATGAATTCCAGTGATAAGTCTGAAGTGATAAAGTAAGTGTGGTGCAATCGGGGGAATTAATCAGTATCATTAAACACCGTCTGGTGTCACACTAAAAGTTATTCGGCATCTTTTTGCTCACTAGTCAATACAATTCAAGTCGACAAAATTAATGGCCTCTTGATTCTTGTCATCATCTTCAGTTGCAAGTAGCATTACAAACAGGTTTTGAACTGGAATTCGAATTTATCCCATGCATCAGAACTTCACATCATTGTCATGGATAGGCCATTTTAGTATTGTTGGTATTGGACTGGATCTAACATACTATGCAGGGTCATGCAGGAGAATATCATTAAAAGTATATATATTATTTACATTTGCATTTAATGAGACTCCCTGTATTAGCCTCAGTTTCAAGCTAGTTCCAGTCCAATAGGAAGAATATCAAATTGGTCTATTATCGACATCTATGATCTAAACAAAACTTGTGACATAAGGTGAATCCAACTGGAGTTCCCAGTGTCTTTGGACGTGTCTTATCAATGGAAAGACAGCCATTCTTAGCAGATACTGTGTAGAGCCATATTTTTACACAAGTCACTTATTCCCCAAGGATTCTTTAAGGAGCTGTACAACTTCACTGATCAACTCATCTCGTGTATTCCTTGTGACCTTTAAAACAAAAAAAGGAAAAAAAAAAACAAACAAAACATAAAAATTTACAGCAAAAGAAAAACAAATCTACAAAAAAACAAGGGGTCGTTTCTCCAGCCCTACTTTCCACTGAGGAATCTTCTTTTGTGACTTTCGTGAACTTTATAAATGTGGACATAGACCCTCCCCTTCGTTAAAAAAAGCCAAAGACAATGTTTCATGTAATCACCTGGACTTTTATTATATCTGTTATTATAACTTCATTTTTTTTTTTTTAAGAAAAGACGCATTGGAGCTGCCTTGACTTGTTGGTGTCCAATTGCTCCTCGATTGTCCAACCTGTGGAGGGAAATAAGTAGGAATGTGAGTAAATGTTGTTGGAGAAATGTACGAGTCAGAAAAAAGAATTCTTTAGCGTTCATTAATATGATATGGTTGTTGGATCATTTTTTCCTTACAAAGTTGAAAAAAGAAATGTTTCAATATTATGGTTGTTGACTTGATGAGTAGGCCTCTCATTCCCACCGGCTAGGTTTTGTGAGATGGCCTAGGCCCATTTTCTCCAAAGAAAAGAGGGCGCACAGAAAATAATTCGAGTAAGATCAGCATGAAATTTTGAGCATGTTGAAGCAAGTCATCTATTGGGAAGGCTGAGAGGTGTGGAGGAAAGAGATAAGGTAAAGAAAGGCTTTTATATTATTTAGTCATAATTCCCATGAGAGCTTGAATTGTGGATGATAGAATTGAGGCTGTGACAGAGTGAAAATTAAAGAACAAGTCAAATCTTCCATAGAGACCTGAACTTTTATAGACCGCGCTAGTTCTGGTATTGTGGATGGTAGAATTCAGGCCGCTACACAGTGAAATGAAAAAGTAGAATCTTCCATAAGGACCTTGAACTTTTATAGACCTTTGTAGTTCATATAATTCTTCACGCTCTTTGCATCCCTTTAGGATTTTGTCAAATGCATAAGAAAACAACATTATATAAAACTTGTCTTTAAATTTTGAATTATCTTGATCAGAATTTCCATGCTGATTCTTTCGATGGCAGAATTGTGTTTGCGACACAGTTAGGCGAGGAGATCAATTTAGTCGAGGCCGGCATCATTCGGTTTTATACTTAACAAAGGCAAAGGTATTTACCAGAATTGCCCACCATCTAAACGAAGAGTTTTTTTAGACCACAGAATTGCCTTTGTGACAGAGCTAAGTGAGGAGTTTAATGAGCTGACGTCGTGCGCGCGCAGAGACTTGGCAGAGAAGTTTTGTTATATCATTAATGATAATTATTTTTTACAGAGGCAATTAAAGTCATGTTAATGGTTAACTTTTTTTTTCAGAGGAAATTGGGGATACCCAAATCACTCTGACAGGGCGTACGAAAAACGTGGAGTCCAGAATCCGAATCCGGAAACGGAACCGGAACCGGATCCGGAACCAGTGAATTAAAAACTGGACATTTTTTGAGGGTGTTACTGACAATAGTTGCCCTAGTAAGACTTTTCATTTTCATACGTTGTATTCATAGCCCATGGGCTCCTGACTTGAGTCTGTATCATGGCAACAGCATCAGCTGACTCTTTGAATTTCAGTGGTTACTGTTTCTGCATTTTTATAAAGTTATTTACGCGGCATAATATGTTTTTCCTGGCAAAGGTGTTTAAGCGTGATGTATACGCTCGTTGAGGAAGTAGAATCCATGCCATGGCCCTGGGCTCCTGACAAAAGAAGCTCTTTCGCTCTTTTCCCCTTTTTATTAGTTCAACATTGCCTGTCAGGTAAAGTAAAAATACATTTGAACGCGAAATGTATATCCAGTGCTAAACAATACTTTCTCATTGAAAGAAAGCAGGTAAAAGGTCAAGCAAAAATTCAAGGCATCAGTCACATTTCAGTCAATCGATTCGTAACTTTGTCAGGACCTACATACAAAAATGTGTTTTGAATGATGGTAACATCGTTCAAATGAATATATGAAACTCGAAAATAGATATAACTTTTACTTCTATCTAGGTCCTTATTCGTACCTTTTCATGAAAGGGCTCTATGTTTGTTCCAATTCCCTTTCAAAGAAACGGACCAAAGGGAGAAGCAAACTGATGTAAATTGATCTCAAGTGTCCAATCTTCAGAGCATGTAATTATGGTTAGTAACACCATCAAAACAGCTTCAATTCTTATTAGTCATTCTTATTAGTCTGGTTCCAGTTCCGGTTCCGGTTCCGGTTCTGGATTCCATACGCTCGCCAATCTCGTTCCCAGATCGCTCGTTGATCAACCGCTGACTCTGTACTATCTTTAGGGACTCTTCAGGACGATTTTCTGTCTCTTCGATGACGAACAAGGTAACTTAGCCAAGATTGAGTGTTTTTGCATCCAAGACTATTTTGACTGCAGTTATTAGTTAAATGTTGTGATTTCAGGTTAATCTAAGATACTAAAGGGGCGGTTTCGTGTATGTTGCTGTCTTTGATACATTCACAAGCTCGCTTAGCTATAGCATGGAAAATACAGCTAATTATGATGGGATATATTAGCTGACACGTTTGACAAACACCCCTTATTTAACATAGGAACAACAATACCTGAACAGCCTTGTATGAAGCCTGATCGTGATGTCCGAGCAAAGCAGTTTGTCAGATGTTTCAGCAGGAACTGATAATCTTTGGGTATCAGGTATGCTTGGAAATATCATTTGTAGTTAACAATTATTCAACGAAGTGGAGGTAAATATCCATCAGTCTCGCCGACACTGAGGTGAATAATTGTTTTAGCATATTATATCACAGAAGCTGAATAATAAGTGGACTTAAACGCTATTTTATGTGTGACAAGTGGTCGGAAATTATAAAATCTCTTGCGCTGGCTGCTCGCCCGCCAGGGGGGGAGGGGGGAGGGGGTACTGCCATATAGGGCTATATAGGTATGTGCCGCTGTGAAGGGTTTGGTTTCAAGCAGTTTACTCTAGCAGAGCGTATATAAATCAGAGCGTTAAGGTAGAATAGGCTATCATTTTTCACGAAACTGACCAGTTGATTGAAAATTTTTTTGTAGACTAAGGAAACCAGAAATTGTTACTTAAAAATATTAAAAAAAAAATGAAATTGACAAGTTCAAATTTTTCGTAACTGAGCCTCACCAGTGTCGATAATTATGGCTAGACTGTGCTAGTGACCTCAGTTTTGGAAAACAGCTACATGTACTCTAGGCCAGGATAGGAGTGATTTTGGGGTTTTACTCTAGTATAGGGTAGCAACAACTGCAACATATACTGTACAACATTGAGATCCACCTTGTCACCAAACTTGATCTCGCTCTTCGTCTCTCCAAATCCCTCACCAGTTTTATTTTTCCAAAACTTTGTTATTTGCAGAACCATTTGTAGTGGAGGAATGGGATGAGAAAGCTAGCCTCTCCCCACATCATTTGTCTTACATCATCACCATTCTTCTGCCCAAACGACTGGTATCTTTAGAGCGAGAGATCAACATAGAATCACAGCTCAAAGCATTTTGTGAAGAGAAACACATTAATAATGCCATACCTGTTGGCAGTTCAACAGAAGGCTTCAGTATTCCTTATTCTATGTCATATGAAGTAGATTCGCATCTTGGCACCTACGTTGATGCAGATGTACTGTTTGTTGAGAATGATTTCCAGATATCCATGATAGATCCTATCCAAGACATGGATACCCAAGCCATATTAGAATGCGATGATGTTCATCCAGGTTATGGCAGAGTGAGGCTACTGAAGCACAGTGAGGACCTGAAAGGTGTTGTGACTCACAATAATAATAAATACCTGAGCGGACAACAAATTCAGAACTCAGTTCACAAGAGGATGACCAGTGGAAGGTCTGACAATGTCGAGACATCCATTGGTATTCATGGTCCAGCCGTATCAGTTGAGTATTCAACTGTCTTAAATGCTGACAATATACAAACCTATGGTGTTAGAATTCCACTTGACATGGTTTATGCAGTTGAGGTCAAGCAGTGGCCCCCAGAGGCAACTGAATGGGTCCAAAGAGTGAAGAAAGGAAACTGGCTTGGAGATGACTTGATTGAATCCATTGTATCAGAGGGATGCCAAGTTGTACCAGTTGCACACAAGCACAGCCTCAATCCAGACATAGAATGGAGACTTTCTTTTGCAGTTACAGAAAAAAGAATAGCAAGGAATGCTGTAACTGATGCTCAACGTCAATGTTACATCTATTTCAAAATGCTGCGGCACCTTTGTCTGAAAGATTTAGAAGTGATTTCTTCATATTGTTTGAAGACTGTGTTTTTTCATGCTTGTGAGGTTATTCCAAAGCCTACGTGGGAGACTCATACTGGACAGTGCTTGCTATACCTGATTGATAGTTTGACAAGTTGTGTTAAGCAAAGAAACATCCCAAGCTTTTTCATGCCAGGCAATAATCTTGTGGATGATGTGCCAGAGGAGAAATGGGGAGATGTGGAGTCAAGGCTGCTTGAAATAAGGAAAGATCCTGTAATGCCAATTTTGCAGTTTACAGACACACATGCTATTAGCTATACAGAGATCCCCTTTGTATTTTGAGAAAACATTTCATTTGTCTTGGAAGACATGGAAAAGTTCAAAGTCCACAGAGACATTAGAAGATCTGCATTTGATGCATTTTTCACAACTTCTTTTAGGATGAGTTTGCTGTACTTAAACCAAGGCCAACCAAAAAATGCTGTTCAGATTTTAATGGATTCATATCCTACACTTGACCATTTCCTTGGACCCATGCCACTTGTTTACTTTCTAAGTGAAGCTGCAATCCTAATCCAAGATGGCCGGCTTTACCTTCTTTTCATGCAGGAACTCCTTGGAATGGCCAACCAACATCCCGACTTCAAGCTGCTAGAGGGAAATCTGGCTTGTGCGTACCATGCAGCTTCTTACACCTATGAGGAGGAATCTTCAGAGAGAGTTGAATATCTGCAGAAGGCAGAGGAACTTGTTCGAGAAGAAATGAAATCTCAAAGTTCAAGCTCTTGTGGGACACAGGTCACATTTGCCACCATTCTGATGTCACAGAGGAAATACAAAGAGGCCATACAAAACCTTGAAACTGTTGTGAACACGGCCAACAAAAGTGCGCAGGAAGAAATCCAAAGTGATATTACAGAATTTGGATTCAGCGAACAAAAAGTGCTTGATGAAGATTTGCAATCAGAAATTTCAACCCATATGAAAATAGAAGGGCCATCACTTATTTTTGTATTTTATTTTCTGGTCAGATGTTTTGTACTGGAAGATGAAGTTACAAAACCAAAAGCTATTTTTGAAGAATATGAGAGGGTGTGTGACCTGTGTGATGATATCACTGGATATAAACTTCTTGGTTATAGCTATTATCAAGTAGGAGACAAACAGAAAGCAAGGGATGCCTTCATGTCAGCTTTACAGAAAATGCCAGGAAGTAAACTTCTTATATCAAACATTCAAAAGTGTTCAGGGTAACAAGTTTGCCTCTGGTTTTCCACACAAGATAGGCAATCACGAAGGATGATGATTATAACAATGATGAATAATCATGGTCTGTGCTATTTTTTATTTGTAAATAGAGAATAATCCTTTCTTACTTTACAGTATTCCAGTGTTATCTTGCCTTTTATGACATTTCTTAATTTTTAGTGAAACAATTGCAGTCGCACAGACCTTGACCTAATAATGTAAAATGATATGTGTGCCTGCAATATTGACAAATACAGTGATTTCAGAGTTTTATCTACTGGTCAGGAGAATTACTCGAAAAAGTTTACAGATGATGGAAGGACGTCATTTGCATGATCTCCACCACAACTAAAACCCTATAGACTTATGCAATCTCTGGGTTAGAAGACGCTTTTTTCTTTTGTACAATGTTTTGAAATGCCAATTTACCAAAACTAATTTTGCAGCAGTCCATCAGGCTTTTTGCTCACTAGTCAACACAATTCAAGTCCAGAATATTAATGGCATCTAATCCTTCAGTTGCAACTAGCATAACAAACAGGTTTTGAACTGGAATTCAATTATATCCCCCCGCATCAGAACTCAATAACAACTTTGCCATGAATAGGCCACTTTTCTATTCTTGGTATTGGACTGAACCTAGCTTACAATGCAGGCTCATGCAGGAGAATATTATTACAAAAAGATATATTATTAACATTTACATTTGAAAAAACTGCATGTACATGTATCAGTCTCAGTTGCCAGCTAGTTCCAGTCCAATACTGAGAATACGAAAATGGTCTATTATCCACATCCATGATCTCAACAAAACTTGTGACATAAGGTGAATCCAACTAGAGCTCCCAGTGTCTTTGGATGTGTCTTAGCAATGGAAAGACCGCCACTCTTAGTGGATATTGTGTAGAGCCTTATCTTTACACAAGTCACTTATTCACTAAGGATTCTTCAAGGAGCTGTACAACTTCACTGACTAACTCATCTCGTGTATTCCTAGTGACCTAGGAAAAAAAAAGAAAACAAAAAAATTTAAAGGAAAAGACAAACATCTATAACAAACAAGGGGTTGTTTCTCCAGCCCTACTTTCCACCTCAGGAAAAGGATCTAAGCAAGTTAAAGTAAGCTTGGTTCAAAGCAAATGTTCTGAAACTCCCTCACATGCTCAATTCTGTACTTGTAAACATTTGGTAGACACAACAAATTCCCTATTGTATTATTTTTGAAATTAGTCAATGAATGGGCATCTTACCTCAATTAAGGTAACGTCTTTCCTGTTCTTAAGCTCGTCCACAAATGAGATTGGGCGTTGTTTAGTGAGAGGTACAGTAGCTAGTATTGTGGCCTGTTGCAATAAAAACAGCTCACGAACTAAACTAATAAAGCTATGACTAAAGAGCTCCATTTTTCCCACTTCATCTACTATAACCACTGTACCACCATCTTCAGTAACCTGTGATAACAAGAAAACAAAACAATTGTCTGGTGTGTTGACCATTACATGATACTTAAAAGCAAAGGAAGTCTTTTGGTCATGTTCCACCCTAGTTAGTTGTCTTTTGACATGATGTTCATTATATTCTTTTGCAGTATAAAATGAGCCATTAGCATCTTCACTTAGTTGTTGTACCCTAGTTGACAAATTGTCACATGATAACTAGAAAAATATAGAATTTTGAGTTTTCTGTTACCTTGGATCTGTCCAAGTTCAGCTTTATTGTTGGAAGTGCAAGCTGTTCAAAAGACTTGATATCCACTAAGTAATTACCAACTGAAGGTGCTGCTTTTGCTCTAGCAGTCTGACAATCACTGAAAAAGGTCAAAGATAAAGGGATGGTTACAGGGCTTTGTGTCCCAGTGGGAGGGTCCCAAATAAAAAGGGCGGGGCTGCTTGCCAGAAATTTTGAAAAGAAGCCTTGAGAGCTACCAAGATCCTGTTTTGTGGGCATGGCTCAAAATTTTTATTTTGTAGTGCTTGGATCTCCAGGGGGATGGTGAAGTGGGTTCAAAGGAAAAACCAATAAACCCTCAGTGGGAGAAGTATTTTTCTGCAACAAAACATTGCTTATATTTAACAAATGGAAAGCAAGTTTGCAGAAATTTTGAGATCAGTCACTAAAAGTGACAATAAAACTTTTAATTCGCATTACAATTCTCTTTGTTTAGCTAGCAGACTCCTTAATATACTTAATCAATTGATTGATTGATTGATTAATTACATGTAGTAGGGAACAGGTTGTATACCGGTAACTAACATCTTTTGTCACTCCTGTACTAGCAAATATGTGGGTGATATAATACCTAGATAATTATAAATATCACTTGTTGTTTGAGTTCAGATTAAGAGCGTACCCTTTCGTTCTTGCCAAAGGTCCACGCTGCCCATCCAGGGTGACAACATCAAACCCCACCCTACTTCCCTTCTGGCTGTTGCGAACTTCCTCTGTATAAAATCCTTGTACCCTGACGCCTTTGCGTTTAAGAACTTCCTGAACTTTCTTACAGAGAGTTGTCTTTCCAACCCCTGGCACGTGTAAGTAAAAAAAAAATGGAGAATGTGTTTCAGCCTTTGGAAAATGCTAGTAATTCTGTTCTGTAATGAAAGAGTGTACCTGGAGATCCCGTCAGAAGAACATGAGTTCTTCCTCTTCCGGAAGCCATCTTGGAATGGCGACCACCCCTCAATATCGCCAGGCTACTAAGCTCTTTCAAAACAAGAAGGGTAGGTACGATCGTTGGTGAAACGGCGACTGAGTAATTTTGAGCAAGATTAGACCAGATTACCGTCCCATGCTGCGTAGATTCGTTTGGAAATGGGTAATTCAATAGCTCCACATTTAGAAAGCGCACAGAAGACGGGAGTCTGCTCTCTTTGCGGCAAAGGACTATCCGAGGTACAAATATAAGCTTCTACCTTTTCAGTTTTCGTCATTTAAAGCCTCACCTAGGTTATGTATCGTACTTTAAAAAAAACATAGATCGAAGTCATATATTGTTGCGATTTCATCGTTTAAACGAACTTTTCGGATTTCGTTTTAAAATGGTTGTCCAGGTAAACTAGTCAAGGGACTCTGTGCTGATCTGAAACTTTATAAAATTTCAATTATTTTAAGACTTTTAATATTTTAATATTTTTCATATTATCTCTCCCAGGTTCCTCCTCAACTTTTACGATTAGGGACATCTCTGCGAACTTTGGATCTCACCAACAATAAACTTAAAGTATTGCCAGCTGCTTTTGGAGGTTTTACATCCCTAAAGAGTCTTACACTAACATCAAATAATATTGGTAATTAAAAGCTATTAATGAAAATAGCTCTTACTAACAGAGTTCGAGGTCCATACTGTAAGTTGCGGACCAAATGTTGTGCAGTACAGTAGAGTATGGCCTGCTAAATTGACGAATCACAGTGTGGGTACTGATTGAGAGATATAATAGTTATATTTAGTGTTACAGACCCCTTTCTAACGAAGTTTAAGGGTCATACAGTAAGTTATGGACCAAGTTTTCCCTCCCATTCATAATCGAAGGGTAAAAATGAGGATGCATAACTTACAGTATGGACTGAGAAAAGGAGGTTAGTAAGATATTTATGATATTTCTACTGTGCATCGGACAGGCTTGGCAATGATTTCTATTCACACAGAATGGCTTCAAATTTTCTGACACACGTCAAAAGCAAAACTAGTCAATTTAAAATTGTTTTAAAAGTGCCTCTAAAGTTTTTAGCAGGTTTTAATGCACAATTTTAGAAGAAAAAGAAAGTTTTAAACTTCTACTTGGTATAAAAATTAAAAACCCTTGGCAATATATTATGAAACACTTTGGCAACAAAAACAGCTTAAAATTTTATCAGGCTCTACAGTAGAATATGGCCTGCTAAATTTGCCCTGTGTACTTACTAACTGATATTAATAATAATTAATAATTTTTGTTAAAAACTGGATCATTGGATAATGTAATTCAAGGGTTTTCATTGGCTTAGCAAACATGATACACAAGCCATTATGCCATGCTCTACAGCTCTTTGTCATGTTTTTATTTCTATTTTTTTTTTGGTTTTTGCTATTTTGGGGACACTTCTTGTAAAACAATTTTTCCACTTGCGCTTGTAGGATATGAGATGATTAAAGCCAAATCCGCTCTACATGCCTCGCTGGCTATCTATTATTCCTACCAGTGCGTATCAAAAAGTATTCTAGTTCTTTTTCTTACATTTATTTGAAAACATTGATTGCCTAGAGATTTAAATTTTACAATTTTATTTGTTCCTTAGGGGTCTTACCATCAGAACTTTCTCAGCTTAAGAAGCTGGAAGTCTTAATTCTCAACAAGAACAGCCTCAAGGTCCTGCCTACTGGCCTTTTTACCAGTCTTAGCCACCTAAAAACTCTGTCACTAGCATCAAATCAACTGACTGCTTTTCCCGAAGGGCTTGGTACCTCAAGACATCTGGATGTTGTTGATTTGTCTGATAACAAAATTCGTACACTTCCAGAGTCACTCAGTGAATTGCAAGTTGTGGAACTAAATATGAACAGAAATCAAGTTGCTTCAATTCCAGCAAGCCTTTCAAGATGTCCAAGATTGAAAGTTCTAAGACTCGAAGAAAATTGCTTGGCGTTAGAGGCAATTACACCCCAACTATTGAAGGAATCACAGATTTCACTGCTTGCTGTGGATGGCAACCTGTTTGATGCAAAACAAATGCGAGAAGCTGATGGTTATGATCAGGTATTTCACAGTCAGAGTTGATAAGGAGAATTGAATATCAACCAGCCACATAGGCCTGCAATACATGCAAAATGCTGCATAGCTATTTGTAATCATTGCATGCCTATCATGCATGTATTATATTTAACAGATGGATTATTCGCCCTTGATTTCTACCATATGGTAAGTTGATGAGGGTGCAGTCTATGCCAATGATCAAAAGTGTAAATTACATTATATAGACTTCACATTACTCTTCAAACAGGGTTTTGACACATTCAAATAGTT
>Ga0126337_10001964_pt1 | contig 12822 bp, 9 predicted proteins | sample DipCmetagenome_FD_92527 | JGI IMG/M metagenome (GOLD analysis project Ga0126337, IMG submission 92527) | Coral microbial communities from La Bocana,Puerto Morelos, Mexico - Diploria C A metagenome | ecosystem: Host-associated > Invertebrates > Cnidaria > Coral | place: La Bocana,Puerto Morelos... | reverse complement strand
TGTTTGGATCGTTGATTTGGATTTGGCCCTCTTGAATCTTGTGTATTGTGTTCATGACAACAGTGGTGTTTCCCTTGTCCGCTTTCTTGAGGTTTATTTCTTTGTTTTGTTTTAATTCATTTAGTGCTTTTCGTTCGTTGCGTGACAAGTTATGTTTAGGCTTAGTTATCTTTATCTCAGCCAGATCCGTTTTTACTTCTTCTAAAATGCTCTCCAGGGCGACTGATTTCTGAACTGGTGGGTTCCAGTTAGATTTTACATGGAAAGGGTGAACTTCTTTGCGTTTATAGTGAAACATATTTAAGACGCATTCGTCTTTCAAAAAGTTCAAAATCCTGCAGTAATTGCCGCCGGATATTGTTTGTGTTGGGTTTATTCACCGGTATAAATTTCAATCCCTTGGAGATCACTTTAGTTTGGAAATAAGTGAGGTTTTTATTTGAGAGGTTTTTGATGTATTTTTCCTCCTTATTTGTTCGGTGTGAGGCTGAGTTTGTAAGTTTGTTTCTGCGTTCTTTTCGCTTTTTCGTGTCTCTTTGGGTTTTCGTGTAGTTATGTGACTCCTTACTTGGGTTTTCCCCACCCTTGGTGGTGTTGACACATTTACCAGACACATGTGAGTACTCTTTAAAGCAAAATCTACTCTGCAAAATATTTTATCATTTTCCCATTGTCCCTGTTTCTTTTTCGATGGGTAATAAAATGATTTTTAGAAAAAAATGGGTTCACCGGCTTAAATGCAATTGATGGTAAAAAGTGGGTCAAGTTTGTTGCTATGTGACAGAACAGTGCAACCATAATTTATGACTTAAATACAATAAAAGGTGCAGCGGAAAGTTCCCCTTAAAATTGCACAACCATTCAAAACAGTACAGTTCCAAGCCCCCTCCTCCAAAACACCTAGTTCTGTAGTAAAATGGAAAATATTAAGTTTTTCCTCCAATTCTTTTTGAAATCCTGTAGAGCATTGGTTCATTAATTCCAAGCACATATTTTGTTGCCTGTTTATTCAAGCCTAGAAACTCCACCAGTCTACAAATCACTTTTGATAGGTATCCGGCTTCTATGACGTTCAAATGCTGTTATCGGAATCGATACGATTGAAGCTAATGATCGGTTTAATAACAGCAGACATTTCGATTCTCCCTGTGGCCTGAAGCGCGCGGCCTTCAATTGAGGATAGTGTAACAGGCAGTATGAGGGTCAAATTGTTAATGATGAATATTAACAGGCTTGATAGAAAACTTAGTGTCATTGTTTCAGTCTAAAAAGAATCTAAACAACATGAATATTAAACTAAAAAGGTTAAAGCAATAATTTTTCAACCGAAAAAACACTATGTTCAATGAATTTCAAACGAATAACAATGCCTAAAGCCTTTTCTCAGTTGATAGTCAATCTGACCACAAAGTCAGTTGTCTGTTAATTTTTCTGGTGTTTGCAGGTTGTCAGTTATGTAATTATTTATTTCTTAAGTTTTCTGTTTTTTTACCATTTGTCAGTTGTCAGTTAACCCCATTCAGATCCTCATTAAAGCCTCTTGTAATGCTCAATACCATCCCTAGTTTGGTTAAGCAAGGACCAATTTATCAAACCTGTTCTCGAACGCATCAGAAGACGTTTTTCGTGGTTTTCTATAGAGATTCACCACGCTGTGTTTACACACTCTTTTTATGTTGTTTTTAGGATGCTGTTACTAGTGTGTATCCGAAGTTTCATAACAATCCGTTGCAAGATCAAGGAAATATGAGATCCCGAATTTACCAAGTCTTTAAACAAATGTAGGGCTGGGGAAAAGCACTTATCCTTTTGCAAGCAGTGAGGTTTATTCTTTTGTTTGCAAGAAACCTATCGGAAAAGCGTGAAATCACTGAAGTGGACAATTGGCTTAGATTATCTCAATTTATTGACTGAAAATCGATTGAAGGTTTACTTAGCGATTTTATCAGCTCGTGTAATTTAGTTTGGTGGATGCTCCGCCATAAAGGTGAGAGGGAAAAATTTTAATAGACGTTTTAAGAGCGAAGATTGGGAAAGAGGACGAAACCTAAAATACGAGCACTTGTGATTATGAGGGTAATCAGGCTTCACTAGGTGTTGGCTATTTCTATTTTCCACAGCGGAAAAACAACCATACAATTTCTGAATTCTCTGAAGTCTCTGAAGTGTATCTTATGGATTACCTTTCATCTAAATACTCAGAAAAGAGTGGAAGAAGATAGACAAAATACTAATAACTAAATATAGCTTCAAAACCAAACTGGTAAAGATCTTACCCGATCCCTCCGGAAGAATTCCGGGATGCAACGCATCAAAAAGGAAGTCGTCTCTTGTTCCCATCATTTTTACCCCACCTGTTGAACATTACGAAGTCACAGTTAGGCGCGTCTTTCCTTATTAACACATTGGCTGAAGAGGACACGATTGATCATGGCCGTTATACACACAACTTAAGCAGCTGTGAAATTAAAACCTTAAAAAAAATAGATAGCATAGAAAAGTTTAGCTTTTTGATTGTCTTCAGACTTCTCAAGCGCATCAGTAGCTATCTGTCATAACGCGAGGATGAGAGTTGTTTAATTGAAAGAAAGCTTAAACGATAATTGATTGAGGACACTAGTTTAAAATACCTGATGCAAAAATGTAATCAGGCGAAGCAAATTTAACCTGTGCACGCTGTGAGATTGGGATACAGCGCACACTTATGTAAACTGCGTTTGGTGGCACGGTTTTGAACTGAAAGTTATGCTGCCTATAGAAATCCCTGCTCAAAGAGATAGGTATTTGTTAACGCGTTCGGGCGCACACTTCTGGTTTGAAAGGCTGATCTTCCTGAAAGACTTTTTTTTTGACCGCTGGGAATGGTTTGTGAGGGTTAATCAGGGAGATACTTTTTTGGCGATATAGTTGTCATGATTTGTAATTTTGTCAAAATTTGATCTTAGTAAGAATTACAGGCCTCCGTCTCTACGTCAAAAAGTACCGGCAAGGCATCTCGAATAATTTATTTTTGTTTCTTTGTTCATTATCTTTGTCCGTTGATAAATATATCTTATTAGACGTTTTAGTGTGTAGTATCGCTGTATATTTTTACGAGTCAAAATACAAATGATGAGTAAAAATTTACAGAGATACTACACACTAAAATGTCTAATAAGAGATTTATTATCCAACGTTTTCGTTTCCCCAAAATTCTGACTTGCCAAGGTTTTTGATCTTTCGCGCGGTCCAGGGAATGAGACGAGTACAAATATCGTGTGATATTTGTACTCGTTTCGCGCGTTATTTGTACTCTACGAAGCAGTGTTCCTTGTTATGTCTTGGTTTTTCTACCTGCCTTGTTTAGGCCCTCCACTGATGACGTTCTTGTTTAAGCGATGATTCTCGAACTTTAAATATTTTCTGAGTAATATCACGAGCTGTGCTTTTTTTATCTGTGGGAGTCGAATTAGTAATATAGAAGGGATGCCACACTCCTTTTCCCTTTACATAAAGTGGGCAGCTAGAACACGATGATATCACAAACTCATAAGATTACGCGCGCGGGAAACGTTTTAATTTATGCAGAGCATAACTGAGCAAGTAAGTACTTATACCAACTAGGTAAACATTGTTGGAAACATGTAATTTAACTATAATTTCAACCAAATAAGACAGCTAAAAGCGCCATTAACGCTACATTTTAGTTCTATGTTCATGCTTCAGATAGCAAGCCATCGGGTTGAAAATCTAAAAGCAGTTATAGCTTCTTTCGATGGATTTCTATCTAAAGGTGTTAAGTTACGAAAATGATATTGTATTACTAGTTGTAACATGCGTGTGTTTATCTCATCAGCCCGTCATTGTCTATATATTGCAGTGAATAATTTAGGCGAAAAGGGTGCATGGTAGCCCTATTATTAAAACGAATGGTAAAATATAGTTTTAAGTATTTTGTTTCGTATAGTACCGGGTTTTTGGCGTTTATGGCTGTCGTTTAGGGCTGCAAATATAGATACATGACCTGTTTCAAACAGCGTTTATCTAGTTGGTCTATATAATTTGTGGAAAATCCCACAATTCTACTCGACATTGACTCAAAACATTTCTCAAGTCGTTGTTTTCGAGGTCATATATCTGCATCCTTGAGTAACATTTTGTGGACTCTTATAAACATTCGTTTAAAAAATAGCTCGTAGAGATGATCTAGTGTGCAATAAAAGTTGTCTGAACTGAGCAAATAGCAATATACAAAATATTAGCGGCGACTCATCTTTGCAAACTTCTGAACAAGTCCTGAGATTCGACCTTAAGTGAGGAACTCAGTGCTCCGTTCTGATGGGAAGGTTGGTAACCAAGCACGCTACGACAATACCGTAACCACACGCAAGCATAACTATAGGGCCGATCGTGACATACTAACTGTAAGGTCACGGAAAATTTTATGATTTTTCAATGTACAGTTATTTTATTTGGTTCGCTTCTCTGGACGAAAAATGGTCTGCACCTTAACTTCGAGAACTTGCATCATCACTGTGTTAAGTGATATCCTAATAAAACGTAATTCACGATATAACTTCATCGTTTGCAAACATCCCGGATAAAATTTTGGAGATTTTGGAAGGTTAAAGCGGGATGACATTTTTTCCCGAAATTTTGCCAATAAATAAATAAGCGAGGATCCTGCCTGATCTGAATAAGACAAGTAATTTGTTTGATTCAAATCGGACACCCTTTATGATGTATGCAGCAATCATCCAGAACTCCAATCAGTGAAGAGTAGCAGTAGTAGCCCTTGTCTTTCATGCAGTTAATGGCCTATAAGCCACTACATGAAAAGACTACGGTTGGCAAAACTTAAATCCACAAACAAAAAGGCAAGGAAATGTACTTACACGCTCCTGCCTCCTCTTCCTTTTCTTCTCCCTTCAACTCTAAAAAATGCATACGTACATGTCAAACCCTTTAATATAAACGTTTTGCCCATTTATCGAGTTTGTTCAATTTTCAAACCGAATGATTCTATCGAGCTCAAAAATTTAGGAAAACTATATTGCGGGGCAATCATCAGGCAACTGACAGAAATAACGGTTACATTCAAAGATATTTGAAAACACAGAACAATGCATACGTGTGCCGCGTGTCACATTACGCGTGATCTTTATCGCGCGCTACTAAATAATTACATTTTTCAGGAGAAATTTCCTAGCATGTCTACAACACGATGCGAGTTCATTTCTGCTGTTAAGACTTGACATTTCTGGCCTACATAATATAAAGAATTTCTCCCACAAACACAAATTGCATCTCTTAGTTACATTCGAATAAGTCCTGGCTTGTTTTACTTTCCGCCATTTTATGTCATACTTTATGTTCTGATCTTTTAGGGTCCATATGAATTTAACGCAAATAGCAATAAGGAGACCTAGGTGACAAGTACAGGGACATGTACAATACTAATGATGATGACATGCTGATGACATGTACAATAACATTGCTCCAGTGTTCGACTTTTTTTTTCTAGACTTATCCAATTTATCCATGAGCTGGCTCACAAGAGCCTTTGATTTAGTGCAAAGATCACTACTGTGGCTCCGTATCTCTTGGAATCAGAACTAGCTGGATTCATGAAATATTGCCTGCTGTTTTATAACTATTGTGTGTTTGCCAAGATTCAAATAAGGAATAGAAACATCGTTTCTCCTTATACTTAGCATCTTGTTTATTTCCTATTTTATAGAAAACAGGAAGTTCACATTCAGTCGAAACGTTACCGTGTAAACAAGTAAACTTGTGACATAGGAAATTTTGCAATTATTGCCTCAAACTCCATTGCACTACCGAAATCGCCAATAGGGTCCATCAGCCTTTGAGGTGACTTAAAAAAGTCAAATAACGGTCTTTATCTTTAATTCTTTTCGTTGAAACGCTCCTCAGTTGCATTAATCGATAGCGTTTTGTATTATTTTGATGTTTTTTTTTTAATTATTCTTTTTTTATTCTTTTTTTTATTGTTAACTCCAACGGTAGCAACAGAATAAGAACGACTATTTGATAATGTGATTTATTTAATGCTTGGTTATCGGTAAAGTGAAAATTTGAATTTTGAATCAAACAAAATCGTTTTTCCCGTCCTTTGTATCAGATAGTTAACTTCATTCCATCTTTCTTATATTTTCTAGGAAACAAGGGTATTATATTACATACCTTTGCAAGGAAAACAAAAGTACCACATTACAAACGCTGGCAAGAAAAGTGAAATCGTTACAATTTAACGTTGCTACTTGTACGTATTGTTGAATTTAAATTGTTGAAGTTAAATTTAAACGAAACTCAACTAAAACACCACAGTAAAATTTAATGCCGCCCGACAAACAGTACTTGTAAGTTATTTTTGGGCCTTGAACGAAACTTCAACATGAACTTAATCACATACACACACTACTAAGATTATGTCTTATCAAGTTTTTGTCTGTTCATATTCTCTAAAGCTGGTTGAAAAGGCATAGCTCAGTACTGAGGGAGAGAATGGTAGGGGTGAGAACCTGCATGACATACTTTGTGAGATCCATAAACCGCACTCTGCACCATGCGGGTTTCTCCCCCGAACTGGTTTGCGGTGTAAAGGGCTTTCCAGTTTTTTCGTCTCTAAAAACAAGCTATTTTTGTGTTTAATATCAAAGAAACATCAAAATACGTTTTCTGCAGAACTTAACACTGGCAACCCGAGCAACCAAGTACAAAGAGCTGAACCTGATTTTACTATAACCATGCAAGTGTTTCTGAAAGATAACTCAGACTATTAACGAAACGCGCCTGCCTAACGAGATACTGGTAAGATGTCTTAGTGAACTATATTTCACTATTTTAGGCTACCAGGGGTGTCTTGCGCGCAAGCAATGTAGCGCGTCCGGTTTAAACTGGAGATACCTAGATGCCTATATCAAATTAAAGCTTATAGAGCTGGCTATCATGAACTGTATATGGAATTTTGAAGTAAATTGAATTTTCGAATTTTCCACGACTTCTAACCTTCTTTTGTATTCTTTATCAAGCTACGATGGCCTAAGAACAAGAGTTTATTTGATTAACCAAAGACGCCTGCCTAGCAATGATAATAATAGTAAGAAATCATAGTAGACTATATTTAAACTGTCTAAATAGAATCTATTAAACGTACGATAGCAAAGGGAGCTTTGTATTTCCACAAGACTTGATTTTAAAACGTACACAGTTTCCAGAATCTGTATGCATAGATTTTGCTGATCATAATGTAGTAGTGGCGACCATTTAACAGGAAAAAAAAACAATAGAAAAAAATACCTTTCCTCGTTTTATTTAATTCGTCTTTTGCTTCATGCAATTCTAAAAAAGTAGATAATTATATTTAACATTATGGAAACATCAAACTTAATTATGTACAAACCACGTAGTTAAAACCTAAGACTAGTTGATAAAAGATGTCTAAAAAGTAAAGAGATATCAAATATTATGCAACATCTGAAATCGCTGCAATCTTGCAAAACAGAACTAGAAATGGAAAACAATATAATGTTGCAGCATTACATGTCACAGCAGTAACCGAAAAACAAACGAGATCATACCTTTTCTTGTCTGAAGTAAATGGCCAGTTGTTTCTTCCAACTCTAGAAAATAGATAATCATATCTAACATTATGAGATCATTAAATTTAATAATGTACAAACCAAGTAATTACAACCTAAAACTAGTTGAAAAGTTTAATTCGCAGTTTCATCGTAAACAGCTGTAAGTGTTCACATATGAAACCGGGAGTACAAAAAAAATTGGCCCAAGAAGGTATCTTAGCGTTGTGGATTTGAGACGAAAACTAAGTATAGCATCTCATTGACCGTCATTCTTCTGCACTAGACCAATCGGCGTTGTATTGCGAGCGTTTTTTTTTTTTTTTGATAGACCCTTCATAAACTGCTGCCAATTAGATTAATTTGTAATTTAAGGTTACCGTAAACCTTCACGAGTCGATTTTTGCAATTTTTTTTTTCTCGACCAAATTAAAGTCTTCTATTTACCCTTTATTTTACAAAAACAATTATTCTAAAATATTAAAATGCGCGCCAATTAGTAATGATAATAGGACTGAGTGGAGAACAATTCAGGGAGTAATCGGGCGAGTAATTTGAAATTACGAACACGATTACTCCTGAATTGTACGACACTAAGCCCTATTACCACAATAATTGTGTCAACAACAAAATGCGAGAAACTGAGAAATGAAATATTTAATGCATCAGCCTAAAGCTCGACTTTCTAAAGCTGTCAAAAAGCATTAATACAATATACAAATTATTCAAAATAGAAAATAAAAACCTGACCCTGAACCTGAACCTGGACAACTTGCTCACTTTAGTAATTCTCCTTGATTTTGATTGGCTAACATGGGCTAGGTAGTTAAATTGTATTGGCTAGTAGCTAGCATTCAGTCCTTAATATTCAATGGCTATTTAACTGTCCGATTTGACCTGTCCGATTACACGCTGCTAGTAATCGGACAGGTCAAATTAAGCAATAAATAAGGGCTGTTAAGAACCAATCAGATTCGAGCATTTTGTTATTGCCACAATTAGAAGGTGTTATCGGTAGGTTGTCATGTGACGTTTTTCGCGGCAACTTTATCCGGGGTCTTGAATTTCAAGACGCTTTATCGCGTGCTAATATTGTGATTTATTCGCTCGGTTGTTGGTATCTAAGTCGTAGATGGATAAATCAAAGAAAGGAAAGAGACTCTGGGTCAAATCAAAGAAAAGACCCGGTCCCAAGAAAAGAGGAAAGAAGCAGTTCGACAAAGGACAACTCAAAAATCTCGCTGAAAGCGACAAAGGAAGATGTATCCGGGATGATGACGATGTGCACTCCACAAGCATCAAACCTGGAAGATACAAGAACTCAGATATTGAGCTGAAAGCTTGTAACGGCGTTTTACAGGAAAGGATGATTTATAAAAACCGCGATGTACCTAAATTATCACTTCAATAAATTACAGCGGCGATTATATTAGCGTGAACACCTAAAATATGTCTGGAATGTTTGTGTTGTAACCAATCACGGGCAAGATCTTCACACCACAAAAACCATGGGAAACGAACGGTTTCCTATCGTTTTGTTTTAACATTGTCTTTTTACAAGTAAACAATTGCTTTTCCTTCCTATTTGTTTACAGTATGTGCTATATTAGCGCAGAATACAGGTTTGAGTGATTTTGAAATAAATTACAAAGCCGATGTGCTGGGCCGACACACGCAAAAGTTTGCTGCCATAGACATTGGTTTGCACAGTGGTTTGATTCAAGGTTCAATCGTTAACCCACATAAATCCAATCCTCTTGTTCAAAAGAATTTTAGCAAGGATTATGCAGTGAGAAACGAAAACAATTCGATTGTTCATTTTTTTATTGTTCTTGTATGCAATTGACGTTCCCGGTACTCGTTACATGGAAATATGGTTGTTGTCGCTTTGCATTGGTTTCTAAAATATTCAATTCTAAAATTGAACGACGTACTGGATGCAGTCCTCCGCACTGATCTTGGGGAACAGCAGTCTTTTACATTCCCAATAAGACAGCTTGCATCCTTAAACGCAAACGAAAATAATTTGTTCTATGGCCGATAGGAAACCGTTCATTGCCTGTGGTTTCTGTGGTGTGAAGATCTTGCCTGTGATTGGTTACAACACAATAAACATTCCAGACATATTTTAGCTGTTCACGCTAATATAATGACGGCTGTAACATACCCCAGTGACTGCATCTCGACATGCAGCTGTTCTTTAGGACTGATCGACGATGTCTGATGATGCAGATCTAGGTCTGTTTTTTTTTTTTTTGGCCGAGCTTTTTCTTCCACCCGGCATATTGTTTTCCAGATATTTCAATGGCTAAATGTGAATGAAGTCTAGTCACGCGCTCAAATGAATTCCCGCGAAAAGGAAACCGCACCAGTAGTCTCGGGAAATCTCTCATATTTCTATTGGCTGTCGGCAGCGAAGGTATCCATAGTGTTGACATGTGGCGCAGCAAGTGGTGTCAAATGCTTACAAATCTTGAAAAGCGGAAAAAATCGACTTCGGTTTTGTGCCAGTGGGCCTTCTTTGAGCGAATTAATAGGGTATGAGAATTTGATGGATTGCCTTGAAATTCTGCCCGAAGACTCTCTAGGCATCAAACATAAAAACAGTGTGGGGGAATTGCGTTTTTCAAAATTGATCTCCCGCAATGGCCTTTGTGTTAACACGTGTCGCTGTATTTTTGGACATCGCACTTGAAAGAAATTTTCCAAAATAACCAATAGGAATATCGAGAATCCCTCTCACCATGTTGACGATTGATGTCTCGTGAATGATATAATGCAGTAGCTCTGTTGATGCGGTTGAGTTTGATACACGATAAATTCGCTCAATGGAACGTCGGTCGTTTCGCCCTTTTAGGTCGCGCTTGCCTTACGATTAAAAAAAAAGGGCAAAATAACTTTCATCAAATAGAGAATTCTATAACCTTTGCATCGATATATAATTTGTAGTGGTTGTCTTTAAGACAGCGCGGTAATATTTTTTTGGCTTAGGACACCCGCGAAGGTTTGCGGTAACGTTAATTGTTTTGTGAGTGTTAATATTTGCGTAACTAAGTTCATTACTTTGTGTTGATATTTCAAAAGAGGTTTTACTCTCAAACGAGGCTAGTTGGGCTAATTGAAATGCATACAAAAGAGCTCTAAATTGGCAGCCATTTGTCTAAGTGTTTTTTTTTTATTAAAAATAGCCTGAAGATGATAGGTGCACTTAATTGCCTACAATCATGCTTCTAGAAGTCTTAAGAATATATATAGGACCCTGCGCGGGCTCTGATTGGTTAAGAACCAATGTTTTCTCAGAGTTTAGAAAATAACCCAAAGCAAATACGCGCGCTGATTGGTTTGAAACCGTGATTCTATAACTCAATCAAAACAGAGAACTGTAGCCCGAGCTGTTGAAGTAATGATAGCGTGAGCAAAGATAATTTACATTTTACATCAAAGTAAAGAAGTAATTAAGTAGTGAGTAATTTTACATCAAAGTAAAGCATTTTCTTTTGTTTTTGCGTCGCGATATTTTCTAAAAGACATATAAAACATGTTCTTCGTGATTGTATTTAGCAAATAGATTCCATGCTCCCGTGCGTTTTTTTCAGTAATAGATCACTGATGACGTCAAAATGTGATAAGAACAAAAAAGTGGCACACCAGGATATAGCCGAGTGTGTCACTGATGTTCACTGATGTTCTTACCAATTCTGAAAAGTAGATAATTATATTTAACATTATGGGAACATCAAATTTAATTATGTAAAACCACGTAGTTACAACCCAAGACTAGCTGATAAACGACGTCTAAAAAAATAGGGATATCGAATACCATGCAAAATCTGAAATCGCTGCAATCTTGCAATACAGAACTACAAATGGAAAACAGTAAAATGTTGGAGCATCACATGTAACAGAAAAACAATCACGATCATACCTTTTCTTGTTTCAAATAAACGAGCAGTTGCTTGTTCCAACTCTAAAAAATAGATAATCATATCTAACATTATGGGATTAGTAAATATAATTATGTACAAATCATTTTCAACGTGTTGCTGAACACAAAAATTCGGCAATCGGCAAACATTTCCATGAAGCGCACGGTAAGAGCGATCTTTTGAGGAAGAGCGATTTCAAGATTCTGAGAAAGTGCCAAGGCAAATTTGATTTTTTAGTGTTTGAAATGCTTTACATCAAGAATCTCAAACCTAATTTGAATGTCCAAACGGACTCCATACGTGCGAAACTTTTTGTTTAACTTGTATTTTTTGTATATTTTTGGTAATTATTTTCAACACTTATTGTTCATCTTAGTATTTATAGAACCCAGCTTTTACATATTTTTTGACTTGATAATGACGTTATGTTAACGTCGAAACGTCGTCGATTTTTATTCAGCTTTTTAGAAACGTTCGGTCGCAATTTTTTATAGTCAATTTTTTATAGTTTTTATAGTCAAATGTTTTTCTAAGTCACTTCTTCTTCGCATTACCAAGTAATTACAACCTAAAACTAGTTGGAAAGTTTAATTCGCACTTTCATTGTAAACAACTGGAAGTGTTCCTATCTTAAACCGCAAGTTGCAAAAAATAATGCCCAAGAAGGTGTCTTAGCGTTGTGGATTTGAAAAGCAAACTAGGTATAGCATCTCATTTACCGTCATTCTTCTGCACTCGACCACTTAATTGCCTAAAACCATGCTTCTAGAAGTCCTAAGAATATATATAGCGCCCTGCGCGCGCTCTGATTGGTTACAAACCAATGTTTTCTCAGAGTTTAGAAAATAGCCCAAAGCAAATACGCGCGCTGATTGGTTTGAAACCGTGATTCTATAAATCAATAAAAACAGAGAACTGTAGCCCGAGCTGTTGAAGTAATGATGGCGCGAGCAAAGATAATTTACATTTTACATCAAAGTAAAGAAGTAATTAAGTAGTGAGTAATTTTACATCAAAGTAAAGCATTTCCTTTTGTTTTTGCGTCGCGGTATTTTCTAAAAGACATATAAAACATGTTCTTTGTGTTTGTATTTAGTAAATAGATTCCATGCTCCCGGTTCGTTTCTTCAGTAGAAGATCACTGATGACGTCAAAATGTGGTAAGAACAAAAAGTGGCACACTAGGATATAGCCGAGTGTGTCACTAATGTTCACTGATGTTCTTACCAATTCTGAAAAGTAGTTATTATATTTAACATTATGGGAACATCAAATTTAATTATGTAAAACCACGTAGTTACAACCCAAGACTA
>Ga0126337_10001963_pt1 | contig 12825 bp, 4 predicted proteins | sample DipCmetagenome_FD_92527 | JGI IMG/M metagenome (GOLD analysis project Ga0126337, IMG submission 92527) | Coral microbial communities from La Bocana,Puerto Morelos, Mexico - Diploria C A metagenome | ecosystem: Host-associated > Invertebrates > Cnidaria > Coral | place: La Bocana,Puerto Morelos... | reverse complement strand
CTTTGCTTTGAAAAGCCTTTCAAATCAGCAGCAATTATTTTTTACTTCATAGGCACTTTAATAAATGAAAACATGTTTTTTCTTGATACACATAAACCCTCATACAATACAATAAAATGAACTTCAATTTCGACAGTAGCAAATTAAAATTAATACATTTGTTAGCTGTAGTAAATAAAGAGTAGTAATAATGACTTTACCAGACCAAAGCGGGAGCATCATTGCATGTAAATTTTAATCTAAAATCTGATGAAAAGAGAATATTTGTTTAATTGTATAAATAAAATAGCGAACTGGCTCTTGGCAGGATTGGAAAAAATGCCAATATTCTTGATTTTTTTAGCTACAAAGGTTAAAAACCTTCCAGTGATGATGATGATGATGCAGAACTAATCAAAATTAATAGAGCAATGCTTAAAGTCACAATTTTAAATTAGAGCATTGAAGTTAAATTTGTTAATGGAAACAACGATATTCCAAACTTTTGAATACTGACTATGCCTGTCAAATTACGGTTGTCATGGAAACAAGTTCTGAATAAAATGAGTAGTGAGTTTAAAACTTCCTTATATTATCAAGTTTTTTTCAGAAATGCAAATACCACATAACTTAGTTCTACCGCAGCTGCACAAAATAAATTAATACACTTTTTACCGATACACCAGCCATTTTGAAGTTCATTGTTTCTAATAGCTATTATGGAATGCTGAGGGGCAAATACTGATTTGGCCCCTTTTTTTATCCCGTAATAGCTATTGAAAACAAAGGAATTTGAAATCATACGCAGATACGCAGCTCACGAACATTGTAAACACACAGAGTGACATAACAGTCGCCAGTTTGGCTCTAAGGAAACCAATACAAAATGCATATAACTTTTAGTATCCAACAAATACTGAAATTTTTCTTTGTACAATTATCATTCGTTTCAAGACTGTCAGGACACTCATGGAGGCTGTAAAGGATGGCAAAGATATTGCCAAATATTTCCGTCCGTGAGGAAGCAATGCCCGAAGACATGTAATGCATGTGAGTACACAAGTACTGTAAGTGAAACTGACTAAAGCATGTTCGGAAAACATCGAGAGTGGAAGGAAATGGTGCTAGTTATGCAACCTGGCAGCAGGCGCCCGCGCTACCTCGATACATAGTTACAAGAGGGGTTATGAAGCCCAGCGTACATAAAAGAAGTAGATAGAGAAAGGCAGATATATTATGGAAGGCCACGACCGTTCACAGTTTTTTTTTTCTCAGTTTAGTCCATACACAGTACGCTTGAATTACGCAACAAAAGCGTCTGTATTGGTTAGTTCCTCAGTCAGATGTAAACAGCTATTTTCGTTTGTGTACGTTTAAGACAGCATTAAAAAAAAACACAAAAACATACCAAAATAAATGCCTTCATTTGGGTATCAAAGCCATCCTCAATACATTAACACTATTCAGTACACATGATCTTTGTTTCCCACATGTTTTCTCTCAAGCTAAGCCACTACCTCTCGGAAATACATTGTATAACATTGTAGTAGTACTTACACGATTTCAATTGCCTTATATTTATAAATCAAACAAAAAAAAATGTTTCACTGTGCCTTTTATTGCTATAAAGCACACGAGATAATAAAGAGATCACGAACTGATGAACAGGGCGCTCCTTACTCTTGTCAGTTTCATAACAAACCCGAGGCCAAGCCTTTTTCCTTGTTCCTTAAGAGAGTGTTACATCTGTAGAGAAATTGGCTTCAAACAAGTTTTACTCTTGAAGGGTGTATGCATAAAACCTATTATTTAATTTTTTTTTTTTTTTCTGTTAGGTTGAAGCATCCTATCACTGAGCACGTGAATAAACGCTCCTGTAGTTGTGTAATCTCAATAAAGAATGGCAAATGAAAACTACATTACTGACTTGACTACTTCATTTTACGTAGATCGTATAATTTTTGAAAGCCTGTATTTCCTTAGAGAGTTTTACTACTCGCTAATACTACCCGGCAACCCTCCTTTAGCCAAGGTTAGTTTTTTGAAAATAATTTGCCTGGTTCAGTCCCAATGCCACTTTAATATAGTAAACAAATGCGCTTTGTGATGGGACAAAAAAAAAGAAAAACTCCCGCTTCCCGTTCTGGGAACGGGATTGAAAGTGTGCCTGAAGACGAGCCGAAAGGCGAATGTGTTCAGAGCTTTTCGAGTTCTTCTAAACTTCCACAAGTGTTTTATTAAACAATAAATTGAGCTTGAGATGTCCATCGCGAGATAGTCGACGAGGACGCAGCCTCGCGAATAATCTTATTGGTATAGTAAAAATCTACTAGTCGTTGAAACTTAAAATCTCTCTTCACACTTCGAAAACGCAAAGAATAGACAGTCATTTTGATAACAAGCCCAGACTTCTACGCTTCTCACTCAGAGGGGCCATGGGGGAGGGGGGCGGTTTGAACACCGCAACACTACAAAAAGAAATAATAACGAACACCGAATCACCGCAAGAAAAGTCGACGAAACACCGTCGTATTCCCGCAGGTGTTTTGCAGGTTCAGAAGTGTGAGTAAGATTTGAATGTTCCGCAATTCGTACTGCTAGGTTTCTCACAGTCTCGCCAATGTAATCAACGCCACAAGAACAATATCCTAGCTTTGTAAATAACTTTGGATCTGTGAATGTTTTCGGCCTTTGTTGTTAAAGAGACACCTGCGGGAATACCCATCACATTCTTTTCACCTGGCGTGTTCTCTCCTCAGCACACACATTACACAAGCGTAGGATCGTCGAGGGGCTATTGATCCAACAATTCCGCCCCAGTTTGAACAAACAAGTTATTTCTTAAGTATCCAAACTTTTCCCAACGGGAATTACATAAGATATATATGCATGCGTGCGGACGGTCATTTTTAACCCTGATGATGGCAAACAGCCGAAAACGTTTGGTTTGAACCTCTTTTAATTTTACAATTTTTAACGTTTTAAACTTTTTTTAGCCTTGTGTTTGAGATACATTAAAGGATTTGTTTGACTCTAGGTATAGCTGCGTTTTGTTGTGTTTCTACTCGCCATATATCATTCTCTTCCAGCTTGGACTGTAGTAGCTCAATTTTGTTAATTACAGATTGCCTTGGGATTAGATTACCACCTCGTTTGTCAATAATGGGATTTAATTTATGGTTTTCACCAGACAGCGCTTTGAATTTGGAACCTCAAACATTTTACCGTCGGATTCGTCGGGGTTATCTGTCAATCCACCTTGATAATTTTTGGATGCAAAGGGGCTGCGAAACTCAAAGTAACGTCGCCCTTGAGGTGTACTCCGAAAAACCAACATGTCTGAGGTGAGCTTTCTTTGATTTTCTGTTCCCTTTTACCGAAATAAAACGCTATGTAAAACCATGCAGTACGAAGTAGTTGAGACGGATACAAGGTATTCCATTCGCCGAGTTGCCCTGTTTGGTACAGCTGTTGCAATTGTTCGCTCGTGATAGGATTTTTATGAATCGTCGGCCAACTTTCCCCTCTTACATCATCTGTTTGCAGATAGCATTGAGGACCTTGTTAGATTTTTGGAAGGCTGAGTCGTCGACCATCGACCATGGCTTGTTATTTGGAGGCTGCCTTAAGTATCGGTCGATGGCTGCCCGGATGACGCAAAGTGAAAAGACTTATCGAGGAAAGTAAAGCTTGATTTGGTTCTAATTTATAAAAAATGTTCGTAGTTTTGTCAGGTAAGAAAAAACAACAACAACAACAAAACTTACCATTAAAGATCTTCATTCCGTACTGACTTAATTAATTGCCTTTTTGGTCTTTTCTGGTATGGAAATATCCACTAAATTACCTAAAAACTCCTTTGAAATTTCAACCGGCGAATTTTGCTACTCAGTGACTATTACTAATAGTCCCCTAGAAGCGAAGCCAATCAAAATGCAGGATTTGCATTAGTCCACTAGTTGGGTGATACTAAAAAGCAATAGATCGTTTGCAACTGACGTCATCGACGCCATGTTGGATGACCATTAGCAAAAGAATTGTAATAAGCCTTATTGTTCCTGTAATCCAACATTGCTCTCAAGGTCTTTTTTTCTTATTTGAATCTCTTGGGTATTACTGCACACCACCAATTATACTAATAAAAGAAATGTTTGAGGTAAGAAAAATATATGATATCAATCACCTGCAACTGGCTTAGTCACAAGGGTGAAATTCATTTTTTTTTTCATATTTAGCCTCTCACCATGCCTGTGCAATGTTGACAAATAAACACTTTCATCTACCACAAGTTATCATTTTACCTTTTTCTAACATTAAAAGGGGGAATGGAGGTGTTGGCGCTCATTCTGTAGGTATTACCGTTAGGATTTCATGTTTTTTGCGCACTTTCCAACACAGTTTGTCCATGGTTGTAGCTCCATATGTGATGCCCTTCTCCGTTGAATCAACGTAAACAACCTATGCCAGCATCTTTTCTTCCGAGCGAAAATAAATTTGAGAAGAAGGAAAACTAGTCCGTACTCTTCAAGCACACAACGTTGAGTACACACAAGTAAACGAATGACTTTGTTCTCTCTGTATGCAAGGTTTTTAATGTTTTAACCAAGTACTACATGCTCACATTTTGTAATATGGCTGGTCTTACTTACTTTATTTCACATTTATTCCACTTTAACTTCACTTTACTCATATCGCTAGTTCACCTATTTTATTATTTCACTAATGGTTATGTTTTTGGGGATTTTCTTTGCTTAAAATGTTTATATTCATTAATTTAAGCTATTTGTAACCCGGTCTAGCTGTAAGTTTTGCTTCTTCCATGTTTCTTCAAAAGACGGCGTCCGGTCATGTATGCTCGGTCCCTCATCCTTAAGATAATATATAGAGAGAAATTCACATATAAATCACATAAAAAAAGGCTCCAGTCGTTCGAAAGGTTCATAACGCTACATATACACCGGGTAAATCACTATACAGTGGATAAGCGTTGGCAAAACCAACTGCACTATCCACTGGGAAGTGATCCTATTGATAATTAACTTTATCCACCATTCGAACCACCCAGGCAAGGAAAGTAAAGATAATTAATGAATAAGTCACTTTAAGTTTATTTGCCCTCGTTCGTAGCCAAAGTAAGTTAACTTTCAAAAGAAATAACTAAATTATGTTACCTGTAACAAATCATACCCCGACTAGTTCTAATCAGTTCATTCTTCGTTAACTTGAAAAGTCGCGTGTCTTGCGGTTTGCTGGCAAAATTTGAGGGTGTGATGGTCGATTTCGTTGTTATGACTAAAAGCATTTTAAAATGGAACGTTTTATCTAGTTTAAAAATCAAAGTTTGAAGATTACTGAAATATTTGTACACAAGAAATGCTATTTTTGTTTTACTGTAACTGAGAAATAATTAAGAACAATAACACATATGTGTTATCACACAAGCGCGAGGGTTTTCGTGGGACTCATTGTCCATCATAAATCAATGAGCAAGAGTCTCTTCCCAGGACGCCTAAGTGAAAATTAAACTCAAAATGCTCTCTAAATATCAAGAGGAATGGTTTCTACTTAACAAAAGCTGCTTTCGTTTTTGTCACTCTTTTGAAAAAGAAATTCACCGAAGCGATCTCGTGATTGGTCCATCAGTAGTGTAACCTAATGTCATCTCCTACACCCGAGTCTTTTGCCCGGGAATTGAGCTGAGGGCAAAAGATGCATAAAATTCCAGGCTAATCTTGCATTAAAAATTGAAGCAATTACGCAGCTTGTGGCTTTTGGCTTAAACATTGAGCCAGACCCATGTTACTTGACCTGTGTAAACGCGCTATTATTTATTCACCTGCAAAATAGAGCTGATACAAGACAATATTGGCACTTGTGAATAAACAAGCACTTCCCAGCAGATTTTATAGAGAAATGGAAGTCCCTGTCCGTATTCATTGCTTGCCGTGAAAACGTACTTGCCCGCCCTCTTTCTCGTAGCATGAATTACTCGGAAAAATTTGGTGAAGTATCTATTACAAGTTAAACAAGTTTTTTCAGTTCTAAAAAAAATGTTACATTTTTAATAAATAATGCCGAAACCGTCATGCCGTACACACAAAGCTCACAATTATTATTTATGCTGTGGCAAATAAAAAAAATAACGATGACGATGAGGATGAGGATGAGAACAATGACGACACGACAACCACGTCGAAAAACTCCAAAAGTACCTATAATGACTTTTCACTAAGGCACCAGCTTCGAAAGTTTATTTGTTTTCACCCCTGCTTCTTGCTATCTCTTTAGTTGTTAAGCCCCACACCTATATAGAAAAGCATAGGGAACCCATGAATTTGTTTCTTCGTTGTTATCATGGCTTGCGGTAATGCTCGTTGGCGGACTACGGAGTCGCGCAAGATGGAAATAGGAAATAGAAACATACAGCCTTAGATTATAGCTTCTTTTTTAATAAAACTGGGCATCCATATTTATGGTTAATTGACACCTGTCAAAATAAAGTATCAGCTCACGTACTCATACTTAAGTTAAGAGGTCACTATTTTAAATAACAAACCAAATCAAATCTTAAGTAAAGATTTAATTTCATTGTTATTTTAAAAAAAGTCGCTGACCAAGTGCTGGTTTTAGATCGCATCGCGGGCTCATGTCAGGCTAACTCGTTTTTAACAGGGCCGGGTCGTCCGGAAGCGAGTTTTAATGCTAACCCAACCGAATTGTTTTTCTCTGCTTTTGCTTTGTGTATTTCGAGATTATTCAAACTCAAAACAGAAGGCCAAACTTAATTCAAAATTTCAGCTCTTCCTAGGTTATCTTAATCTGGCTTTGAACAACTCGGCCCAGGAGCTCCGCTTTTAGGCTTGGCTAATTCTATTTAGCATACCTTAGTGACCGACTATCACGTAAACGCGCAATCTGATTGGCTACACAGGTGCCGTCTATCCATCGATAGACGGCAGTATGCTAAAACAATTAGACGGCTCGCTCTCGGTTTCTATCGCCTTTGATAGATGGCTCGGGGCTTCGCCCCTCGCCAACTATCAGCCGATAGAATCGAAACCTCGAGCTTGCTGTCTAATTGTTAAATATTAGTTAATTTAAATTATATTTTATCATTAATTAGATATTTAGTGTTCTTGCATAGTATTGAATCGTATCTTGTCCTCCCCATCAAGTAATAAGCATGTTTCGAAAGAAATATATAATTTTTCTTCACTAATCAAACAAAATAAGGATACATGTAACTTACCAACTAGACAAAAGTTGCACGTGAACTTGCACGTGTTAACCATGTATTGGATAGAGACCTTGCATAGACCGATATTCTTTAAGGTTTGACATACATCTTTCTTTACAGCATCTTTACAGGGTGCTAAAGAAAACGGTGAAAGCCTCTGAACGTGTGTAGTAGGAATCACAAATCACAGACCAAATGTTAGTGGAATTGTCCAATAATAATTAGTTAATAACCGAGAGTTATGTCGTTACGGGAAAATCTCAAACGTTATCTGAGGCCTTTCCGTATTGACCGAGCTATATAGCTAGGTCAAGTAGGCCGAAGTTTGAGATTTTCCCGTAATGACCGAACGATCGAGGTTATTAAGTTGTTTATTATAAGGTTTATGGATTAATAAAAAGAAAAAAAATTACATCCTGCGATGGGCGCGTTCACCGATTCATTCACCGTCTCAAACCCACTCAGACCTTCTCAGAGCAAGACTACACACTCAACTTCACCACTGTATAAGCACGTACTTCGTCAGCCTCAAAATGGTATCAAAAAGGTATTTTAGTATAGCGGTGCCACAACTTAAGGGCCATTTCCAACCTTGATGCAACGCGGTCGTTTGTTTTTGTTTTGAAACCGATCTATTGTTAAATGATGCACTCTGATTTGCTATCTATTTTTATCGGATTGTATTTTCGTCAGGAAATTTATCGCACATCCAAAGCTTCGCGCGGTGATATTATAGAAACAAGTACTGGTTCTTTATTTTCGATCCGTGACAAGGGCACACACCACGATGAGTTTCATGGAGGATCGAAACCATGGTCTTGCCTGAACTAAGCCGAACAATACAACACACAAAACAGTCAACAGACTTGTGCGTAAACAGCTAGATTTGAATCATGTGGTGTCAGAACGACCAAAGGAGGAATAAACCTATACATCGAGCTCGAGAAACATAAGCTCGATCAGATAGCTGCAAAAAACATTAAAATTTCTCAAGACAAACGTATAGCTATCTAAGAGTAAAGGTGCGGCGTCTCCGAAGAAAAACGTATAAGGACAAATATGATTTTCGTAATGAGAATCTACTACTGTACTTGCAAACAGTTCTAATCACAGGCGGACCCGGCGTCACAACGTAGAATGCAAGTAAACAACATCTTCACGGTTACTTTCATATTTTGTCCCTTGAAAACAAATATTTGGAGACTTACAAACATAGATTGCAATAGAAACGAGCCAAAACAATGCATAAACATATGGCAAGTATTGAAGTTACAGAGGTGTCAACTCCGAAACTCCACGAAGCGACATGCAGATAACAGCGGAAATCATGTAGACCTATGACTAATAGTGCTTTGCCATAACACGATCTAACGGCTCAATTCTACTTAAAATTCCTCCTTGTAACTCAACACGAAGTGCCCTTCATGAACACGAGTGAAGCTACAAAAGAGGTCGAGTGACCGAACAGAGAACGGCAAATGTACAAATGTCACGAACCGTAGAAGTCGTGTAGGCTAGTCAACCGCATTTTACACTGCAAAATCACTGTCTATGCATTCTGAGGATCCCAGAGCTTCTTTTCTATTCGTCCAGAGATTGCAAACAGATTCCCTCAGCCGAATCGTCTTCAAAGAGCCAGGTAACTTTGGTCTACCGACACGACGGCGTGTAATGGCTTCCATTTTAGTCAGACACACACAGACTCCACAGAGCAAAATTTACGAGTACATACAAAATAATTACAAAATAATTTCAGAAATATAAAAAAATTACAACAAGAGAACGTATTCACAGCAAGAGAAAGAAAACTATTTCAAGGATTTCCTTGGGAACGGGCGATAGAAGTTAACTTCGTAAAATTCGGCAATTTCTTGTTACACGAGAATCACGGCGCGCAAAGCGTCAAGGTTGAAAATGGGCCTTTAGTGGGGTGCTTCAAAATAGTCCAAACAAACGGTCTTCGGTAAAAGAATGTACTGCTGAGAATAACTTAGATCCCCGCATTCGCTTTTGGCGACATATCTTCGCCTTCTTCGTTCTGGGAGATAAATGGATGAATTTTCCAAGTATTGTGAACATCTAAAACTACCAATAAAATAACTGACTTCATCTGACTATAAAAGTGCTCAATGGTAAAACCAGAGCTTTGAATCATGTGGTTATTATGTGGTAAGATGAGTTTCTGGAGTCGGACTAGTTCAAAAACATTTAATCGCTACTAAAGAATACCTGTCCACTTGATTGTAATATCCGGAACATTATCTGTCAAGCATGCGCAGAGGTCGCGACCCCACAGAAAAAAGAAACATACATCGCACTGTGCAACACAACGTTCAAGGAACGTTATAGAAACCATAAATGTTCTTTCAGGAACCAACGCTACAAATGTGCAACCGAGCTTAGCAAGTGCATATGGAGTCTGAGGGAACGGAAAAACAATTATCCAATAAAGTGGAGAAAAGTAAACCAAGCTAGGTCGTATTCAAATGCCAACAAAAAATGCACTATTTGCCTATGAGAGAAATATTTTATCATTTGTAACAATATTGTCCACTATTCCGACAAATTTATGCATGGCATTGTATTGCTTCGTTCTCTATTCTCTATTGTGTTGTATTGTTAATGCATTGTTGGGTGGATATAACAGAATACAATGCCATGCATAAATTTGTCCGAGTATTGGAAAACCTGCAGTTTGTAAACCAGAAAACAACCATAGAAACCAAATGGCATCGTCCTGCAGACATTCTATGAAATTCTTGTTAAGTACCGCGTTTACCTTATATATATTTACACGACCGCTTAGCATTTTCGCCTTCCAGTCACATCCCTACATATCACGCTAGTAAGCATTGTTCCCTATTTTCAAGGCTATATATTTTTACATGTAAGCGTTATTGTTGTCAGTTGCCTGGTGATTAGTTACCCGAGTAGAGATTAAATGTTTTTGAACAAGTCCAACTCCAGAAACTTATCTTCATATATTATATATTAAGTATATACCACAGAAGTGACAAGTGCTTTTCCGCGTATGCTGATTGGCCAGCTCGGAGGTGATTCAGCCACGTACTATTCACCTCCGAGCAGCCGAAGAAATACAAAATGGCTTCCCCCTTCAAATAAAGTTACTCTTAAACAAGTAAAGTTACTCTTTGGTCCGCTAGTTATGCAGCTTGTGTGGTATATGCTAAAACCATTGTTCACCTCAGTGTCGGTGAAAGTGGTGGATATTTACCTCCACTTCGTTGAATAATTGTTAATTAGTATATACCACACAAGTGAATACTGCTTTTCGCGCACGCTGATTGGCTCGCATGGAAGGTGATTAGCCAAGTACTATTCACCTCTGAGCAGCCGAAGAAAAACAAAATGGCTTCCCGTTTCAAATAAAGTTACTCTTAAACAAGTTAAGTTATTCTTTGGTCCTCTAGTTATCCCGGGGGGGGGGGGAACTCCCATATGGAATGGACGGGAATGCTCGTCGTCTCGCTTAGGGTGTTCTGGGCAAAATGTTATTATTAATTTTAACCCGTCAAGGTCTCGTTAATGGTTGCCCGCGAGGAAATAACAAAACAGAAAGAATTTTGATTCTTTATATTTACTCAATTCATATAAACAAAATTTTCCATAACAGTAACATCATAAGTCCACTGTAACAAAATGTCTTTGTCTATTGTTTTACAAGAGTGTAGTACGAAACTCGACAAAACTAATCTCATTTAGGGGTCTGCATAAGCTTCGGCCACGCCCAGATTGGTCTCTTTTAGGGGTTAAATTCAAAATTTCCAATGGGCATCCCCGTCCATTCCATATGGGAGTCCCCCTCCCGGGCTAGTTATTCAGTTATTCTGATGCGATCTGATGTGATGACGTGCATGCATTGTAATCAATAGTTTTTACTGAGTTTCTTTAGTCTCTGAATAAAACTAATTTACTTACCGACGACACCTGACCCACCTGCAAGAGAATAGAACTGGAATGAAGCTACTGGTCAGTATAGCTCAATCGTAAACGTGAGTATGAAAATACTGTAGCACGGGACTAACAGCATTGGTGAAAAACATCGATTTATGCAAGACTTAGATCGTTATCATTGATAACGTGTAGCTCACGTTCTCTCTCACCAAAGGAATGACGCAATGTCTTTTTCATCATAAAATGGAACCAGAAGTGACTATGCTCGTGTTTTTATAACTTTGCAATTGTAGCCGATTTTTATGGTATTACGGTTGAATATTTTTCTGAGCTTGTGGTTTCTAGGGAATCGTAACACCATAAAAATCAGCTACAGTTGCATGAATAACACTAAACAAATTATTGACAAGCGTATTTTGAACTCATCCTAACACACTGATGACACTGAAGATAGCACAGCCCACAGCAAAACATGCAACTGCCGACAAAAGAACAAATGCCCACTGAACTAAAACTGCCTCCAATCATCAGTCATCTACCAAACAACCGTTAAACGTACCGACAATAACACTTCTGAAACATACATCGGACTGACAGAAAAAGACTTCAATACAAGATACAGAAATCACATTGCATCATTCCGCCGCGCAAAACACAAGAACTCCACAGAACTCAGTAAACATATCTGGACTCTTAAACGACAGCAACATTTCTACTCTATTTCATGGAATATCATTTCATCCAGTTCACCCTACAACAGCTCAAGTAAAAAAAAATGTAATATCTGTCTTACAAAGAAGTTTTAATTATCTGTCGACCTGATCTGTCATCACTTCACAAACGTAACGAGCATGTATCTTCTTGACGCCACAGAAGCAAAACGTTGCTATGTAACAACACATATAAGGATGGTTTTGATTATTCTTTTAATAAAATCCCCTGATGAGTGAGCAATCACGAAACAGGCTTGTCGGGATGAAAGTGTAGTTTTTTTTTTTTTCTACTTTCAATATGTATCACGCTCTACCTTAGCGTATCGAGCACTGTATTACGGAAAAATCGAAACACTGACTTCCTATATACATATATAGTCAAAAAGTGGGTGAAATCCTCAGTAACTGTAAAGTGTTCAATAGCTCAGGGAACTAGAGCGATGAATAATTAAAATGGAAGAGTGAGGTTATTCTGTCATTTAATCGCTACTCTGAGTTTCATGCTCCATGCGGAGCTTTTATCAGGCAACTGCCAGAATTAACGGTTACATTCAAAGATATTTGAAAACAAAGAACAATGCATACGTGTGCCGCGTGTCGCGTCACACCTTATCCTTATCGCGTGCGACTAAATAATTACATTTTTCAGGAGGAATTCATAGCATGTCTGCAACACGATGTGAGTTCATTTCTGCTGTTACGAGTTGACATCTCTGGCCTGCATAATATGAAAAAGTTCTCCCACAAACACCAATAAGACCTGGCTTGTTTTACTTTCAGCCTCTTTATGTCATACCGGGGGGGGTACTCCCTATAATGGCCTATACGGGGAGGCTCCGCCCGAAAGGGGTACCTTTGTCAGGCTTCAGGTATATAAAAGGGTAGGGATTTCACAAGTTTAGGTATATGAAAGGGTAGGAAAATCTTCATTCGGGTATCAAAAAGGGCCTTGAATTAAAACAGATCAAGCAGACGCAACTT
>Ga0126337_10001962_pt1 | contig 12827 bp, 9 predicted proteins | sample DipCmetagenome_FD_92527 | JGI IMG/M metagenome (GOLD analysis project Ga0126337, IMG submission 92527) | Coral microbial communities from La Bocana,Puerto Morelos, Mexico - Diploria C A metagenome | ecosystem: Host-associated > Invertebrates > Cnidaria > Coral | place: La Bocana,Puerto Morelos... | reverse complement strand
AATCTCTAACTTAGAAATGCAAAACGAACTAAAACCAATGTATCTATGTTGGATTTCTATATTTTCTGATAGCGAAAGCAAATATGAAAAATGTATTAAATTATCTGATTTTCTCTCCTCACATAACATTGCAAGGAAGTTTGAAAAAAATAGCTGTTGAAAATGACCGCCTACCAATAATCGCTCGCGACAGTTTGAACAAAAATATGCAAATTGCACGCCTAAAGTGTGATTTCCAAACGTTTGTGTGTTCCAGGACTCAGGATTCATACGGTGTAGGCTGAGATGCTAAAATATAAAATAACCTTCAAATTCCGGGTTTTTTTTAATCGAATGTATTCCTGAGTAAAGGTTGGCATGACACGAACCTGCTGTAGCTCATTCGTTCAAAAGGTGTGGACCTGGAAGGCAATGGGTTGTGCATATAGTCAAGCATACGATTGTTACGGAAAATGTCCTAATAATTTTTCTCCACATAAAGTACTTATTACTTTAAGAGAATTAACAAGTGACAGCCGTGATTAAGTCTTACAGTCTTACTTTTAGGTGGATCAGAAAACAATAGACCAATTTCGTTATATTAAAATTCAGCCTAAGACAATAAACTTTATAACGAGACTCTGGGGAATAACTATAGAGTTTGTGGGGTTTATTACCCAGAGCCTCGTGCTTAGGTCTATTGTAGCTAAAAATATGATAAAATGTTCTCTAACAAGTACAAGCGCCTATAGAGATTGTGACAATTTCAGTGCATCGTTTGAAACGAATTTTGAGTCGTTTACTGTCAACAAAAACTCTTCCTGTCACTCGTGATTAAAACATTTCAGTTGCATGCACTTTGCGGCTGGCGATTCAAATAGATAACATTATATATCGTAATTGACAACTCTCTCATTTGAGAACAAACACTGAAACAGATATTACAAATGAACATAACCTGGTTAAAAATCTCAGCTGGCAGGAGTCAGACCAGTTGACTATTTACAAGCGTGGCCGAAGAGTTTACTAGGGTCTACCGAGAAACAACTCCAGCTTCAGTAGTGGTCAGAGGGGGACTTGAACCCACGAGCTCTGGATTTCAAGTTCGGCGCCCGAATGTCTCGTCCACATTGACTCCTGTAACTGTGACACGACCTCTTTAAATTCCTAGCTAACAGGAGACATACCAGACAGTTGGCTATTTACAAAGCGTTAACGACGAGTTAAACTCGGGAATACCGAGAACAGACTGAACAAGACATTATGTCATCATAAACGATAAATGGAGCTACGTCACGGTTTGTACATCATGAAAAGTTCAGCCTAAAGTTTCAAGTTCGTTTTTTGTAATCCGCGTCAATCTTCTCCATCCTTAACCAGGTGTCCTTTAATTGAAACGTGGCCAAAGTCTCAGTTTTAGTCAAATCCCGGCATAGCTTACTTGACATTGTATTTCTTCTTCTACGTTTCTTTCTCACACGTCTGATGGCTTCACCCCATTCCTCGGGTTCGTCGGAGTCCACCACAGCCGATGCTCCGAACGGAATCTCAGCTAGAGTTTTTCCAAGCCCTGAATTATCATCCCTTATGAGAAGAAAGGCCAGCAGAAAGAGCTTCGAGCGCAGCAAGGCAAAATCCTTCTGCCCTGGATGGCATGATGGCGATATCTGCCTCACTACCAACTCATTTCGTCTTCCACGAAACCTTTGGACAGTTACCTGGTTTGGGGAAATACCAAATTTCAGTAAGTGGTTTTTCACGTTTACTTCCTCTCCTTCTGGTGCGCCAACAAATATCAGTTTGTAAGTGTTGTCATTCAAGCCAGCCACGGCTTGAGCAGCAATGTCGTATCCCTTTAGCTCAAAATCTTCATAGTTACCACGGCCAAATACCAACGTGCTAAACGATACTAATTCTTCGCTGGCTTGCGGTACCCCACTAAATTCGCTGAAAATACCAGTTGTAATATTTAGCACGTCTTTTCTGTAACGACGAAGACTGACTTTGAAATTTTCAGTGAGTTTTCGTCCAATGTCTACAACGACATCAGCCGCTTTACTCAGATCTGCTTCTGTTTGAGGCTTGCGCCGTCCGTCGGCTATCGCATTTGTTTCATTCTTATGCATTGCGATTTTTTCACTGAATGTATGCACAATGTGAACTCCCGTGCATCTCTTTCGTTTCGCTGCGATGTTTGCTGGAGGTCCTAGCTTCATGCAATGTCTTATGACGACATCAACAGGCTGTATGACAAGATATACGTTATGTTTTAGGGCTGCTTGTTCCTCCTTTCGGTCATATTCTGGTACTCGGAAAGTCAATGGCACGTTTCGTTGCTGAGCCAGTTGCTGAGCCAGTTGCTGAGCTTGACACCATTCGTCTCCCAAAGGAGATATCTTTGTCTCATTCTATTTAAAAGAGAATAAGAGAATTTGCTTCGTCGCTGTTTAGGTTTTGCCGGAAAGAATAGAAAACAGATCAAGTACGCACCTATCATTATAATATTTACCTTACGATCTCTAATCATTGCGAACAATTCTTTGCACTGTTCTTTATTGAACCTCTTAATCACTCCTGTAAAATACAAATAAAGCAAACCCATTTACTAAACAAAGTATACAACGACTGTTACTCGGGTATAAGTATAGCCGGGTATCCGATAGGTTCATGTTAACAATAATAAGTTGAAGATTTCTATCGCGTGACAAATGTTGACGAGGGAGCAGCCCGAGTCAACTATCGCGCATAGAAGTCGGAGCGAATAATGTAATTGGTTAGTGTCTGCAGGTTTTTTTGCGAGTTCACACGAGCTTCTCGTGTTCATGCTGATGTGTTGTTGGTTTAGCTTTTTGTTTGGATCTCTTATGGTTATCTGCGCCAAGCTGACTCTCAGTGGTACCCTTTACTGTTACAATGGCGCCTACGGTTATTTAACTTCGCAACGTCTTTCTTAGCAGTACTGTCATCCTTTGGCTTGAAATTCGAAGCTTGTTCCTTTCGGAGTGACATATACTCCCTTGGCAAAAGTTCTCTGTACCCTGTTGTATCTCAGTGGGCAAGAGATTATCAAGGTAAGAGAGCTAATCCCCAATATAGGTCCTCTAACTAAGGTAATCCCTCTTAAGTTATTTTTAGACATTGTACCCAGTTCTTCCACGGATATTACTCGCGCGTTGCGTGGATGTTTTCGTGGAGGATCTGTTTATGTTTAGTTTCATTTCGTTTCAAAGCAAAGGAAAACCTCCAACGCTGTGGGAATGTCTTCTTTGATATTTTGATTACTAACAAAGGAGCTTCGGGTTTCGGTATGTTTTAATACATTTCGAAACTTTAATAGGAAATTAAATAAGACGGGTGTCCCCTGCTCAATCAAAATAGCAACTGAATGAACGGCAGATAAGTGAGTAGACAAACGAGTGCAAAGCAAACAAACGCCCAAACACAACTGAGCTAAGCAGCCGAACAAACACATGTTCAAAAGTGCCGGAAGGTACTCGCTATCCAGGTAGTAAAAGCAGTTTAAGCAGCGACGTCAACAACGCCATAGGTAAAAAAGACTTAATATTCAACCAACGAATCTCGTGCGAATTTAGATTCGTTCAGTTTGTCTAGACTGTCAGAAATATTCCAACCAGAATATTTAAGACAGCGTCAAAATTCGAAAAAGAAATTTTGAAAATTGGCCGTCGTATACATGTAGTTCACGTTCTGTCGAATGTGCAGAATGTTGTTTTGTGACCTTTTGTAAACAAAGGCAAAGAATTGAATAAAGAATTATAACGCATGCTTACACAGCCATTGTACTCCTTGCCGTTGCCGTTTAAGTTTGCTTAGTTAAACTCCCTAAACCGAATAAACAGCCAAACGAGCACAAAAGAAACAAAAACTCGGCCGAACGAAAAGACGGCTGAGAGTGCAGAAAACATCTCTGCTATGAAACAAAATCAAAACATAAAATGGCGTTCCCGCCAGTTCGTCTCAGGTAGTCTCGAGAAAGTCGCTTCGGCTGTCCACGCATCGCGCGAGTAGTATCCTCGGAAGAACTGGGTTGATCTGAATTACCCGTGGTACTTTGGGATCCCGTATATCGGTTCAGTCGCATGTCTGCCAGCTGCAAGCTTCCTGTTTCTGCATAAACCGCGTCATCGTGGATTTGCTCCTTTCCCTTTCCAACAACTGAACCGTTTTCAGCATTGGTAGTGAATTCGACGCAGTCAACTTCCTCAGAACTTCGGTTGAAGTCGCTACTTTCAGGACTTTTGGAACCACACCCTTTAACGGAATTGGAGATGACGGCGCCTGGTATCTCCTCGTATAAATCTTCTTCTAAATCCGAGGTTTTCCTTTCATAGTCTTCTGAGATATAAAGATAACTGCTGTCCAAGAGAAAATCCTTCGAGTGTTCATCTGTGCCTGCTGAGTGGCACAACGCTGGAGGGTGGTTACCAATCCCCTCGTAAGTCTTGTTATCGCCCGGCACCTCGGGCATGTCAACTGCTGTATTGGTGATGCGAATCATAACATTCTGGTAGCGAGGCTCAGTGGAGACGTCCTTCAAATAGACGACTCCATTTGTACTTCTTACGTCATCGTAAGCCTCCTCCTCTAGCAAATCTGTCTTGGTGAGGTCAACCTCAACATTCTTGTATCGAGGGTCAACAGAGAAAGCGTTCGAATCGGGGAGTTCCTTTGGGCGTCTAAAGTTACAACCGCTACGAAGCTGATAGGAAGGGAGAACATAATCATACAGCTCTTCGGCTTGCAGATCTGAAGCGCTTTGAGTGCAGTTCTTCCAATCCACGTCGTCATACAGTTCGTCCTGTACTCTCTCTGCTTTGGCATCATCCCACTGAACGTATTTGTAACCGTGTACAGTAAAGAAGCCTTCCGAACACATTTCCTCGATAGCTCTTTCAAAATGGTTTTCGTCTCTGATTGACACATGACAGGCATCCTCAGGCTGACTGATTGACAGGTCTGGCCACTCACTTTTCTCGTGATTTTTCAACCACAATGACATCATCCAAGACTTCATCGGTTGCCTTTAAAAGATGAAGAAGCTTATTACCCTTTGTTACCCTTCTTACTCTTCGTTATAATAAAGCCAAGTTAAGCATACGATTGCAAGCATGATTTATCTATCTCCCGCTGTTTATAAGATGGGTCACTAAGGGAATAGTACTGAAGTCGAATGTAAAAATATATTGAAGGCCATGCACCTAAAGCACTCGTACCAAAAAAAAACTGAGATGATTAGCGTTTTATGAAACGAAAAATAGACTTTCTACTAATTAACCAAAAAAATGAAATCAGAAAGCTGATACTATGCTTATCGTAATTATAGAAGTTTGGCGACAAAGAGACTGGCAGCTGTTCCAGAGAAGCAGTAGTGTCGATATCATGGGCGTTGCAGACCACGCGGGCTTAACCTGTGTTCAGATGGTTTGCTTGATACGCGGCAATAGGAGAGGGAAATAAGGATTGCGTTTCTTATATGTTCCTTTTCTCCAATCACTGATGGCAGGTTAGGGCGGCCTTTTATCCCTTCTTTTCCCTTCACGGTATCGCATTTGTTGTTAAAGAGGAAAATCATAACTCAAAAGCCTTTAGATTAATCTATTATTAATCCATTAGAAAATTATAAATAAAATTACGGTAAGCGATTAAATACTTTTATTCAGAGGTTGTTCGCTACTGGAGTTTCAGTAGACGTTCCAATAAAACAAATCTGTTTAGAATAAGGGCCGGGAGTTTTTATATTAATTTGGGAAATACTCAGGTCTACCAACCTGCATGTGAGACATTCAAAGATGGCGATGAATGGCGGTCTCTGTACCGGGTCATATGTCCAACATTGATGCATTATGATGTACACCCAATCAGGGCAACCTTCAGGTTTGGCCAACGGTCCCTTGTTTCTTATGTGGGGAAGAATCTGTTTTTGAGATAAAGACATGAGCTTTAGTAACACCCCACTTGCCTAGGGAGTCCAAGAAGGTAGACCATTGTAGCTGTTCATAAGAGCGACATCCAAATTTTATACTAAAATGGAAAGTCTATAAAATATTTTCACGCCAAACCAAATAAAAAATCAATCTCGCCTCAGGTCATTCTCCCAGACAAATTTCGGCTCATCGGGAGATCGAAGACCGTCCTCTTCCGCCCGCCATTTTAAAAGTGGAGAAAACCCTAAGGACAAGGTTCAGTCAGAAACCACACGCCTTATGGGACCGCGCATTCCCTTTAAAAGGGAATAACCGCTTACCCAAATTTATTCCTACTATTTAAAATAAATACTGATACCTGAGTGTTTTGTTGATAAGGAGTGCTTGTATCGATGTGTGAAGTGTTTCTCATCATAACAGAGCTTTCATGTTAGAGGCGGTCTCCATGAAGACGCGACTTAGAGAGCTAAAGACGAGGGTCTAGCCTTTAAACAACGCACAGAAACAGTTGTTTTTCTTTCTGTCGATGTTGTGTTTTTATTTCTCACAATTTAGTTGCGAAACGAATATTTTAGTGATTATAGCGAAACGTCCCTACGTTAATTACGCGCCAAGAAATTAAACAGAATGTTGGGCTAGCTTAGAATCTCCATTCTAAAGTCAAGAGAGAGTTTCCAGTTTAATGACTGGCGCAAATTTCCGAATCAAAGTAATTAAGTTATCTCTTGTTTCATGTCACCGAGGAAAAAATCGTCAGAAAATCTATTTTTCAATCCAAGCAATGACTGTTCCTAGTCTATATATTCTTCTTAGACCGAAATCGCTTTCGGACATCTTATGACCCTCTCTTGTTACGTTGTTACCTACCTCATCAATGACAAGGTCGCAGTAAGGTACTGAATAACCTTTTCTCTCCTGACCAGTCGCGAATGCAGTGTACAATTCCCAAGCTAAAATCCCAAACGCCCACACATCGCTAGCGTGAGAATAGTTGTTCTGTAAGATCACTTCTGGTGAGCTCCTGTTAAGATATCATGAATAAATAAATAAATAAATAAATAAATAAATACATAAATAAGTAATAAATAAATGATCGAAGTCGCAATATGGCGCATACAGGCATTAGAAATTGAAATGGCTTTTCATTCGCGAATTAGAAAGGTTTTAAAACTCTCGGTTTGCTTTAGAATCAGCTTTACTTACTCTCCCTAGCAGGACAAAACCCGTTTACAATTATTGACAACTTTTCATAACGTGACTGTTGTAAAATATAATTTAGTTAATTGAAATAATGGCTTGTCAGCAAGATTGATTTCCGAGGGTTTGTTTGGGAATGCTTCGAGACTTCTTTTACTTACTATATGTAAATCTACTAAAAATTGTGTGTTAAATATCTTTAAACGTTTGAATCAGTTGAATCATTTTCGATAGGAAAACTTGGCTTTTATTTTACACTTTCAAACGAAGCTCTTGATAATCATGTTCTTAGCCCTAGATTGACAGGCGAGCCCTGATCTTTGTGGGAGCCCCCTCTCAATTATGCCGGTTGACGTCGGTGCACAGTTTCTAAGGGTCTTTTGTTTTCTGCCGTCAAATGTTTTTTTTTCTTCTCTAGAGCCTATTCAGCGCAATAGAAAGTGGACAAAACAGACTTGAAATGGAAAGTAAAATGAAGGTAAATTAACGGTAGAACTTTTACGAGCTATAGTTTGAAGTAACCTTTTGAGCGGTGTTTATAATTCGGAATAAAATGTTTGAATTGAAGCGATGGCAGAATTCCCGGCAACTTCTAGCGGACAACAATTTCCATTTAAATTTTCTGTTTGACGCGACATGTATAAAATTATATATTAAATTCTTGTTCATTGGTAATTGTGGGATATTCTGCAATGTAAAGTAAATTATAGCAAAATGTGACAACTAGCCGAAGTCCCGCAACATGGAGCACGGGGTTAAAAAAACTTATTGAAGTATGCTGCCGTTGAAAAATATCCGAAAGATAGCTTGGACGCCTCACCGCCATTGTATATATTTACTTGTTTTAATTTTTAACTTTGGAAAGAGCCGGCAATTTATACGACTAAGTTAGTGTTTTTACTAACAAGTAACAGCAAGCTTGAAAAGGCTTAGGAAGAGGGCACGCTGGCAAGAAATCGACATGAAATTATTATTTCGGCAAAAAACTTCCTTAAACCATTTGAATTTGTTTAGTCAGCACTGCTTGATTATCTACGAATTTTATGTTATGTATAAATTTTATTTACGGTTGGCTGTAGCCTCTTGAAAAATCTCTTCATTCACTTTTACTGTTTTACCTCACAAAAATTCAGCTGAGCAATTCGTTTTTAGATAAGGCTTAACCCGCGCGAGTTGTTTTCGCTAAACTGGCTTAACTAGTTTTTCTTCAGTTCCACACAAAATAAAAATTTATCGCGTGAAGACACGGGGTCTTGATAATTTAACAAAGCATTAAAAATTAAATTCCAGCTAGATATAGAGCAAACATTTTACTAATTTATACAGACCGGCGAGTTTTCAGAACGACGCGGTTGCGGCTAGAACAGGCAAGTTCGAAAACATGTTGTCAATACTCTTTTCAAAGAACCGGCCAAGACTTTATTCATCAACTGCTGCAGAGCATAAATAGTGTAGATAGGAAAGAAGGCATCTAGATCTATATTCATAACTCTGGCTCAGGAAACCTTGCGCGTTGCGTGAGTGCGTGTTTCGTGGAGTTGGGAAGTGGGCGGCCGGGTCGGGGGGGATTTGATTTCTTACACTCTTGCTAAAGAATTCGGGACGCAAAATGTTTGATTTCTCATAGATCGAAGCACTGTCACAAAGTTCTGACAGAGCCTTGTTTCTATTTTTTATGCCTTTGACTAGGTTTCTGAAATTGTTTTGTCCAGCAGAGTCCTGGATGAGTGACTGACATGTTGGGAAACTTTAACTGGAGTAAGTAACGTCTGGTTGTATGGTTGCCTAGAAGTATCTGTTGTGATACTGCATAAATTAGCACGCATTTCTGTATCACGTGACTTATTGTTATGTAGTCAGACCTCGTGGTCCTTTGCTCGCCGCCATTAAAGTTATTGAGTTAGGTTTATGCTCGTTATCCTTACGTTGATCGTAACATGGTGTAGGATAGCGGGATTTAGAGCATATTATTATTATCAAGGATCACTTCCCAGCTTGGAAGTCTTCAAGTCCAACGCTTCGTCCGTTATTGGTAGGCTCACTGAAGTTTATAGTTAGCGTTCGAGTGTGTCTTTGAATCGTTGCACGTTTTATTACAAGTATGGCTCTGTTAGTACTACTGCGAAAATTCCCTCGCCGTTGAGTCTTTCCAACCGTTTGCATCAAGGCGAAAATTGGAAATTATTTCGTCGTGAATGGAAGTTTTACGAGCTAGCAGCTGCAATTCACAAGAAAGCACTGGAAGTTCGGGTGGCTTTGTTGCTAAATGTGATCGGCAAAGAAGGAATAGACATGTACGAAACCCTTCAATGGGGAAATTCGTCGGACGCTCTAAAATTGACAAGGTTTTGGAAACGTTCGAGGAGCGTTGTGTCCCTACACGTAACGAAACTTACGAGAGATATGTTTTTTTCAAACGTGAGCAATTGTCAAATCAATCGCTTGATAGTTACATAACTGCATTGATGAAGCTAGCAGAGTCTGTGGTTTTGGCGCCCTGCGTGAATCGCTCGTTCGCGACCGGTTAATTCTTGGTGTAGAGGATGACAGAGTTCGTGAAAAGCTTCTTGGAAAGCGAGACCTCGACCTCGACCTAGATAAAGCCATCGAAACCATCAAAGCAAGTCAAGTTACTAACCCGCGAGCGACAGAGATCTCAGAAGAATTTTCAGCTAACGAAGATATTAATGCAGTGGGACAAAGGTCGAAATCCAAGCGCGTGAAAGTTTCGCGTCGCAAACCTCCCAGTAAGGACCCTCCCAAGATTAAAGAGTGTTTGTTTTGTGGTGGTACACATGCACTGGAAAGGAAATTGTGTCCAGCTTCAGGTCAGAAATGCAAGAAATGTGGCAAAGAAAGGATGCTGCTGCGCTTACAGCGTTACAACCTTGATGTTAAGTACCAAAAAGGAAGCTTATTGGTTATGTCTGATCCCCTGTCCCGAGCCTATCTTGACGAACCTCCCACACAGACCGAGTTTTGCAATGAGCTAGAGGAGATAGTTCTTGTGAAGGATCTCCCCAATTCAGAAGCACGACTGAAGGAATTCAAAGAGGGCACCGCCTCGGATGACAACCGTCAGATCCTCATGTCCACTGTCCTAGAAGGTTTGCTTAACACTCTTGATGAAGTTCCAGCTGAGATCAAGCCATATTTCCAGTTTCGAGATGAAATCACAACCCAAAATGGTTTGCTGTTCAAGGGCGAGCGCCTCATTGTACCTACCAAGTTAAGAAAGGAGATGATGGAAAAGGTCCATTCGTCCCATCTTGGTATTGGTATTGAGGGCTGCCTTAGACGAGCCAGAGAAGTGTTTTACTGGTCGCACTTGAATGCCGAGTTAGACGATTTCATTCTTAAGTGTGATATCTGTAGTTTGTACAAGCCAGCACAGCCTCGAGAACCGCTAATCCCCCTTGAAATCCCTTCAAGGCCTTGGCACGGATCTGTTCTTGTTTGATCAGCGTCAGTACCTGATTACTGTTGATTATTATTCTTCTTTCCTCGAGGTAGATAAGCTAAACATGATAGATTCCAGAACTGTTATTGAGAAGTTGAACATGCAGTTTAGCCGGCATGGAATTCCGGAAATTGTCATTTCTGACAATGGACCGCAATATGCTTCTGCAAAGTTTGCAAAGTTTGCAAGTGACTGGCACTTTCAACACATCACATCCTCTCCACGGAACCCCCAAAGTAGGAAAGGTTGAAAGTGCGGTAAAAATATGTGAAAACATCATGAGGAAGGCTGTGCGTGGAAAGTTTGACTCTTATCTTGCCCTCCTAGACTATCGTAACACGCCTACGGAAATCGGTTCATCTCCAGCGCAAAGGCTGTTCAGCAGGAGAACACGCAATTTATTACTGCTGCCAAGTAAACAACTAGAGCCTAAGTCAGTACCTTCGCAGGATGTGCAAGGTAAACTGATTAACTCCAAGCAAAAGCAGGCTTTCTACTACAACCTAAAAGGTACAGCATTACCTGAGTTACAACCTGGACAGACTGTCAGGATGAAGAGACCAAAAGAACCTACCTGGTCAGAAGCTGTTTGCAAGAAAATGATTGGCCCGGGTTCTTATGTGGTTGTATCGGGTGGTCGAACCTACCGACGAAAACGCCGACAGCTGCGATCAGTACCGCAGTCAGATTCCCACCCTGTTGCGAAACCAGTAGCTGAGCCTCTGCAATCAGTACTACAAACAGACCCCCCACCTGTTGTGATACCTGCGCTGCTGAATATGTGGAAGTTGCCTCCCCGCCAACTGTTACAAGGAGTGGTCGTATTGTCAAACCACCAGCCCGTTTTCAGGACTTTGCGACTTAGACTGCATACTTTGTTTTGAACATTGTTGTATATTTTGCTACGAAACTCGGTCGCAATTTACAAGACTCAGTTGAGACACTTTCTTTACAAAGGGGAAGATGATGTGATACTGCATAAATTAGCATACATTACTCTATCACGTTACTTATTGTTATGTAATCAGACCTCGTGTTTTTGTGTTCTCGCCGCCATTAAAGTTATTGAGTTGTGTTTATGCTCGTAACAGTATCCTCATAATCCCAGATCTCGTTTAGGTAGAATATATGATAGTTGTTGGAAACAAATAACTCTCCTTTTTTTGTCATATGCAAGTATTTTGAATGCAAAAAAACAACGTTCACGGTAGTGTTTCGTTTGCTCGTGCTTGCGTTGCTGGTCTGTCCGTTTGTCCGTTTGGTGGTTTTTCGTGTTTCTTTTGCTCATTTATATGCTCGATCTTTCGTTCGTTTATCTTCGTTCGCTTGATTTCTTCTCCACTCTTCCGTTACGTCCGTCCGTCCGTTCTTTCGTTGGTTTATTTGTTCCCTCGTTTGGTCATCGATTACATTATTCTATTGCTCGACGGCTTATTGGTTCTTCAGTTGCGTTCGTTCTTCGTTGGTCGTTTTTCGGTTGTTCGCTGATGAGTGTAGGTTTTCGTCAAGGGTCGAGGGTAACATATCGAGGGTCGAGGGTCGAGGGTCGAGTTAATAAAAGTTAATAAAAGTTAAAAGTTAATATTAAAAATATTAGTAATGTTAAATAGATATATAACACTAGTTCGCGCCGTTCGTCTCTTCAGCACTTTCTCGTCCTGCGCGTGTTTTGTTAGAATTTTCACTACACGGACGGACCCTAAGCCCTCTAGTGGGTTTGTTTAGACAATTTTGTCATTGCATTTGCTTACTCGCCGTCTTCAAACTTTGCGTACTTGAAAAATTCTAACGAGCGAACGAGCGAGTAACTCCACAGGCGGCCCAAGCGCGAGATGAGAGGAAATAACTAAAATGTAAATGAAACGTAAGCGAACGTAACTCTTGACTACGAGCGGTGTTGTGTTACAAAGACGCGATTTACAAGGGTTTGTATGGGAACTTTACGAATTTGCTTTTAAGTGCTACTGCGACGAAAATTTCGTATTTTCTTTTCCGCTTTTTCTTTCGGTAATTTCTTATTTAGACCCTACGCTTCTTGAATCGGCGAAATGTTTTACAATCTAGCCACGCAATTCCCTTAAACAAGCATGAGAAAACCACAAAATCGCGTCCGCTATTGCTCGAACAACAAGCCTGAAGAGCCCGCGAAATCACTACAGCGGGTTTCTCTGTGACGTCATAGTCACAACACGTGATATAGCTAAAGAAATGCGAAGAAGGAAAATAGGGGAAAAGAAGCATGTCTT
>Ga0126337_10001961_pt1 | contig 12836 bp, 6 predicted proteins | sample DipCmetagenome_FD_92527 | JGI IMG/M metagenome (GOLD analysis project Ga0126337, IMG submission 92527) | Coral microbial communities from La Bocana,Puerto Morelos, Mexico - Diploria C A metagenome | ecosystem: Host-associated > Invertebrates > Cnidaria > Coral | place: La Bocana,Puerto Morelos... | reverse complement strand
TGATGGTGGCGGTAGGTGATTATATATCACCTTCCACGTATTAAGGGAACCGGAAACAACCATTACATGATGATGATGGTGCGTGATGATCCACCTTTCTACCGGGCAACACCAAGATTTTTTCTGATATTTCACGACGAGGGGCCCCGGAGATCCAACATTCCCAAACGGGATTGGTCCCCTGAAATTACCCTCTGGTAAACTAACATAGCAATGAAGTATCCCCAAGTTCAATAGGAAATACATCTTCCAAGGGTCCATTTTCCATTGCTATGTTAGTTTACCGGAGTGTAAGATAAATATTCAAAATGACGCCATATTTGAAAGGAAATTACATATTACAAACCATCGATGGTTTTGAACTTGGGTTCAATCCCAAAGCCAAAGCATTCATTCCTCCCCAACATCTTTGGCGGGGTATTTCCAAATCATCATTTTTGATACGTATCTTAAGTTTCGGGGTGTAGCTACCTTGCCGTCAATATGATTGTACCTATTGCGCTGTTTTTTTTCACCAAGTGTTAGGCATCAGATACTGCGCTTTCCTTTTGATGAATGGGAGCAACTGAATTTACTGAAGCAAACGCTCCATGAATCTGAACTTGAGAGAATCTGAGAAAAAAAGGTACACTCCCTGAAACGAACATAGCACCTGAACATTGATGGTTGGAATACTACTGGTAGTTTCCTTTTGGGATGGCCACTTTTCCTGAGGTATGTTAGTTTCAGGGAGGGTAACTTCAAAAACGTTGATGTCACAATGTCCACTGCTAGTTAAGGAAGCCATGAACCGATGACACAAAATATGAGACTTAACGCAACACCACAACATTCCTCAAGGACATTGATGGCTGGCACGCAGAATCGAATTTATGTTTCTTGGAAACCTAATTTTGGTTAGTTTTTTTTGGTGATTATTTTTGATGTGGATGAAACGCATCATATTCATCATATCCCTATGGATCCTTATTCCCTTGTTTGCTCTTTTTCTAGGAAACCACTGTTGGTTTCTATGTTAGCCTATCAGCAGAATCCAAATCAAAGTTGCTTTAGAAGTCGATCTTTTTGTAGTGTTTTTTGGATTCGCCATGCATTTGGCATTGGGGGAAAAAATGGCGAGGAAAAAACATGAATGAATGGCGAGGTAATTTTCAGGTGCAGGATTTCTTCCATGAACAAACTGTCAGACAGCAATTCTTTTTGGCTTGGCTTGGCCTGGATGATAGAAAAGATCATGTAGGGTCAACTAGTCTCTGAAGTCTTTTTCGGCCGGTAGTATCCTCATGACATGAATGCTGGTGAAACATGGAGATTTGTCAATAACGATTTGTATATTGAACTCTTTAAATGAGTAACAGGTGGTTCGTTAGATTTTGTACATTCAACTTAGGATACATCGCTTTGACTTAGAAGAAACCCCTAGTGTGATGAAACGAATCTTCTTCACCAAATATCATGGATCAATCTAAAGCAGGTCTGCGCCTAAGGTCTTGTCTTCTTATTACAATTATAGTTCAATGAATTATGCAATATGTACATACATTTTTTGATATTTTCGCAATATAAATATATTTATACATCAATATATATATATACACATAATTACTTATATTTAAATAGATAAATATTTCATTGCACTATAATATCATATGCAACTTTTAGGTATCTACTTATTTAACACCAATTTTCAATAGCTTTTTGTTTGTTGAAAACGCCCCCCGCCCTTTTTCAATCCGACCCCGAGGGCTGGCGCAGCCGAGATTTCAGGATCCGGCTGCCAGTGGATTTTTTCGGGGCAAATCTCCCTTTGTGAGGACATACAAACGGATCCTTATCGGAATAGGTCCAAAAAAAATAGGAAAACCAATGGGTTTTTACTTATATAACCCGAAGAAACTTCCGGCCTTATTTTTTTTTTTGAGAGGGGTGGGTGTTACGTTTGGGGGGTGGAAGTACAGTAGGTTGACTATAGCCATAATGGAAACAGCGCAAACAGTTGGCTAGCCTAGGAATGAATCCATATCCCACTAAACGGAAAAAGGAGAATCATCCACTCAAAGATCAATTGAGCTATGAAAAAAGGGCCCCTGGCTGTTTAGGGTGTATGGGGGATGAAATCCTACCCAGTCATATAGGGATTATTTCATTTTCCATTCCAAAGCAGATGAGTCTTGCTCGTGCTTGCATGCATGAATCGCCGCCCTTCTAGACACTATACACCGGGCTGATAGTCAGGAAGCCAGCAATCTCTCGTCTTGAGAGATCCGGCCTCCATCATGGCATTAAGCCACAAAACTTCGTCAGGGTGCAAATCAGAATGACGTACTGTGCGCGTCTTCTGAGAGCGAATCAAACCAACAGCATGGGTGTGGATCAGGTCAACCAGGAGTCTGCACATCTGTACCGGGTACTCCTTGGCTGCCGCCGTGCGAAAAACCCCGCTGTCAGTCTTGCCCCCTAACGTTTTGGAGGGATACTTTGCATCCGGCAAAACGTTCTTCCAAAGCACCGATTTGGCCTTTTTCACGTCAGTACCAACCACTCGGAGGATGGTGGGCTTCACTGTTTCGGCACCATACCGCCACTGTTGGATGTGTAGTTCACAAGCCTGTGGCATAGCCATCACCGTCTGTTGATGTAGTGCCGAGCGCCAAACCGATGCATGCGAAGGGTCCTTGGGAAAATCCGGATGCTCCATCAGGGACATTCCACCATTGCCCGTGACGGCCAAGTCAACTCGAATGGAGTTGAGCATCAGCCTACTTCCTGTAGCCAGCTGTTGTAACTCCTTGCAGGATCTGTGAGGGATGCCCCACGTCAGCAAAGCACTGCGGAGAGGCCGCGGTCCTCGGCACCCCAAGTCCAAGTGACGAGCACCACTCCAGGTCTCGCAGGGCGGACCCGACAGATCTGCTACGAAGATACCACGCTCAGCAAGACCCACTATGCGATCATAGTTTGCTCCGTCGTCCAGGTTCCCGTACTCTGAATGGATAGCTGTGTCAACTGACACCACAGTAAGTCGAAACGCCGTCCATTCAGCCAAACTCTGGTTGAAGTGGTCAGCCCACTCCACACAGTCTCCAGCACGACGACGCCCTGAGAACAAATGCAGGATCAAAATGTGCGATGTCCCCTTGGAGTCAATGTAGATTGGGAGAGCTGGGTCCACAAAAGGCGAGATTGGGCATCTTGTGAAAGGAGCCAATAGCTGTTGTTGGTGTGATAGCAAATCAACATATGGCTCAACATCCCTTTTGCCTGCTGCGGGAAGCCTTGGTTGCTTTGGGATCTCATGTGGGATTGGCGGCTTCCAGTTTTCCACCTCGTCGATGTCGGACATCCACTGCCATAGTGGCTCGGGTTGAGCAACTTCCAGAAAAGTTTTTTCAACAATTTCGAGGCGATCCGGATCATCTCCAAAGGCGGTCTGGATAAAATCATACATCACTGTCCTGCCCCATTGAAATAATGCTGTCATCCCTTCCTCTTCAGATCCAAGAACATGCCATGGTAGAGCGTCATGCCACATTTCCAATAGCGTATCTTGGTCATCAGCACCGTATTGTTCCGCCCATTGTAGTGTTGCAGCTTGAAGAGCTTCTCCTGCTGGACCTTGATAGTCAACATCAATGGTCCGCAGAAAACCCAACGCTTCACCATGCTGGCGTAATGCCTCAAGACGATCGCGTTGACACTGCTTCCATGCGGGAAGTGCTGGAGTATGCCATGGTCCTGCTGCCTTGCATTTGGGCAGTCGATGTACGTTTTCCAATCCTTCCGGCTTGCGAAATGCAATGGGAGCTTCCAAGGGCTGATAATGTTCACGGAGTTGCGCCAAACATCCATTGACGTACTTGCGGCTGTAACGCAAATGCTGTTGTAGCCGTTGCAGCGTCCAGAAGCATTGACCGCAACTTCGACACACCGCATCATAAATGTACCGTCTCTCCTCCGAAATCTGACGATGCCAACTCCATAAGTGACCATTGAGTGCCTGAGCACTTGAGAACTTGCGCGAGCACAGGTCACATCTATGTTCACCTGGGCGTGCTGTATCCTCTGGAGGGATGTCTTCAAACTTCATGCCTTGCGAGGTGCACCATCGATGAATGTTCTATGGCCTCGGATGATTTGCGACATCAGATGCTGTTGCTTGCCAAATCGTGTCGCTGCTCGTCTGACCTGTGCTGGACCTTGTTCATGATGGCTGGCAATCCAGCTGATGGTCTCCGCGGTGGTGGATGGCACTTCCTCATGGACTGTAGCGCTCATCTGTAAGAACCATGAGATGGCTTTGCGAACTGCAGCCAACCACGATCGTGAGTCAATGTCTTCGGCCGTAACTGCATCGACAGCAATTTGTGGTGCATGTTTGTACCATTGAAATGCATATAGTAGTCGCATTTTTGCCAATCTGATGGCCATTGGAAGCACCTGAACACTAGCCAACAACTCGCTGTCGTCCACATTGTCCTCAGACCAGAATCCAGTTCCAACAATGCTGCGATGCCATCCTGTGACAACATGTGCGAGTTTGTTGAACTGCGCGGTTGATAGCAATGGCCAGTTCCCGGCTCCATGTAGAACAATCGAAACGACCAATGAATTCAACAAGGTAATCCGCGTAGAGACTGGCAATCTTCGGTTGCAAAAAATTGCCTTTCTCATTTGACGAAATGCGAACTTGGCCTTTCCAATACGTGTGGCAATCTCGTGTCCAACCTGAGCCGTCTGGGCGAACGTTGTTCCAAGATAGTTGTCGTCGGTCACGATACGAAGCCTGGTACCATTTGTATCGGATACCAAATTGCCAAAGTTCTCAACAAATGTTGCTTCAATTTTCGGTCCGGAGCCTTGTCCTCGATACTGAATAACTGCTTCTGTTTTACCAGATTCTGTATTCAAGGATAGGCCAAATTCCTGGAATACCGTGGCTGTAATGTCCATGATCATGAGGGCTGTACTGTCGAGCTCCGTAACTGACTGTGCCACAAACAGAACAGCAACATCATCCACCCATGCCAGCGGAGGACAGTCCAGTCCAACTGTAGCTTTGGCTACCTGTAGTTGAGGAATCTCCTGCAACCTGTCTCGCAATCTTTCCAGTACCGCCTGCATCATGGAGTTGTAGGCCAAATCGGCCAACGGGGAACCTGGACGTGACCCTCGGTGGGTCTGATACACCTCATCATGCTGGGACAATGTGAACCACGTGTGGGAGTGCATGTCCTGCATCATTTGGACTAGCCCAGGTGGGGCCGTCTGACAAAACACTGACGAAGCTGCATGGATGGTGGCATTGAGGTCTTGCGCAGACATCCCTTCTTTGGTCAATTGATGCAAAAGCACGTCAGGTAAGTCAAACGCTGCCTTGACGTCGATGAACAAGACGCCGCTTGACATGCCATGTTGTCCATAGACCCTCGTGATGGCTCTGATGAGCTGTGTGGCGTAAAGCGTCTGCTGTGCCGGATAACCTCCAAATTGACACATCATACGCCGAGGAAGGGACCAGTTAAGAAGCTGTGATCGGGCTAAGCCGTGAAAAATCTTGCCTGCTGTCTCCAACAGCATGATCCTGCGCATCTTGTGCGCTTCCTTGCTTCCACTCTTTTTAGCTATACAATGGATTAAACCACCTTTGAATTGGAGCGGTTCTGATCCAGTGGTCCATGCCTTGAAGTATAGCTGATACAGTGGTAGCGAGTCGCCACGTGCTGCATATTTGATGGTTTCAGAAATGGTCCCATCAAGTCCTGGGGCTTTTTGAGATTTCTGCTTCCGGATCAACTGCTCCATCTGCGTGCGGGTTGGGATCTGGTTGAGCTTCATAGTCAAAGGAGCCTCATAGCACCGCATGGCTTGAGTGTCCTTGCATCGCCGAAGCAGCTCCTTATAGTCGACCTTCTCACCAGCTTCGAGGTTGCAAAAATGTTGCTGTACTTCGACTGGGTCTGGTCCAGTGCATCTCAAGTTGGACTTGTGTTTTGCACGCTGCCTTGGCAGCACGCATCGGATTTTCTTCCACAGGCCAGGCATTCCTTCATCTGCCAGTGCTGCAACTTGTCCTTCAACCAGATTCTCATAGTAGCGCGTATCATCTGCTCGGACTTGGGCCGTCACCTGATTGGTGATTTGCCGGTACTGATGCAGGTGCCATGCAACTGAAACATCACCCAGTTTCATCCAAGGATGCCACGCTGATGCTGCATCAGATGTTTTGCCACCATATTTCCAGGCTGCAAACACTGCTCTCAGCCAACCACAACGTAGACTGTTGCGAATCTGACGAATACGTTTCCAGTGATGTCGTTTGGATTGAATCATCTTCCAAGTTTCCGGACGAAGGTGAGCTTTGCGAGCGCCCTTTGCCTTTTGTGGACCTTGTTGGGCTTGAAGCCACCGTTGTAGTCGAGCTGCATGATTGTGCACGTTGCACGACCACTCCACATCCAAAACTCTTTCTTCTGTTGCAGCAGTATCCTTCGTGTCAAGCGGTTGTTTTTTCCCATCCTTGTTGACCGATGTGCAGCCCCATATCTTCCATGGTATCCTTGCACATACACAAAAATGGTCATCTCGCTTGGTTGTAATGTCGACATTGTCACTGACCCAGGTGTGAATCTGAGGAGTCCATACACATTCATCAATGACAATAAAGTCGATTCTGGCCAGGGCTCCACCTGCATGCCTCCACGTGTGATGCGATCCCGAGTGATGTTGCGAAAACGTTTGAGGGATGCATAGCTGATTCATGCGCAACCAGTGGTGAAATGCTGTGCCACTTTCAGATTCGATTTCTGCTCCCCATGTTCCAACCGATTGGGATGCCATGCTACCAATTCTCGCATTGGCGTCACATAGATAAACTGTAGGCCAGTTCCGGTAACGCTCAGGGATGCTGTTTGAAGTGGAGCTCCAGTACAAGTCGGCAGTGTCATAAGTGCTGCTTGATGGGGCATGGCAGACAACAATGATGACACGCAACCATCTGGCCTCAACACGTACCACCATCCGTTGGGCACTAGACTTGAGGATTTTGAGATCCTGGCACATGAGGCTTAGGTCTCGATGTGGAAACTTGAATTGTTTGGAAATCCATAGTTGAACTCCTCCTACTCCACGAGTTGTCGCTGCAGACGAAAGAACATGGTAGTGCTCCGACGTGGCATAGCCATCGAGTCCTGAGCGGGACTCCTGAATCCCAATGAAGTTGAGTCCTTCACCGTGCATCTGCTTCATCAGGGCCTCTTGCCTTGCCGAAACATAATTTCCACGTGCTTTGTCGCCAGCGTACAAGGTAAGTACATTGGCGGTAGCAAAACGAATATCGACTTCCATGTCTGTGCGAGCTTGTTGAGGAGATTCTTGATGCTGCCGGGTTTGAAAGGAGTGAACCTCATCTGGCTGACACTGATGGGGCTGACTGATGTTGACCTTGAAGTTTGTACCATCAATGTGTGGAAGCCCTTGCCGACCTTGCATTGAAGCCTCCCACATCCATAGCCATGAAGAATTGTTGCCGTCACCAATGTTCAACACTTCGATGACATCATGGATTGTCGGCGCATTGATCCATTCATGAACTGCTGCCCAAGACAATGCGTCTGCCGCTTCATTCCATGGATGTCCAGTATGGCTCTTGATGTGCTGCCGTTGTAGGGCGACTTGAAACCTCTGCTCAATCCATAGCACGAGTCCTCGTCCATGGGTTTGCAACGCTTCGTGTGCATGAATTTTCCATTGTCCTGCTGCTGTATGTCCGGCCAACATACAATCATACCCAAACAAGGCATTGAAGGGTACCAAATAGTGAGGATGCTGATTTCCAACTTGAAGGCACCATAGCAATGCTACGGTCATCGCCGTGATTTCGGTCTTTGGAGACGTTGGGTTTGCGTCGTCACAGAACGTTCGAGCACCTCCCCATCTGTCACCAAAAGGAGTTGAGACAATGAGAACGACAGCTGATGCGCCCCTCCTTCCATTTTCTGTGCGAACTGACGATCCATCCGTGTAGAAATTGTAGCAGGTTGGGATCTCTTCAGTCCATGTGGGAAGGCACTGAAAGGCATCAAGAGTGGAAGAATGCCATTTGACAACTTGTGCACTGTCATTGATGGGGCCAAGCTGGGCATTCTGCAACTGGTTTGCTAAAAATTGGAGTTCCGAACAAGGAATGTGAAGCCAGGCTGGTGATGGAATAAGCTCACACAAATTGATACCGACCGGAGACTTCACTTCAACCCTTTCTTGCATCTCCTTATTTTCATCCTGCCCATCTCCTGTAGTTTGCAAGAATGACGACCCAATCGGTTGGACTGTATCAGTTGCACACCAGCGGTCAATGACATGGGGCTTCTTCACAGTCCTGACCGAATGGGGGTCAATCTTGTGAGCAGAAAAGATGTATTGGCCTTCCTGCGGGTTCGACGTTTCTGCAGGGACAGTGGAGTTGGATGTTACTTACAGCTGAATGGGAGAAACTGGGATGAAAACGGCCACCTCCACACCTTAGAGGATGGTGACTTTCTGTTTCTTTTGATTGACTCCAGGACAGAGCAATGGTGCGATTTGCGAAGGCTCTTGTTCTGGTATATTGGGATCTTACTTGAATCACCACCATGACGTCGTCCACGTTCGCCCTGTGCACCGCATCTCCTGCGAGTTCCACGATGAAGGCAACCGTATCGCCATCTGCAACCCAGTGCGGTGGGTAATTGATGGGGTGCAGGGCAACCACACTCATGTCACCACTTGTTGGCAAGTTCCATTGGTCAACAATTTGTGCCTGTAGATCCTCAGTGGACTCTGTATCGAAGGCCTTATGCCACGTCTTGCGGGCAAAAATGTGCACGACAAATTGGCCTTGCGTTCTGTCAGATGGTGTAATTGACTCCACTGCGTTCTGCATGAAATCAACTTCATCAGGATCCTCATGGATGTCACTACTCATTGGGTCACAAACTGACAACTGGCATTGTAGCATGGATACCTCATCTTCGTCACTTGGTAGGGCAGGTCTGAGCATGTACAAAGCTCCAACTCTTGGTCTGAATCTGTCATGTGACAAGTACTCAACGCCGTCAACCACCACTGCCATGGATGTTGGGTCCAGACGTGACCCCTCAATCATGAGTGCTTGACAGAAGTCGGAAACCGTTGCCACTCTTGGTAACCAAAGTGCCGAGATAAGTGGAGCCTGATTGACATCTCGCCACACCAAGCCTGGAGAAAAGTCGCTGTCAGGTGGGAATCCCAGAAAATGGAGTGTAGCAGATGCACCGATGTGAATGAGGAAGGCCAATCACCGCCACGATCTGATCACTTGATTGAAATTCAGAGTTGCTCGGATGGTAGTCACGTTGTCCTTGATAACCTTCTCCATTGAGGAGATGGAAGCTCCAGGTAACCGTTGGCATAGTCCAGTGTCCTAGCAAATTAGCCGTCGCTTCCAAAAATTGCTGTCCGTGCCATAGGTAGTTGGCAAACTCCTGCGGAGGAGCCGAAACCTGGGGTAAAGCGTGCAGCTGTACACAAGTACCATCAGCAACATCTGCGACCTCATCTGGATGAAGTCGATATCCTTCCACACGGACAATACATCTGAAGCTGGCTCGAACACATAGATGATCAAATTTCGCTGAAATGTCTCGAAAATGCGTTCGTTTTGCAAAGTAGCTGGCTTCATGCTTTACATTGGCATTGCCATAAGCATTCCAGACTACTGACTCCTCAAGTGCAGGAGCTACGTCAAGAGGTCGTACCATCGCATCCGTCACAAACTCAACTAAGATGTGAACGCATGTTCTCCATGACGACCTCAAAGTGTCTTGCGGTTGAGGGTGTACCAGGTGGAGCAGTCCTGACGCATCTTGAAATTCAGGCCAGTGCGTTCGAACTGCTTGTTTCAACAACAGAAGATTTGCCTCTGGGATCATGAAGTATCTAGAACCAACAGTGGTTCCAGATAGGCCATGGCTACAGATCTGCAATCCTTCTGAATTGGTTGCCAACTCACGAAATCCTTGCACCAGAGAGTGCTGACAGCAAAGCTCATGAGTCGGTGGGCTGTCTGTGATCTGCATCATCCATATGTCGTCTGAATTCTGTGTGTCTCTAATTTGGCCTGCACGTTCCACAAACCTACACCAGCGGTCAGAGACATGGGAGGTGGGGGAAAAAGCAGGTTGAGAGATCACTTCAGACTGTCTAACACTTGCAGTTGGTATCAGAGTCGTCTGGATCAGGGCCTGTTGGTCATCTTGTTCATATGCCGGATTTGGATGTGGTTGTATGCGAGCATCCCACCATATCGGCAGGAACAAGCCTGAATAGATTGGCCGTCCATTCTCACTCGACATCCAGCGCCTGATCCTGCCTGGCATCGGGACCAACAATTGGTCACTCCAGCATGGAGGTGCACAAATGTTGTGCAGCGTGGTTCTGCCAATTGGGGTCGCCACCAGAACCGGAATCCACTGAATGTGACTCGCCGGACCTCGAGCCGTGATTTCGCGGTGTGCGAGAAGTATTGGATGGAGCTGGCTGTTGTGAGGGCGGTTCAAATTATTTCATAAACCATGAAATAAGGATCCCTATTACACAACCAGGATTCAATGGAAAGTAGGACGGTTTTTTTTCGCGGCTCAATTGGTAGGGGATATCTGGGTGGTGGTTTGAAATATTCTTTATTTTTACCCCGATCCTTGGGGAAATGATCTAATTTGACTGCTATTTTTGAAATTGGTTGAAACCACCAACTAGATATCTTGGCTTGCTGTACGAGACATTAGCCCCTAAAAATTTATAGTGGGGATGAAGGCAGTGGCATTTCATTAGGGGGGTCTGTTATCGTTATCTGCTTGCAAAGGTGGTGTTTTGGTGCTTGGGCTGGGATCCGATGGACAACAACAGTTCTTGGGGATGTACACCCCCGAAAATTAACATGGAACCTGAAAAGAAGTCCCTGGAAATTCGGAGATTCCGAACTTGGGGTTTCAATCATTTTCAGGTTCCATGTTTAATTTCGGGGGATGCAGTTTTTTTTGCAAATTTGGGAGCGATTTAGTCACTGTGTCTGCAGATCAAATGCATCTGAATGAAATGAAAAGTCGATTTGCAAAAAAACAAAGAATCCACAAATCACAGAGTAATTGTCGAAGTATATTTGTTTAACAAATACATGATTTGCTGAAAAATATACATCAAAACGGCATACACCCATTATATGTTGTTTTTTGCTATGTTGGATTGCCAGAGTGTTAGGTAAATCTCCACTTCAGATTGATTCTAACAAACCCCGCCAGGAAATGGAGGAAAGTATACAGCGTGAAACATGAAGGGATTGTGTGGGACTTGGCACCTTGGTAGTTTGAAAATTGACACACCCTAAGGATCTTGGACCCTCCAATGGAAGGGTTTGAACCTGTATAGCAGGGGTAAGGTCCTCAAAATAGCTAGTTTCGAGGGTCCAATGATCCTTAGGGCAACAAAAAACAACTGGGTGGTGGCAACTTCAAATATTTGTTTTATTTTCACCCCGGATCCTTGGGGGTTTCATGATCCAATTTGACGGTTCGCATATTCTTCAAATGGGTGGCAAAGAACCACTCAACCACCAACTGGAAAACAACTACATAAGATGGACACCTTGTCACCAAACATTTGTTAGGTGGAAAACTGGGCGGTGGTTTCAATTTTTTTTCATTTTCATCCCTATTTGGGGAACAGTCCCATTTTGACTAGTATTTCTCAGATGGGTTGAAACCACCAACCAGAAAATGTCTCTAAATTTTCTACCATGTTACTGGAAATCCATCAATTTTGTTGTCTTTGTGCGACGAAAACCGCCCCGTAGAAGGTAGGTTTTTTAGGACTCCCTGTAGTCAACACACCTTAAAAATCCACCCATGAACGTGTTTTTCCAACAAAAAGTATAGTGATACGGTTGATGGAAGAACTCCTGCATCAGTTGATATGGTAAATATCCCATTATTTACAGAGTTTTACATCCCAGGTGGTGCAGGATTTCTTCCATCAACCGTACCATTTTGTCGTTCCGACCGCTGGAATGATGAGGTCATGTAAGCCGCCGGTTGGTTTTCATAGGTCAGAATTTGGGAATTTTCAGGCTGAATTGGATAAGACAGGTGGTTATTGGGGAAGGATTTGAAGCTGGTTTTGATTGTTATATACATTTTTTGAAAAAACTCCGAATAGTTACAGTAGACATGGAACCGGTTCACGAAACACTGGTGTCACCGAACATGTTCAAGTACAGTCTATTTAAGGACAAAGTAAATTGAACCAGCTCCGAAAATAGACCGATACATACCAATAGATAGGCGCTACACCTAATATACTTCTTTTAAACCCGTAGGATCCATGTATTGTTTTTTTGTCTACATTTGGTTGATTATTATGGTACATGTAGGTAAATATACCATACATTGATCCTATGGGAGATGAGGTATTGATCCCCCCAAAAACCACTGACTCACAGCTGCCTAAATTGAGGCATTCTTGGGCAATGGCTTTTTGGCGGCTGCTGGTGATTTTGAGGTCCGGCTGGTTTTGGAAAACAATGGGAGATGTTGGACATGGTCTTTTTAGGGCCACGGTTTGTTTTTCAGATTTGTGTTCAAGAAGTACTTGTAACTGTAGTCCTTGCTTTCAATGATAATCATTTCGTAGAATTAGGAGATGCGGCATGCCTGTTCAAAAACTCCTCATGCCCCTCCTCCTGGCCATAACTACGCCCTTGATGAAACTTCCTCCACCAGAAACAAGGGTTTTTTATAGGCCTTATTGATGGGGGTAGATAGGGTTCA
>Ga0126337_10001959_pt1 | contig 12842 bp, 17 predicted proteins | sample DipCmetagenome_FD_92527 | JGI IMG/M metagenome (GOLD analysis project Ga0126337, IMG submission 92527) | Coral microbial communities from La Bocana,Puerto Morelos, Mexico - Diploria C A metagenome | ecosystem: Host-associated > Invertebrates > Cnidaria > Coral | place: La Bocana,Puerto Morelos... | reverse complement strand
GTTGCTGGCCCGGTTGCAAAAACCGCTGGCAACATGACACTGTCGTTGAAGCAAGCTGTCAAGATGGCTGTAGGAAAAAGTGAAGATCGCTGTAGCAAATCCAGCAAACCCCGTTCCTCCAAACAGCAGACAGCCAAAGCCCGTTGCTCGAAACATCCGGTGGCAAAGAGGCATTTGAAGCAGACTCTTAGACCTTAAATTGTGGGAATGTCAATGTGTTTTGCAGATTCAGTGCATCGAACACAATGATGGCAAAAAAAACACAACATGTAGTATTTCGGTCAGATTGCACATCCATGACCTTGCCAATGTCTCTTAAGGAAGCAGTCATTCTATCCCAAGACAACGATTGCTGCTGCAACCTCGAGTGATCCGAATGGATTCACTTCTGTGCATCAAACATATGCATGGGCCCATGTTTTCCTGCGTCGCATTGCTAGGCACATTGGACATGATCAGCTACTTGCAATTCTGAAATCCAACCAATGGTTCACTACTTCGTCCTTCAGTGGTGTGGGATGTGCAGAAGCCGTCCTTTGCTCGCAAGAACTTTTTTAATGACCGCAACACTGTTCGAGACTTTGCGTGAATAAATTGATGCGACCTGTTCTGTCCCAGGCGCTGCATTGCCTGAACCATGCGGCCCGTGCCTTTCAACAGAAGCACTGTTCAAAGCGTAAGGCCAATACCGATGATATCTTCCAGTTTGGATGGACTTGTGAGTCAGACAAGTCATGTCAAAAACTGCTCAAGAGCACCTATGAGAACCAATGCAACTTTGCTGATGTCATGAGTTTAGGGGCAGAAACGGCGTTCTGCAGCACCCATGGATGCATGTGCAAGATCACATACACGCCGCCGAAAGGTCGAATCTAGGCAAGAAATTTACGATTGAACTGAGGCTGGCAATTTTCAAAATGATGTTGATTCTGCTGTAACAAGGTTCTGCTGGGCATTTTTCAGAATTTTCTCACAGTGGGATATAGCTAGGCCACATTCTTGCCAACACGTTTTTTACTGTGGGAGAGCATTTTTGGCATGATGTGACATGATAAGGAAAGCGCATCGATATTTCAGGCCGGCATTTTTCATAGTGTTGCTTATGTCATTATCATTTTATTGTTTCGAATTGTTTTTTCAGTTTTTTTTGCCGACATCAGTTCAGAATGCATGTTCATTGCTCCGTTTGATAGGCCCTCCGTGCACCAAATTCTCCATGATGGGGCTGAGGGAAGGGCAGGCATCCCAGGCCTTCCAAGTCCACGAAAAGCACTACAAGAACCTGAAGCACAAGAAACAATACCCAGCGCTTTCACTCATTGAGAATGTAACGGAGTATCTTAGTCAACAGAATGTTCAGTGTTTGAAAGAGCTATTCACATGTCCTTCAAAGCTTGCACAGACCATTCCACATTCAAAAATGGTCATGCAACACCAAGGTACGACCCACAGATTGTGAGGAAAAGGTTCAGTCCAAAACAATTTGGAATGGATTGGGTCAAAATCGATCCACGGTTGCTAGGGCAAGGCTGCTGCCGGGCAAGGATCTACATTTTGGTGTGGGATTTGTCACAGCTGAAGTGGAATTCCAAGCATCTTGCCGTAAAAAACATGTCTTTAGTTGTCGACTGTGCCAATTTGAATGGACTTTTTTCGTCCCCTTTCAGGTATACCCTTTCGGAGGTCTTCAGCTTCATGAAGGCATCCTCTATTATGGACGCTGGCGACTACTTCTGGGAGTCAGATGCACCTAAGGTTAAGTTGACTGATTGTCAAGCTACTTGGCAGCAACGATTGTGTGTAATAATGTTCAAATTAAAGTGAATTTGTATAATAATAGTCGAGGCGTTGTTGCAAAAAATACGCGTAGAAAAATCCGTGCAGTCAGTCATATAATTTTTAGACATTCAGGGAGGATCACAAACATCAGCGGTAATAGTCATTGACTTTGACATGATTAAAGATTCATCAACAGTCATTGACACGATAAAGATTCCTTTGATAGGTTCTCAACGTCCCATACAACGTTCAATATTTTAGTACGACTCACTATACAGCGACAGGTTTTTCATTGTCTATCAGCCTAATATGAAGTCAATGTCAGCGACACCATTTCCGCGTTGCGCATGGCGGCTATGATTGCAGGCAGCCAACCTCCAGCAGTACAAGAAATGGTATCCTAGGATCAAATACCCAGATCTTGCTCAGTATGCTGCCAATGGCAGGGGCCGTGGTGAGACTGTGGATGGGAGCCTGCCTACACTGACCAGGAACTGCGCACGGTTGTGGTCGGTGAAAAAAAAAAGGTATCTCACTTCTACGGAAGCTTTGGCCAGCCAATGTTTGCCAACAACCACGCTCCATGCAAAAAAGTGTGGTGCACCTATGTTGCAGTGGGATCCACTGTCTGACAAACCAAGCACCATGTATGGGTGGGCAGGAAATGGCATGAATTTGCCGTGCGTAGGAGCTGTGGTCCTCTCTGCAATGTGTTGTTTAGCCCATGTCAAGTAGCACCTCTCTGCAATGTGTTGCTTAGCCCATGTCAAGTAGCATCTAAATATTAATAGAATGCTAAAAGTTATAACCGTCAAGAGTCAATAGGCAATATAGCGTGATCGTGTTGGTGCAGGGCTGAGCAAACTAATTAATAAACAGCATCTCTCACAATTAGAAACTATGCAGTGTCAAGCAGTTGCAGGAGCGCAGGCATGATTGCAAAAGTTCTAACCGACCCGAAGTTTTGGTTGATAGTGTTATTGTCACAATGGGACAAAAATCAAACTTGTTATAACGATTGTCTTGCGAAGCCTGTTTCTCCACACCAGTGAACCACCGAGGCTCAGATTTGTCGCACCCCGCACAAAAGAGCTTGGTTGAACACATGTTTTCTTGTCATTGACACGTGCCTATGCCATTCTTGAATGTTGTCAAATCACTGTTTTTTGATGTCAATGACGTGTGGCAAGCTTACAAGTTGGTTTGACTGAATAATTACAAAGTGCTTTGTTATTTATTCATTGGGTCATCTGTTGCATGTCGATCGAATGATTGATTTGACATGTTTTTGACGTTCAAATTGATGAATCTCAAATTTTGATATCGTGCAGTGTTTGATGTTTTTTTGTGGTGTTATTTGCTCGACGGCTTCACCTTGACAACCTTGTGTTCAAGGTTCAAACAACATCAGATCAGAAAGTCAGAAATCACCATCATGGTGAAGCGAGAGCGTGTTTCCGAAGGCTCCGGCCGACGCAGCCGCGCTCGATCTCTTGCGCCATTTTTCTCAGACATCTTCCAAGAGGTGGAGAAGCTAGGCGGTGTCGTTTTTGTATCAAAAATCAGTGAATTTGAGCGAACGGGTAGTAAGCAAGTTGTGAAAGTTACAGTGCGCAGAATTCTTGTTTTTTTGCTTCTAAGGATGTTGGACATGAGTACAGAGCCTGAGAATCATCCCATGGCAGTCATGGTGGCGAAGGTCACGCCAGAGTTTTGTGAAGGCATGCAAACATGGCTTCGGGAGACAACATCACCATGTCCGTTGGATGACCCTGCGCATTTCATGGGGCCGGTTCACAACTTAGCGAACTATTTAGTTACTGCTGCAACACACACAGCTTTGGTTGGCTGGTGCACTGCTATTCAATGAAGCAGTGCTGATCTGCTAAGGTCACCACTGAGCCGATTGACGTGCCATTGTTGTCCTTGAAATGTGCCTGGAGTAGCAAAACTTTCGAGACCAATGATACTACTTAAAGACTTAGAGTATTAAGTCAATTGGCCACTTAACGATTTTTTTTTGAGCTTGCTTCAAAACTGATGGCTTATGAAAATTGTTGCGCGAAGAGCCACAACAATCCTAGCCAAGGTGTCATTCATCCAGATGGGCTGCCCTGCATCGAAGATTGGCTGATGACAGCAGCCTCAGTGTATGGCAGTGGCTATGAGAAGCGAGACAACATGGAGGTATTATGTAAGGATGACCTTGGTGATTCTCCGCTAGGCTTCCAATCGCTGCGACTTGGCTTTTGAATTCAACAAGCCGAGCCTAGATGTAGACAAGGATGCCAAAATGTAGTCAGTTGTGTTCAAAGTCAGTGATGGTGTTACTGGTTCAAAGTAAGTGCTACTGGTAACAAACAACTTAGGTGGTGCTCATGTCCTTGTTGCTAATCGCTACCCAAAATTATTTGTTCCCAAAGTTCAGGACTGTGACGAAAGGCCTTTGCCGTTTGTCCATCCTGCTCTTTGCTGTTGTCCGTGCTTATGAGAAGAAGGAAACGCTCAGTGACATGGAGCGCTCAGCATTCACGAGGTGCCTTTGGGCGAAGCATTTCCCCAACCGCCAAATATGAAAGGACACAATAATATTTGACTTAGTAAATATAGACAATACCACCAAAACCACAAAATAATCCAGGCATAGCAACATGTCAATGCTGGAATGTTGTAAAAACTTCAATATCAGATGACTGAATTTTAATGATCTTGCGTTAGCCACGGTTGGTGAACAGTAGCAAACTTTAACCGATTCCGATGTTTGTTCTCATTAATTTGAGGCTTGTCAAAGATTCCGATGTTTCAAAAAAAGAAGGAAGTCATGGATTTTTCCAAAGACGATGATTCGGGGTTTTGTCACACATTATGATTTGGGTTGTTTGCAAAGACGAGGATTTGGGATTTTTTCAAAGACGAGGATTTGGTGTTTTGTCAAAGACGAGGATTTGGTGTTTTGTCAAAGACGAGGATTTGGTGTTTTGTCAAAGACGAGGATTTGGTGTTTTGTCAAAGACGAGGGTTTTGGATTTTTTTTAAAGACGAGGATTTGCATGGTGTTTTGTCAAAGACGAGGATTTTGGGTTTTTTTAAAGACGAGGATTTGGGATTTTTTTAAAGACGAGGATTTGGGATTTTTTCAAAGACGAGGATTTGGGATTTTTTCAAAGACGAGGATTTGGAATTTTTTCAAAGGCGAGGATTTGGATTTTTTTCAAAGACGATGATTTCGGATAAATCCTCACCTTCCGAGCGGTGGCTTCAACAAATTGATCAGCTTTAAAATGTAAACACCTATTGACATTTGAACTATTGCACAAATACATCATGACAAACTTTAAAGTTGATAATATGATTAAAAAAAATATCAATCCTAAACCCTAAACCCTAAACCCTAAACTCTAAGGCAAAAACGGGCAGAGTTTATATTAGTTTAAACAACTCAAATCATCACCTTTGAAGTTGATCAAGTTGGATTTCAGAAAAGGTGAGGATTTGGGGTGGATCCTCACCTTTGGGGAGCTCGCAGCCAAAATCATATCATCGACCACGTTCGCCAAAGGTGAGGTTTTTCTCTGAAGTTTTTCATGTGATAGCTGTAAAGGTGATGGTTTCAGGTAAATCCTCACCTTTTCCGAAATCCAACTTGATCAACATAAAAGGTGATGATTTGAGTTGTGTTTCAATCAAATTGTTATTTTATTATTTATGATTTGGTAGGTTCTTGTGAAAACAAAAATTAGATGTCTATGTTGGATCAAGATTGTGAAAGGTGATGGTGCATGTCAAAGGTGAGGATTTACTCGAAATCCTCGTCTTTGAACATATCCCAAATCCTCGTCTTTTGAAAAATCCCAAATCCTCGTCTTTGGAAAAATCCCAAATCCTCGTCTTTGGAACGATCCCAAATCCTCGTCTTTGGAACAATCCCAAATCCTCATCTTTGGAACAATCCCAAATCCTCGTCTTTGGAACAATCCCAAATCCTCGTCTTTGGAAAAATCCCAAATCCTCGTCTTTGGAAAAAATCCCAAATGTTTTTTAGTCTTAGTTTTGCTCGCGGAACCCCTGCAGTTGGTTTGCAAAGTGTGCGAGAATTTCTGTGGTTTGTCGGCAAGAAGAGACGTATATTTATCGACGGCTGCAGCTATCGCAGCAGCTTGCAGAAAAACAGAAGAAGAACATTTTGCAGCAAACTGCGATCTTTGCCGGCGAAGCAAAGAAGATCATGGAGGAGACAAATTGTTGCTTTTAAAAATATTCAAATGGACATTGAGTTCTTGATCTATTCCATGGCAATGTGCTTTCTCCTGTCAGGAGTTCAAGGAACTATCTTTTCACGATGCTTTCATGAAGGCAATTCAGAAGTACAACGAGTACGGCGCAGCAAAAACTTCAGTCAAGCTGCAGGTTGAACCAGCTACAGCGCAGACTCTCTATGGGTTCAAGGTTTCTGGGCTTCACGTTGTGGTCACAGAATTGTGATTGGGGTTGCAAGGACATGTTGGCAAATCTGATCTTGAGCTTGTCAGTTGGCCCTGGTTTTGCTCACAGGTTGGCATTGACGTGGTGGTTTGGAAGTTGATGGAGCAACACTTGCTTGCGTTCCGCTTTGAGAACTCAGGCACGACTTTTTTGCGAAGATGTCAGATATAGAAAGGATTAATAATGAAATTTTGCTTGACACAAGTTCACGTTTTGTATAGTTCATTTATTTTGGAATTGTGAGGAGATCTATGATTCAGTTCAAGTATAGGCTCGAAGAGCCTTTATATTCATTATATTAATGATACTTACTGTATGTTTTTTTCTCGAAATTGTGATCATATGCTCCAAGTCTTTTCTTGCGTACTAGTCAGTTGCTTTCACGCACTAGTCTTGCACTTCAGATTTTGTCAAATAATGGAAATAGTGATTCATGCGTCCCTGCGCAGCCTTCCAGAAAGACGTCCTCCACCAGACCAGATGGCTTTTGAAAGGAACAGCTAAAAACATGTTGGGTCCTTGGGTGAAGCGTTCTGAAATGACGCCAAAAGGGCAACAATTGTTCATGGAGCGAGTGATGTTCCTGTGGTACAAGAGCTTGCGCCGGAGCAAGAATGGATGCCGATTGACGCCAAGCGATTGGGCCATGGAACCCTGGCAAGCCGTGTGCTGTTTGTGTATTAATACTGGAATCCATTCAGTGGTTTTCTTGACGTAGTGCTGTATAGTACATAGAGGTGAAAAGAACAATGATCGCAACATTGAATTTCACATGATGATGTAGTGACTCTCTCAACTGGGTCAATCAGGCAAGTGTGCATTGAAAGCTTTCATTTATTCTGATTTTTGATTATTGATCATCCGCCCAGGAAGCAGATGTTTGTGCCTATTTGGCCAATTGCATGACCATGATGGAGACCGCAACAAGTGAGAATGGTGTCCGCCTTTTTCCTGACGAGATTCTTTCCAAGGTTCGCAAGTTGATGCTGGAAGGGTTTCTTGAATGGGTCAATGTCAAGTTGAAGCAAGTTTTGTCTTTGATTTTTTGTGTGACTTGTATCTTTTAAATTCGACGAGTCAATGTTAATTCAAAACCGAGGGACTATCACGATGAAGCCAGGACTACTTTGGAGGTGTGTGACTTGAAGTGGGATCTGTCTCACACCGCTATGTTCAATGATCACAATCAGTTGAAGAAAGAAGAGGATGCCAGCATGGATATAAACAAGGAGATTGAAATGCTGGACGAGGATGCCTATGCCAAGGCGTTCGAGTCTGACACATTGAAGATCAACCTGGACACAGCTACTTTGCTTCGCTTGTGCTCCGCAGAGCAGAAGGATGGCAAGTCAAGACGGACGGCGAAAGTTCTTCACCTGAAGGGCCAGAACGTGATTGGCTCACAGATTGTGAAAGAATTCATGGAGGCACAGTGCGACCACATCGCGGGACCTCTCAACTTGGTGGCAACTGCAATGAGCCAAGCAACTTGGCTCAATGAAGTTTGTGAGGTTTTTGAAACCTCTTTATGATTTTGGTTTGGAGTGTCCTTGACAGCTTTCAATTTCATTAGTCACAGAGCCAAAACAATAAATGGTAGATTAAATCAAATGATCTCTTCAAGGTTTCAGGGGGCGTCATTGACAGCTATGATTACATTAATTATTCTTGCGCGTTATACTTACTGGTTGATCGAAACATTTCAAATTATTTACAGAAGTTTTGTTCAAGGGGTGGGGCATTCACAAAATCATATTCTTTTGTTCGTCTCTGACGGTTTGACACATCATGAACAAATTTATGCACTTGCTCGTCACGCTGAGTTTACTGCGAAGATCAACCTCAAGGGAGGGGCGATGATTTTTTGGGTTGACTACATGAAGTGGGGCAGGCTTTCCAACGCTTTGCTTAATGACAGTTGTGAACTGGTATCACAAGCTCTGAACTCTCGGCCAGCCTCATCCGTGGCGATCATAGTGATCCCTTACTTGGTGTCGCAGCACACAAGGAGTGGCCAGTATGGAGAGCTCAAGTTCTTTGCTTTGCAATTTATGTCAACATGTTCTTCTTGGATTTTGTTGTAACAATTTGCGTCGTATATGGCAGTAGTATAACGCAATGGAATGCGGCAATGTAATAGCTTGTGAAGCTTGCCGGCATCACGCAAGAACTACAGAATGAATTAGGTGAAATACCAGTCAATGCCTATCAGCATTGAATTCATGTTTTGGGGGCATGTCCTGTCGCACCATGAGGCGAATCATCGAGAAGTATGAAGCCAAAGGATGCATTGCGACCCCGTTCCACATTCGAGCAGTGGAACCACCAAGCGTGAAGAAAGTGGCCATGTCCTTCAATGCACTCTTTGTCACGAGTGACAAGTCCGATGATTGCATTTGGAAGGATGCAATGCTGCTGGCAGACAGGATTCTAGACTTCATTCAATCATAGATTTAGATGTTTGCTGTTTTCATCTTGTGTAAGTTGCCAAAGTTGATTCACGAGATAGTACCATTTATCAGTTGTTTGCCTTTGACGTCTGAACATTCAAACCCCCAGGACAAATCGCCAACCTGTGACTTTCCCGACGGAAGGCGAGTACAAGGTACCAACATCTGGGAAGGATGGAGTGCCAAACACAGCCGAGGGCATGAGGCAGGGAGCCGACACGTCATCATTTGAGTTGTTACACTTACTCGTTCAATGTTTTCTGCACATTGCACAGTGCATGGTGAATCATGTAATACTTAACTGTTTAACTGTAATCCTGTGTGTGGCCAGGAGCTTTTCAGAAGTGCAGGAATCCGCCAACTTGCTTGGCGGAGCAAGCATGCCACGGGCATTGCTTTCTTCTTTATTGAATGGAGTTCAGCTACCATCACAGGATGTGGGATTGTTCAACATGACTGCGTTTGACGGCTCTTTGGAGATGTTCTGCAACACTTATTGGGAAGAATCAGGCAAAAAGGTCAGGATTTGGACATGCTCAACAAGCCTTCTTCCAGACCATGCTGAATTCAGTCAGAGAGTGTTGGCCCTCCAGTTTTTGGCTGAGCCTAGGCTGGATCATTTGTTGCTTCATCGATTTGTTTTTTGATTTATATATATAATATATATATAACAGCTGCTTTTATTTCAGCGGAAAAACAGCTGTAGCACGACAACTAGCTACTGATGTATGCACATGACATGCTACATTTTTCTTGTCCAAACCGCTGTGATTTTGAGATACCTAGGATTGGAAGGCAGGCAAGCCAGCTTTTGCCCACGTCCGGCCATATGAGAAGGATCCTCCTTCGGCTGCCACCAGTGTGAAGCTGGTGGATTATCCATTGCATTTTGCTAAAGTGGAAATGGATGAATCCAGAAGTGGCTGGGAAAAGTACCGCATCACGCTGCCAGATGAAGTTCGTGCACGCTGGGCCAAGGACTTGGGCAAAATATTGAGTGTGAGATGTTGCATATACGAGGTGGTTCTGAGTCATGGTATCAATTTCAGTCAATGACTTTGCTTTATGACTTTGCCTTTTGCACAGGATCCGCTTCGTCGACAGGAATGGCAAGAAAAGATTGCTGGGTTTGATCAGCAATTCCAACAGAATTTGAGGCTGACGATCAAGGACGTAAAAGAGGAGCATCAATTCGAAGAGGAGGGTCCTCATGCCCCTGTGCCATGGACCGATGAACCAGGTACTCTGCAAGACTTACTCCAGCAGTACAACGTGGAGCATCCCAGCAGCAATTTATTATTCAGTTGAATAGTCACTTGTTTCTCTTAATGCTACATAATATGATACTACATTGCAAAATACTATACGGTGGATTGAAGTCATGGTTTGTGTGTTGTCAGTTTTCAGATTGAGTTGTTAATGGTGCAATGTGAGGATGAAGCTCGCTGGCAAGAATATTGGCTCTACCATGTATGTTGTCCAAGCAAAGGACAGATCGAACAAAACAACCGACGTGGTCGAAGACCAGAAACACAAATTGTTCCTGGTGAGCCACGCAGAGCAGTCTTTCTCTGCGGAAGAGTGGCTATTTTCCCACGGCAAGAGTGCCTTTCTGAAAGCAGAAGCTTGGATCAAGTTGAAATGTCATGTGTCAAAAAGCATCGTGTTTAGTGCAGTGCAGGTTGCCTAAGATGTGCAGCGATAATAATGTGCATTTGTTTTTTTTGCCTGTTGAGGAGAAGATGGCCAAAATGATCCGTGAAAACCCAGAAGGACCTATTTGTTGCATCATACACTTCATGTTGTTGTGTTCGTCAATGACTTACAGTTCTTACTCACACTTCACGTTGTTGTGTCGGTCAATGCCTTTCAGTTCTTATGTACACTTCATGTTGTTGTGTTGGTCAATGACTTGCAGACTTGCAGAACTTGCTTACACTTCATGTTGTTGTGTCGGTCAATGACTTGCAGTTCTTACTGTCACGTCATGTTGTTGTGTTGGTCAATGACTTGACTTGCAGTTCTTACACTTACACTTCATGTTGTTGTGTGGGTCAATGACTTGCAGTTCTTACACTTACACTTTCTGTTTTGTTGTCAGCGATTGTAAATGCCTTGCAGCCTTCAGTGACAGGTCGTGTTTTTTTTTTAAGGTAACATTACTGCCCAAGCATTGGCTAATGGAGAGTGGTGCCATGGGCGACAGTGCCCCGGGTATCGCTGCTGCAGAGATCTCTGACGATGAAGGGACGGGCAGCTTCGATTTCTTGGCTAACGCAGGCTTCCAGCAGGACTGAAGCTGATATTTTTTTGGGCGCGTAAAGAACAGCTATTGGTGATTTTTCTTGATTCCATGTTGCCTCTATTTGTTTCATTTGGTCACCCGGAGGATCTTGAAGGAATGGATTCGCAAGATGTGAGAACGCCTGAACCGGTCCAGGGCTTTATGTGTACATTCATTGTGATTAGCCATGTCAATGAAGTGTCAGCAGCCAGACAACAAATTGATGATTCACTGAATAGTCGGAGTCTTAGGTCGCAAAACCAAAGACATCACCGTCTCTGTCGCGTAGCTCAGCTTTGCGCAACCAATCAAGCAGTTTTCGTCAGAAGCGTGACTTGGGTGAGGAGCTGACGCCACCTGAAAAATGGAATAAGAAGGATCCTGAGGTTGAGAAACCGAAAAGTGCTGCTCCAGGTGGTGAGAAGCAGGATAAGAATGATCCTGAGGTTGAGAAGCCCAAACGTGCTCCAGATCCTGAGGTTGAGAAGCCAAAAAGTGCTCCAGGTGGTGAGAAGCCCAAAAGTGGTGAGTCTGAGCGGGTGGCAGCTGTCAAGAGAGCGATGAATGAGGCAGCAGATGCTTCAAGAAACGGTCAGAAGGAAAAGGGCAATCAGGCTGGTCAATGTGGTTTCGTTTGACGGCACTACATCTTGTTCAGAACTCAAATTGCCATGTGTGTGTTTGTGCAAGCACGTTCAGGTAACAAAAGCGAAAGCAAAAGCGAAACCAAAAGCCACAGCAAAGTCAGCTGCAAAGAAAAGCAAGCCATCCCCCAAAAAGAAGGGTGGGAAAACTGAGTCAGAGAATGCTGATGCTGATGCTGATGATGACGAAGGTCCGGACGAGGGCAACGAAGATGCTGAAGAAGAAGACATCTTTGAGGAAGATGAGGAGGAGGTTGTATCACGGTGGTGTGTTTCATTGCATGAATCAGGATCCTTCTGAAGAACTTCCACCAAGAAAGAGGCCTGGCATGAAGCGCCCAGAAGCAGCCCCGTCGACTTTGAAGCGCCCCGCAGCTGCGAAAGCGAAGGCGAAAGCGAAGGCGAAAGCGAAGGCGAAAGCGAAGGCAAAGACAGCTGTGAAAGCGAAGGGAAGGAAGGCCGATCAATTTTAGGGCAATTGAGATTGAGTTTTCACTCGTGATGACCAATTCTACATGTGTTAATACTTTGAGGACAATGCAGATGACAAAGCCAAAAAACATGTGGCTAAAGGAAAGAAAATGGTTTATTTCTGCGCCGTTACTTTTTAGTCATCCTGATGTCGTATTTTTTCCACTGCTGAATCAAATCCTTTGAGGAGGAGGATGATGATGCTGTTGATGAGAAAGAAGGTGAAGAGGGGAAGGACTGCCTCTTAACAATCCAATGGTTTTGGTATTTTGTTTTTTTTTCGCAACGCATTAAGTCTTGTTGTCACAGCTGCTTTGTCAGGCAAAAAACATGATGGAGATGTATCATCGGTTCATGGCCAAGTGCAAGAAAGCTCTCGCTGACGAGCACCCTGATTGGAGCAAGCAGGACATCATGCAAGAGGCTCTGAAGAAGTGCCTCAGCAGCAAATGGCTTGACTTCTATTCAGCAGAAGGTATACCCAGCACATTTTTATACATGACATGTTTTACTTCTTCTACTTTATAATTTTTATAAATGTTCAGGTGGGATGTGGATCCAGAGCGGCTGGAATGCCTCCGCAACATGTCAAGATCAGAACTGTCAAAACGTCGCTTGAACCAAGCGAAGCGTGCATCTGCAAAGTGATCTCCAGCAGATTTGATTGTCAGCAGTGGGCAGCGGTGAAAAAAGTCAATGGCAAACATGCATGTGTGCTGAACTGTTCCCATG
>Ga0126337_10001958_pt1 | contig 12847 bp, 10 predicted proteins | sample DipCmetagenome_FD_92527 | JGI IMG/M metagenome (GOLD analysis project Ga0126337, IMG submission 92527) | Coral microbial communities from La Bocana,Puerto Morelos, Mexico - Diploria C A metagenome | ecosystem: Host-associated > Invertebrates > Cnidaria > Coral | place: La Bocana,Puerto Morelos... | reverse complement strand
TATTATTATTATTATTATTGCGACAGTGTAAACATACATGTAATGATGTCACCCTAAAGTTATTCATACATCCGGGGCATCATAGGTAACTCGGTGTAAATAATACCAACATTGCAATTATGAATGCTGAAAGAAAAACTAAAAGTTATGACTGAAAGCTGAGTAAAAACTAAGTAGAATATAAACATGTGGACCTATAGTAACACATAAAAAACTCTAGATGTGCTGAAAGAGCTGGATAGTACATTGATGTTGCTGCATTAGTTCCCATCTTATTATTATTATGAGCAATAAAATGTAATTCCTTAAATAAGATATTGACAAGGCGCCATCGCGTAGCTTGTCATTACCATAGCCTAAAATATTAAGTAAAATAAAGAATTACTCAAATGATATAAAAAGCTAAAAAGAAGGAAATTGTATGGGTAAAGTTTGACTAGTTCATAAGTCCTACGCAGTAAGAACTTTGAAACTCCGTGCAATATTTATTATTATTATTATTATAATTATTATTATTATTATTAAACTAATACTGGTCAGTACATTTTTGTTCGGCTGAATTTGATGTTATAGAAAGCAGAACTGGAACAGGAAACCAACAAGCTCCAGGCTGAAAGGACTGGGGGAAGCAATGAACACTTAAGGTGCAAAGTTGATTGATTATTTAATGATTAGTGTTAAGCTGTTTGCTACATGTAATTAACACTCACAGACCTAGGGTGTTATAGGCATTCAGTTAGCTGAAGAGTGGAGCAAAGAACTGGATTGGTTCAAAGAGCAACCAAATGTCTGTAAGCAGCCACCCCATGTAACTGAATTTGTAGTTTCTGTTGCAGTATTAACTAAGTTTGTTATTCTCTAAGTTGTTAAACTCCCTTAGTTCAGACAGTTTGTTTGAGAGAAGGAGATTTTTTTAAAAAGAAGCCTGAGAAGAATGATATAGTTGGTTTTATGTTGGGTTCCCTACATCAAATACAAAGTACCCTTTGTCAGTAATTACGGTGTACAGGTCTGCAATGTGCACATTAGGTTTAATACAGTCATGCATCCTCTGCACACGTTGTGCCTCCCTAAAACATTGCTGTCGAGGAGTGACTTTTTAATTTGGAAGTGTTGGTTCTTGAGGAAAACTAGACCACCTGGTTATAGGAAGATCTTCTGCAATGGCACCATTCTTACTTTCTTTTCACTTAACTTCTAGCATAATTCAAAAAGAACAGACTGTAGCAGTTCTAAATTGGCATGTGGATGATCTGAAGTGCAGTCAAACAAAACTACAGGTACTTAATTCATCTATTTAGGTACACCTTTTCCTGACCAGTCATTGTTTATCACTAATTTATGGTGGGGGGTGCGGTGGCCTCATGGTTAGTGAGCTTGACTCCGGATGGAGTGGTCTGAGTTCGAGCGCTGGCCGGGGACATTGTGTTGTGTTCTTGGACAAGACACTTTATTCCCACAGTGCCTCTCTCCACCCAGGTGTATAAATGGGTACGGGCAAATTTAATGCTGGGGTAATTCTGTGATGGACTAGCATCCCATCCAGGGGTGAGTGGAAACATTCCTACATGTAGTCACTTAATGCTACAAAAACCGCTGGGGATAAGCTCCAGCCTGATGGGCCACTAGGCTCGTATGCAGACTAAACCTACCTACCTACCTACCTACCTACCTACTAGTTTGGACGGTATCTGATTTCCTCATAGAGCAAGTTTTCTTTGTGCTGGTTGATAACTGCTGAGATTATTGTTGTAGACCTGCCCTTGGGGTGTGGCCGATACTGCCAAAACTTGTCCGGTGTAGTTCTGTAGCCTCAAGCAACTTGGGAGAACTACTATTCCCATCACAGGCTATCCCCAGTGTTATGTCAGGCTATAGTAACAGTTTGCTGCTAGGCCCATATTACGATAGTTGTCCTGGGTGTAGAGCAGCCCCGCATGAGAAGTGCCCAAACAGGAAAGCCAGTCAGCACTGAAACCCAGAGTGCTTAATCAATTGGGTCAGAACTTCAGCCTTTGTAAGGAACTAACCAAAATACAGTCTACACATTAAATTCACTTCTACAAGCCATTCACTTGAGTTCATGGCGTGCTTTGTAGTTCTGCTCATATTCTTGACTAAATATTAATTTGCAATTATTTAGATATTGTAATCTGTCAGTAGCAAGCACATGAATTACAGTGTAATTAGCTGAAGGCTGAGGTAAATAATTGATTCGCGAGACACTGACGCACTGAGACACTGGCGACTCAGGGAAGCGATCTGCCATTTTTCACCCTGGAACGTGGTTTCAGTTGCTCATGAACAGAATATTACAGTATTTGCAGCAATACACATTTACAGGGAACTACGCATGAGCAGACCATTATTTGTAGGCAGTTATTTGCAGGCCACGTGGTGGGCTCCTGGCCAATGAAAAGGACAAAATGCATTGAATGATAATTATAACTATTCTCCCCACCTGCCACTCTGGGAATGTTTGCCAGTTTGTCTGCAAAATATTTGACAGTCTAAAGGGAGACCACTGTGTTCAGTTATCGACCCTGGGTGTTCAGCGTTATTTACCAATATAGTGTTCGTTTCTCACCGCTGCTGTTGTTGTTACTCTCCAGAAAATGTGCACCATGATCGGCTCTGCTCTAGACACACTCGGTAATGCTCAACCTCCAAAGTTTGCAGACCTTTCTGCTCCAGGATCTTCACCGTCAGGGGTGAGCAGTTTATTGATTTTCAGTTGTGTTTTCATTTACAAATACACGTGCATGGTCGAAGAAATGGTCGAGTGAAACCTTCTAAACTTTAAACACAGTTCCAAAATCCGCTAAGAATGATAAATATGAAGTTCCACCTTGCAGTACAGCTTTCCTTTGGTTCATTTGCGCATTGCAGTGCTGTCGGACAAGCTTAGAATCGAGTTGTCGGTCTTGTAACTTTAACATCATTTTTTTTTCATTCAGTGCACTATTTACAGTGTTGCATTAGTGAGTAAAAAGAGACATGTTTGTGACATATGTTCAATAGATATGTGCGTGATAACTAGAGTAGCTGTTGGCTTTCAAGCTGGTCACCACCCTGTTAAGCGTAATGCGGAAGTACCAAAAGTAAAAAGGTTGTCACTGACACTTGAATTAGCATTGAACATTAAAATTAGAGTTACGCTATACAGGTGTGATCATTTAACGGGGCGGTATAATACAACTGTAGGGGAATATTCCAGACTCCCATCACTGGCTGCAGTCGCATTAAGAACAAGCACAACGGGCGCAGTTTGGTGTTACCTAGTCCTTACACGGGTTTTTCTTGCTTTTGTCGCCTGATAAGGCATTTCAAGAAAACCCCAAGGAGCGTCGTTCGATCGCTCCCATTTACAAGGCTTTATCTTAATTTGTGTTTGGGTCAAAAGTGGCCATAAAATGTTCAATATTAGCAAAGCAGAAAGTAGTCTGAGGTAATTGTACATCGGTTGTAAGCCCTGAGAACTTGTAAACATCTTAAGAAAGAAACGTTTTCCTAGAATAATTGATTGACCTAACATGACTTGAAAAAACAGTCAACATTTTTGTGGGTTGCTTGCTTTAGGAATTTGGTCAGTCAACGCCAGAGATCAGAAAAAGTGCTAGAAAAATACCAACTCTTTTTAAAAAGAGAAAGATGGAGAAAGAGAATTCTTCAAGTAACTTAAATTCCAAACCTCGAAGATATGCGCCATCCAATAGCGAAAGAGTGAATGGAACTTCAAACAACGAAGACTCGGAAGACGATGCCGAAGGAGAATACCTCGAGGTAAAAGAATGGGTTTTTTTATTGCTGTTATGTTGTTGTATAGACGAGTTTTCACGTGAGTTATGTTAAACGAAGTATTATAGCTGCAAGCGCTGGCAAGCGTGGGAGAAATTGCAATCGCCGAGTCACATGGTTGAGTTATTTAGCTTCTGAGTGGCCCAGAAATCTTACTTTGATTGGTTGTAATGTAGCGTGTCTGACAAGTTGATGAAAAACTGAAAAAGCTTGGTGGAAATCGAAAGAGGAAAGCAAACAAGAAGGAAGAAAGAAAACTACATGTAACAAGCAAAAAAGGTTAAACTATACCGTTCTGAAAAGGCATTGAGTAGTGTTCCACTCTTTCGAACACATTATTTGTAGCAATTTCTGCTTCCTTGGTAAAAACGTTGTGATAAACCGCATATCTTCGAATCGATTTATCGAGTCCGTTTAATTTTTTGAACCAATTTCCATTCCCCTAGGTAACTCGGACTTTATTTGTATTTGTTTTTCTTTTAACACTTTTTTTTTGTCAGCCGAATGATGAGATTGCCCTTGAGGAAGAGTCTTGGTTTCATGGCACGATTGATCGCAAAGATATACCTATTCTACTGAAGAAAGAAGGCGATTACCTTGTGAGAGAAAGTTCAACAAAGCCCGGACAATTTGTTCTGTCAACACGGAGCACTGTGGACGGAAGTCTGAAGCATTTTATCATTCAATCAGAAGAAGTGAGTGCTGTTTTAGCTTTGCCATCAAACACTTCATGCTTCTCTCATCATAGAGGAAAACTAAACTTCAATAGAAATTTGATCTCATTCGCCGTTTAAAACTTGCACTTCTTGATTCAGGGGCTTGGTATATGTGACCTCCTTATGTTTGCCTCCTTATCGACCGGCACTCTGGCGTTGTACAATGGAGGCGGTATAACCATATGAAATGAAATCCGTTTGGCCAAGTGTTGATCTTTTTTCCTCCCCTTTCTTCGTATCCTACAAGCAGACCCTTTCCCTAATTTCAGTCGTCGATCGAGAAGTGAACATAAACGAGACGAAATTTGCTAAACGTTTATAAAACGTCCCAATAATTTGTTGCTACACGTTTATAAAACGTCCCAGTAATTTGTTCAAACTGTTATTTGTTACTAGGGCTTGGTACGGTTTGAAGACCAAGGCTTTCCCAGTATACGAGAACTGCTCGATTACCACGTGACAAACAAAGTCCATGTGACAAAGAAATCCAAGGCCGTCTTGGTAAACGCAGTGGAAAAAGCTGGAAAAGACAAATGGGAAATGTGTCGAGACGACATTATTTTACAGGAAAAGAGGCTTGGTTCAGGGCATTTTGGAGATGTGATGAAAGGAATTCTTAAGCCCTCGAACACTCCTGTCGCTGTTAAATCTTGTAAGGGAAATGTTTCGCAAACGGTGAAGCAGAAGTTTCTGGCTGAAGCAGAGATCTTGAAGCCATATGATCATCCTAACATTGTAAGACTGATAGGAGTGTGTGCGGACAGAGAGCCTGTTTTTATTGGTAAGTCGGGCTCTAATGTCAGTACGATACCCATCGCGGTTACGCTTTGTTTCGTCCGGCGATCAATTTCGAGTTACTCTGTAAATGAAAGCATCTACATGTATATGTTATTGTGTAAACAAATTCTAAGAAAACGGTTTCTTACTACTGCCCTCTACAGTAGCTAATAAAACAACGAGCCTTCGGAAATCTACAAATCTGAAAATCTACTGGTATAAAAATCCGAGTTGGAAGGTATTATCAGATGCCTACCAACCGAGCTATAGGGGGCTCAGGGCAAGCAAGTCCATTTTAACTTTTTTTAGAAGGTGATTTTTGTGTTAGTGACGCAGGTATACTCGGAAAGAGAAATCCGAGTTCTCCAGACAGGAGTCAAACCAAAGGAGTTCTGGTTACTAACCATTCCCGCAGATGCTCAACCACTGAGCCATAGGAGACTTGTGGGAGCTAAGGAACTCCTAACGCCATCAAACTGGATTCATGTCACAAAACTCCTTCGTTATGTTAGTAGACTTACACACTTTCGCTATTTGTGCCTCCTCTTCACATAGAGCGGTTTTAATTCAGCGTCGTGACACTCGTTATCACTCTAGCCAATCACAAAGGACACAGACAATACAGTGAACCAATCAAAAACTCGAAGTAATTACATGTAGCTGACGCAAAGCGCGGGAAAACGTATGCGAGCGCGTCACGATTGGTTTTGGTTTTACTTCCGATTGGATGAAAAAGTGGCGCGAAATTTTTTTTTAACCAATCCTGTAGCTTAGATAGTGCAACGCCAAGTGAAAGCAAAATAGCGCCCTATTATAAAACAGTTTTTTTGCTTTTCAGAGAATTGAATTTGTATGAAATGTTGCTTTATTTTTCCAGTCATGGAATTCATGGTCGGTGGAGACTTCCTCTCGTATCTTCGTAAAAATGGTACTAAGCTGGACTCAAAGAAACTTGCAAAGTTTAGTGTCGATGCGGCGGCTGGTATGGAGTACTTGGAGAGTAAAAATTGCATTCACCGAGATTTAGCAGCGCGAAACTGCTTGATCGGCACAAAAGATATCCTCAAGATCTCGGATTTTGGAATGTCTCGTGAGGTTGAAGAAGGTAAGGTCCAGTTATGTGTTAAGAGTTTCAGTCGATTTTAGATCAGTTCTCAATATGACAAGTATAGTTATTACCGTAAAGAAGCACAAATCGTTAACATATCTTCACAGGGAATGGCTAGAACATATTTACAGTGATCAGGAACAATTTGATTTTGGTTTTCGCTGTTTTTAGTAAACTGTTAGTGAGTTTACTGTATGTGGTCGTACTTTCGTGTTGCCGTGATATTGAAAACTTGGTTTAGAGGTCGATGATGCTTTTGAGAGTGAGTGAGTCGTCAAGAACAGTTAACGAGTCGTCCAAACAGTCATTGTTATTCTCAGTTGTTAATACTGCTCACCGACCTCTAAGCATTCCATCTGCAATTGACGTTGATAGTACCAAAGAGTATTTTTCCGTCGGTTGTGAAGAGCAAGTTTAACGTATTTATTTTTCCTCAACAGTATACGAAGCTTCAAATATGAAAGAGATCCCGGTAAAGTGGACGGCCCCCGAGGCTCTGAACTACTTCCAGTACACTACCCTGAGTGACATATGGAGCTTTGGTGTGCTGCTGTGGGAGACTTTCTCTTATGGTAACACGCCATACCCTGGAATGAGCAACAAGGTGAGAACAATACCTTGTGTTTATTTCCGTCCGATTATTATTGGTCCAAGAAATTAACTGAACCACATACATACGTTTAATTCGCCACCAATTTTTGTTCAGATTTTACGCCGACCACATGCTGGACAATGTTGCGCTTTCCTGACGTGCTCAACGGAAACAAAACTCTTTTGTACTCGTTTCATACTTGGTTTTTGTTGACTAAACGAAAGGTTTATTCTCTTAAAACTAAATGATAGTGTCTTGCACACAGACTGAACAAACTCTGTATAGTGAGAAGAGATGTGCTAGTGAGGGGCTGTATCTCCTAGTTAATGTACTTTGTCTAGTGTCTGCGAAAAATTGGGCGCTACTCTCAGTGAAGTGGACCCACAGACCTATCTAGACAATCTCGTCCCCAGAGCCTGCTTTTCTTTTGGTCAGCACCAATGAGGCGGACCCTAGCTAGTAACCGATTTTTTGATTCATTCTTGGTGCTGAAGAGCGGGCTTTGGGTAATATTGCCCTCAGTGTATTTGAAGTCGGTTCTTTTTACCATCAGTTGATATATGGCAAGTAAACCAAAATGCAGTTGAAGTTTTTTTGCTGTGCTAATGATTTCCGTTTACAGAATAATTTGTCTGTTTGCAGGAGACCCGTGATAGGGTGGAGAATGGCTATCGAATGCCTCCACCGACAGACACGCCACCAGCAGTGTATCAAATCATGAAAGATTGTTGGAATATTGAACCAGAGGCAAGGCCACGCTTTTCTGAGATTCTAAGAAGATTGAAGCAAATCCAGGGAATTCTCTAAAATTATTAGTAGTTTTAGTTATCATGAAAATAGGTACATTTAACAGGTTACATTATCGCGAATAATTTCTTGTGAGAACCAGAAATACAAAATAACAAATGCTAAGATTGTACATTTGGCTTTTAGTTAATATAATTTTTTAATTAGGCATTATAGCTGAGGAACTTTCGAGTGGCTCACAACGTGGACATTGTGAGGCCGAGTCAAATTCCTCGCGTTAATGTTATACATTAAATAGAAAATAAATATCACACGTTTCTTCGTTAAAATAGTTTCATTTAAACACACGATGAGTTTTTAAAAAGCTGAAAAGTCTGTCTTAACCCTCTTGTTCAACTCTTTTTGGAGCCTGTTTGAACCGAATTTTAAACGCGCTCACAGGGTTTATCAGTGGTCGCGAATATGGATATTTTGTATGATAATTTAACTGTATATTTTAGTATTTACGGTTGTTAACATCACCGAGTATAGAGGGTTATTACGTTTTCAGTATTTATTTGTTTTAAGTCCTTGTTTTTAAACATTCCGTGTAAAACAACACTAATTAAGTTTCTTCTCGAAATATGTCAACTTAATTCGTACTCTTGTTAAGGCACGGTCCACAACACGCCGAGTGAATTTGAAAACACAGCTTTGTCTTACGGATACGCCTACCGTCAGGCTACACACAGTACTCCGTCACGAAAACGGAGCTTTTCGCTCTTCAAACCGGAGGAATTTGAAAACGCTGGCTTTTCGTTATTGCTTGCATTGAAAACATTTTGAAAAGTAAGCTTTTCGGAAACGATGGCATCACAATAAACAAGCGATTTCTCTAACCGAGTGTTCCTCAGCGCAACTCCAAGATGACAGGTCAGTGTTGCGTATTTAGAATTCCCTTGGCGTGGTGTGGACGCAAAACAGTTGATGTGTTTTCAGAGTGTAAACTCCGTTTTCAAATTCCCCCGCCAAAGTGTGGACGAAGCCTAAAACGTTACAAACACTTATAGATGTTATAGAAAATCTGTTTAATCACTGGAAGTTTTCGGTTTAAGAATATAGGAGAGAACGGCCAGTAAATTAGAATTACAATTAAAAAGATTTAAGATTGAAGTGGATAAGGACATAACTACTGCAACGTTTTTGTTTGCAGATGCTATTTGAATCAAAGTGAAATCACAATTCTGGTCTTCCCATAAAATGGAAAGAAGTGAAATTACTTATATTATAGAGAAACATAAGAAGAATATGAATTTTAGCCAATTGTACATTATTGATTTTATAAGTGCTGACGAAATTTTACTATATTCATCAAATTCTACAGACAAAGGTTAACTGTAGGAGTTTAACTAGCTGGTAAATATCTTCTTGGGTGAATAGTTTATTCAGTTTGTGTTGTATGTTTTATGTAGCTGACTCTGTTTGAGGCAACTTTATATAGTGTGAATCTTCAAGGCAATGAGCTTGAAACACGAACTTGTTTAGTATAAGCTACGAAATTCATCCGTAGAAAGAATCGATGTTTTTTGTTTCAACTTTCGTTGGGTTTCGTTGTGTTAAGTAGGGCAATTTTACAAAACCCGTGATGTAGGTTGTAGGCAATAAATTCGTTTCAACAATTAAGATGTTGACTGATCGCGGGATTTGAGAAATTATTCTATCCCAAGTCGATTTCCTGTGATTTTGTAGCAGTCCGTGGTCTGTGGGTACTACAGTGTGACTCTTACTTGCCTTGAGTTTGCCGTGGGTCAAAGATGTAAATGAAATGTTAAAGATTAAAACTCGAGGAAGCCAGTGTTAATTTCTCTACAGAGCGCTTGCTCAAAAACGTAGAAGTCTTTTCGCATTTGCTCTCGTTATTTTACAGGATCGAACTGAAAGAATGAAAGAGAAAATAGCATCTCTCTGAAATTTTAGCTAAAAAACCCCAGAACAATATGCATCCATCTCTAGGTCCCACGGTCCACAACGGTAAAATAATCAGATGAAATAAAATCCTAACGCCACATCTCTAGTTGTTTTATTAGATATTTCGGCTAAAATGGGCAAGACTTTTGATAAAGTAGGAAATCAAATTAGGAGCCGATAGCAAAGGAGAATTGTCATTAGTTATTTTTGCTATCCACAAAATAATCTTTAAAATTGAACGAATAAAATGCCAAGTTGAAGAAAAAGAAAATACATCAAATAAGCCGGATACGTAAACCCCAAAAACCTCTTGACAGGAAAACTAGGGATCGTGTACCTCCGACCAAATGTAGTGGCACCACGTTTAGGGTTTTTAAGGTTGATATAAAAACAATAAATAAAAGATAATCAGATTACGCCATTTACACAAAATTTAGCGCAAGTACTAGTGCCAAGGAGGAGGCGCGGTGGCCTCATGGTTAGTGAGCTTCACTCTCACAGTGCCTCTCTCCACCCAGGTGTATAAATGGGTACCGGCAAATTTAATTCTTGGGGTAACCCTGCGATGGACTAGCATCCCATCCAGGGGGAGTAGCAATATTCCTAGTCGCTCAATGCTACAGAAACCGGGATAAGTTCCGGCCTGATGGCCCACTTAGGCTCGTATGCAGACTTTACCTTTACTGAGTGCTAAGGCTGAACGTAGAAATCACAAGTCTTTGAACCGTCTCTTTTTACAAACGTACTACCGACGAGCCTTCGCGTACTTCGCTCGCACCCAGTTTTCTGTTTCGTGTCAGCAAAATATTAATTTATGGTTCCTCAATATTCGAGTTCAGTTCCGATCGAGTGGAGAACGATTTGTCAATAACAACGTGGCGGCAACTTGACATACATACATACATATTTATTGGCTCGTCCCCTCGGGGCTTTTCAGAGTCAAATGGATAAAGCACAATGGATAAAGACCAGACCACAACACCGGGAACTACGCGCGCTACTCTTTACGATAAGCGTGTGGGTTCTTTAACGTCCCCTGCTAACCAGTACAATGAAGATGCAAGAGACGGGGCCTACTGTTTATCGTCCTTATCCGAGAAGAGTAGAATATCTAACCATTTGCAGATGTCATTGCAAAGGCAGCATATTCTCCTTAGTTATTTTAAGACCCTGAGTGTTGGTCCGGTCTGGGACTCGAACGCTCTACCAACTGAACTAACCGGTCGGCGAAGATTGTCGAAGATTGTTTGCTTGGTTTTTAGGAGTTTTTAGATGTAAAATTCAGGAGTTGTCTTTAAAGATATTCTGCCGGGATATTCTTCCATTTTTTTTGCGATCATGCCCCTGGAGAGCGACGAATGGCCATTCAGATTAAAGTACATACAACATTGGACTATATTAAAAATCAACCGTTCAGGAAGTGGAATTGTAGCGTCAGAGTACACGCGAAATTCCAGCTTCATTAAATTCTAACTTAAATCGGAGCTGACTGAACGATGTTCAATGCTTGTACAGCTCGGTTTTTCGCCGCCCGAATACTTAACTTCAACAATAAAGTGTGAGTAAACGTGCGTCTAAGCGCTAACGACACTAAAAACGCCTGGTACTAAAAAATTATAACACCGCATCGTGTAGATAATTTTGTTCGCTTTTTGACATTTCAGTGTCTTCAAATATTGCAACAGTATCCCTCATGTAAATATTTGCGTCTGCAAAATGAAAAAAAAAAAAACATTCAGCACAGCAAATATCGATCAGGCCCTAGCTTCAAAAATTGACCTTTTTTTGAAAGGAAGGTCTGCTGGGGGCGAGGGGGAAGGGCGGTGTCATTAATGAGACCGGCCACCTAAAATGCAAGGATCATTCCATTCAATGGTCAGCAAAGCTTCTTTCATTATCTTAACGTTTGATACTTCACAATTACATCACACAGCAAGCATTTATAGTGTTATGTTCTTCTACTAAATTTTATAAGCAGTTTCTCATCAGTTAGATTTTAAGAGGTTTGCTTGTGTCCTGATCCTGTTCTAGTTCGCATATCAGCTGTTTTTAGTAGTGTTTTGCAGTTCGTCAATATTGTGATCTTCCCGCCAGACTTGTCTTGAAAATGATTAATACATTGTTGCCGGGAACTGACGTTTTGACAAGCTCAAAGTCTTTCGCTTGATCCATACAAGGTGTTAGGTCCAGGAGTACTGTCCCAGCCTGTGAGGGATCTTGAAGAGCAACCCAAGCGTCAGTAAGCCATATAGTTTGTATTTTTACCACTGAAATTATTCTAAATGCTACCTGCATGTACATGGAAGAGAAGTTTTAGTCATTTACCGGGATGTTAAAATACATTCTCTTCACAACCTTTTCCTTAGGTTTGAAAAATCACCAATGCCAGATGTATAGTTTGAGCAACTGTGACGTCTGTGAAATGTTTGTCAGTAGCAGATGAGAATAGCTCATTTCCATCAAGATTGAATTGGAAGTTTCACTATCAACTTGTGTGTATTGGTGTTGAAAGTGGCTGTTGTTTGTTTGGGGTCAACTTTCTGTGGCAGCTTAACATTAAGTTTGTACAATCCTGGAACATCCAGTGAGATTTCAGTCTAAAACAAAGAACAAAAAACAAAAACTGTGAACAGCACTTAGAGCATGAAAGATTTATCATGGTTGATGTATGGGAGGGAAGGCAAGGGGGAATAAAAATAAAAGAAGTGAGGACAACAATATTGAATCTTTAGTGTCCATTTTGCACTTCACAGAAACTCCAGTGTCACTACCATTCAGTTTCCAGCTACTTTTAATTATAACTACCAGTCAACATGAAATTTGCAATATCATCCTCTGCTTGCCAGTAATTGGTGCATGTGGTAAGATTCTTTTCCGTATAATATCTGGGATCAGACAGCTTCCCACTGCACTGTGCTGTTACTCACAACCTGGCTTCTGTATTCCTAATTTTAAGTAACTGTGTTACCCACTCAGTGTGCCTATCATTAGTCAAAAACATATTACGTATTTGGCAACAGTTATTCTACCAAAATAAATGCTAGACACCCCCAATCCCTATTTATATGGCTTCAAGGACAACCCTTCTCCCAAGACAACTTTATTCAGCAATTTAACGAGAAAACATTGTCCTTGTTAGCAGAATCAAAGTTGACCCTGCAC
>Ga0126337_10001956_pt1 | contig 12853 bp, 10 predicted proteins | sample DipCmetagenome_FD_92527 | JGI IMG/M metagenome (GOLD analysis project Ga0126337, IMG submission 92527) | Coral microbial communities from La Bocana,Puerto Morelos, Mexico - Diploria C A metagenome | ecosystem: Host-associated > Invertebrates > Cnidaria > Coral | place: La Bocana,Puerto Morelos... | reverse complement strand
TACCTCGGTCTCGTCCAAATTTCGCCGGAGAAATTTGAAAACATAGTTTTATTTCTACGGACAGGCCTACCGTACACACTAATCCGTCGCGAAAACGGAGCTTTTGGAAAACGCTCTTCAAACCGGACGATTTTGAAAACGCTGGCTTTGCGTTTTATTTTGGGCGGAAAACGTTTTGATAACAGAGGAATTTTCCTCATACGCAAATCCAAGATGACCGGTGTTTGTTGTGTTCAAATTCCTCCGGCGCAGTGTGAACGGAAAACACCCGATACGAAGACGCCCTTTTTCAAATTTTTCAAGTGTGATTTGGGATGTAAACTATTATTCTATTTCTTGACTGATTATCGTCGTCCGAGCAAGGGGTAAGTCACGTGGCACGGATACCCAGGAAGTTGCCAAGGGTCTGGTACTGTACCTGGTGGCGAGAACATGGGGCGGGCACGATACATTATGGGAGCAAAAATAGCCCTACCACAGTCTGCTGAACTGGGATAAATGCCTTCAAACCGGTGTTGGCTTGTAACTCTTATTGGCGGGTACCAGTGTGGATCATTTGGAAACACACGGGGCAGTCCTCCCCTCTCTAGGCTGCGCACGGGTAGATGCGTTGGCAAGTATGGTGCCATATTATGAGGACTAGAGTACCGTCTACCGTATTCGGCTAGTCCATACTCAGGTTGTCGTCTTTCTGTGTAATGACGGTAGAGACTAATGCCTCCAAAGTCGACTTCTCGCGATTTTTCAGGCGCAGGTGGAGGCGCTGTACTCAACCTCCGGTGTTTAGCTATATCTTCAGGCTCTATTACAAGTTTTCTTTTCCCATTTAATATCCTGTTGTCTCTCTGCAGATCGTTAATGTTCCTCAGAGGCTCAATCTTGCCTTGACAATCCCTTTCGCTGCTATCACGGTGACTTTCTTTGGTTTTACCGCCTTGGCTACCAGTCTCGGGTTTGTTGGACAAATGCGACATAGTCACAGTAACTCTAGGCAAGTGCACTGTCCCGATAATCTCCGCCACCGGCTTGCCGTTAGTAGCTACTTCAGCGCTCGACTCTACAGGCTTACGAGGCAAATTTTTCTTTGTTTCAAAGTCTGTGGCCTTATTTATTCCACTCGACTGAGGTTTGCTGCTGCTTAGTGTTGGTGATGGATAACTAAGCGTTGTTGATGTACCTCCTTCATTCAACGCAGTTGTGAAATGTTTGTTGCCACTTGATGGTTTTACCTTAACATTATCAGTGATGCAGGTCTTTGGTAATGTTATCAGTTCCTCACAGCTTGGAATCTTTTTCTCTTGTTGTGGATCTACTTGAGTGTCTCGCAAATCGTTCGGAAATATTAATTCCTGACCTCTCTCGAACGCATTATCACTCTGCGTCTTCCCTTGAACGACTGTTGGAAACTCTGATGAACGCAACAAATTTAATTTTTCACCTGTGTCTGTCATGTTTTTAGCGAGCCTGCTTCCGGTTTTAACTTCTTTTGAACAGGGCCATTTGCTCGGACAATTCGCCTCTCTCAATCTTTGCTCAGCCTCATTTCCAGGGCTCGTCTCAGTCTCTACTCCTCTCTTTTCTGAATAACTGCTCCTTATAATCATAGAGTTGCTTGGTGTGGTGTTCAATTTCTCAGCACAGGGATACCCAGTCTCCTGAACATCAGGTAATGCAACACCTCCCTTTACTGGCTCCTCCTTGCGAGACACTACCATCTCCTCTGACTGGATCAAATGTTTGTATTTGCCTGTATTTGAGCTACGGGACGGTAGCGACTGAGATACACTTTCTGAGCACCCTTCCGTGGAGTGTTCTGTCTGTATACACTGCTTTGCTACTGGGCTCAAGCGTTCTGATGTCTTAAAATCATCTTCGAAACCAAGCTTCTCTGATAATCCTTCCGCAGGTGATGTACAGACGGATCCCACAGAGGGCATTTCGTCATTCGTTTTTGAATCTTCACACTGAAATCCTTTGGTTTCCAAATTCGCCTCGTCGTTGTCATTTGAAGGAAAGAATGCTCCAGAATCGAATTCTTTCGAAGATGTCATGATCGTTTCCGAGGTCCCATCCGAGCAAATGACGACTTCTGGTCCCATAAAGAAACCTAGGCATCTTTCCTCGACAAGGATCGCTTCTCCCTCGGTTATCTTCGTTTCCCTCGGGTTTACCTCGTCCTCGTCTTCATCAAACCCAGATTCTCCTGGAAATCTAAGCGTGAATGTTTCTATCGAATTCAGTGGCGAACAAGCAACAATCTCCGGATCTGGAGGGCCACCATCGTCGATCACGGGCCACGTTTCAATCGGTTCTAGGGTTTGGTCTGCTTGTGACCCCAGATCATAAACTTCAGTAGATCCATCATAGTCTGCGCTTATCAGAGAGTCTTCTGTTACTCCCCAGTCTTGAAATAATGACGTTTCGATGACACCGCCTAAGTGCGGACCTGCATGCTCGGGAAAATCCGTATCGTCTCTTTCAAAAGCTGTACAACTGACAGCCAATGGTGTGGGGTCTCTAGTTTCGCCCATGGTTTCCAATTCGTTAGAATTTATTCTGCCAATACAGTCACTACTTTGATCGGTGGTCGATTTACGAGGTGAAGACTTCACAGAAGCAGGTTTCGTGCTTCGTACGTCGTCGGAACTACAAAGAGAAGGTTGATCACAATTCGTTTCAGCTGTGAAGGCGTTTTGAAGCGTTTTCAACTGGCGCGCAATTATTTTTGTGGATTTCTTTGGTGACAGAGAAAATACAACAGGTTTACGGTTAGTGAGCGAGCACGTCGAAGGGTTTTCCTTTTCTAAATGGTCGAGAACACCACCATCAATATCCTGCTCAGGTGACGAGGTCAGATGTGAATACGAGCGTTTTTCATTCGGTACTTTGGTATTAAAATGGTCAGTGGTGATCCCTGACGTTGCTTTGTCTGAAACGTCTGCTATCCTGTCTTCACTTGTCCCGGTAACATTATTTTTAGTGAGATAACCTCCAGTACCCACTTTACTTGAAGAAAACGTTTCCTCGCTGCTATTGGCATTGTAATCACCGAGTACTTCTGCCATTTTTGTAGGTACAGGTCGCGCAGTGCCGTCAGCTTCGAATTCCAAAGTGTTAGACAACAGTTCCACGTCATCGACAATATCCATATCAATGGGGTCTACAACTTCACGTGATTCTGAGGCTTTAGGGAACATATCCACGTTTGACAATGTACTATCCATTACAAATGCACCCGCATTAGGCGCAGAAGACAATTCGTCGCCGACGTCGTCGTGCTGCAAGGAGTTCTTAATGTCTTCTTTCCAAGAGTTCCCAGAGTCTGGCAACGGTAGCTCTGAGATGTTTGCAGCATTTGAAGGCCACGAAATCTCCATAGAATGACGCGCATGTTTGTCAACAGAGCTCCCTGATGTCGCACTTCCCGCAAATGGTGTCATGCCACTGGCTAGGTGCACTGGGTTGGTGGAAAGGCTCGACGAAGAATCGTGAACTAGCTCTGAGGGCGCGCACGAGAAAGCGCGACTTAAAATAATGGGACATTCGGGTGACTCGGATATTTCCATATCGACACATTGTAGATCATCTTGCACTTGAGGGAGTTTAGTACGTATAGCCTCTTTGTCTAGGCTATCATCACCTCCCATGTTTGACAGGTTTGATGAGACTATGTTAGACGGTTCAGACATTTTCAAGTTAAGGGTTTGGAGATCATTGTGGGACTCCGTGCTATTATGAAGTTTACTGGGGCCTCTCTGAAACGCAGCTGCCTTCCTCAAGCTGCGCAAAGCTTGCTTGTCACTCAAGAATGACGAGGCTGTGTTCCAGTTCTCTAGATGCAAACTTGTACCGCGAGGAGGTTTCTCTTCCAACGCGTGAAAAGGACTTCCCAGTATCATTCTAGGGGTGGAATCAGCATCTTCGTCTCTTCTTGTCAACTGCTTCGTCTGTTTTTCGGATAATTCATCTCTTGACTGTGGCAGATTAAAGGGCCAGTTATCTCCAGGGCTCACTGACAGCCTTCTCTTACTTTCTGTTCTTTCGTCTCTTTCCAAAGGCGTATCATATACAAAGGGATTCTTATCGGAACCAGAGGAAAGCACAATTGGGGAATTAGGCCAGAAAGGCGACAAACCTCCACTACAGGGGCTTGAAATAGTGCAAGCAGCTAATGACGTTACTGAAGATTCAAGCTTTGTCAGAGAAGTGCTGTTCAATGATACATCAAGGTATTTCCTTCCAGCAGCTACAGAAGTTGCGTGTTTCACTTTAGTGCATGAACTTTCTTCGTGACACGCTTCTTTGACTGATGGAGTTAGCTGAGATTCTTTCATTGTTATAAACTTCTTACTTACGTTTTGCGTCGATGTCGAGAATTTCAATTGAGATCTCGGACAGGAGTGTTGCTCAAACTCTGGCGCTCTTGATGAAACGTTGCAGTTGGTTTGGAACTCAAGAAATCTGTCTGGTTTGTGAGGCCTAAATTCAGATCCTACATTGTTTTCTCCCCGTGAACAGTCTCTTTCAGAAGTACTTGCACTCCTCGAAATCCTCGGTAAACGATTCTTGGCATTTGTAACAGGGCTAAATGGAAACGACAAGGATCTCTTGGCGATTTGGCGTGGATGCGTGCGCTTGGGAATGTTATTCTCCAGTGAAGATACTACGATCTTTCCTTTGTGTTGCGCTTCTAAATCCAACGACGCTGGTCTTACGGCGGCCGCTACAGTCTCTGCGGGAATACCTGTATGCGTTGCAGGGGCTGATCGACTGCCCGCAGGTGAGGTCACAGGACTTGCTTGAGGCCAAGCGGAGATAGGGGATAGCAATGTTGAATGCCGGCGACAAACAATACAAAACATTCTTGGTGGCTTCTCGGCTGTGCAGAATCCTACGAGTACGAGAACAGAGGTAATTACTACTTATGCTAAGGCGGCGTTTTAATGGCTACCGTCAAATCAAATAAAAGCATCAAATGGTATCAAAAGCACAAAGGTCAAGTTGCACCAACGAGGAAAAACAATCTTTGGTGGCGTGCTTTCACAAGTAGATTGCGCGTTGCTGTGCGTCTGTTCAGTGATAGATCACAGATGACGTCAAAACGTGGTGAGAACAAAAGAAGAGGCACGCGAGTTGATAGCCGAGTGCCTATTATTGAACAGACGCACGGAAGCATGGAATCTACTTGTTTCCTGTAATAAAGAATCCCCTCAAAAGGAAAATGACATAAAAATGTTGATGACGTCACCTTAACGTAAGTCTTCCGATTGATTATAAGTAACAACCAATCAAAATGCGAGAATAATACGATTTATTGTTTAATTTCTGATAAGATCAATGCAAGATATAGCCACGTCTTTCTTTTGTAAACATACATTTTCAACAGGCTGAGAACGAGAATAAAAGTCAAGTTGAACCCGTTTACAAGTTTGTAATTGATAGCAAAACTATGAGCGCTTATCTTACACAGAGAACAAAAATGATTTGATTGCCTTGCCAATTTGGAGTTTTCAAGATAGGATAAGCCCAAAACAAGAAAGGGACAAATGTAAACTTACCAAGACGTATAGCCAGCTTACTAGAAGGAACAAGGAACAAAGTGGTAAATGAATCGACGCATAGTACGCCAGCCTGCCAAACAGAGAGCAAGAACAAAACTAAGCACTTACTAAAAAACCCCGCGTCACAAGAAGTGATTTACAAAAGAATCTTCTATAAAATGATCGAGGGAAAACGTACTAAACATTCATCAAGAACGTTCACTAGAGAACAGACCCTATTATTACAAAAACCTTGGATTCAGCGGAAACAAACTTTTAAAAGTGTTGTTGGGGATTAGCTTAGAAAAGAAATGAAAAAGACTTAAGTGTTTTTACAGACTTTAAGCGTAAAAATGTGTTGAATTTTTATAGCGGTCTACGCGATTAGCTACAACTTGCTACTTCTCAGGCATTCGAGTTAAACTGAGCAAAAGAAGTACTTCAAATAAACATAATAGGCTTGAATTCCCAGCTGGCAGTAGAAAAACCAATTTACAAAGATAACTAAGAAGTTGAACTATAGGGTCTACAGAAAAACAACTCTAGCGCGACTTCGGCTTTCAAGTCAGACGCCCTAACCAGTAGACCATACTGTCCCTCTAGCAGGCCTGATCTTTAAGTTTCGCAGGCCAGTTTCACTTCCATCCAGCAAAACAACTCACCGCTTTGGCTTTAATGGCCAAGTGTCTCGTGAAGTTTGTAAACTTTTCACTGGGTTGCCCTGGCGCTGGTTTCATTGAGCAAAGACTAAGGACATGGGTTCGGTACAACACTATCCGAGAGATACAAAGGATTATCATCAACACGGGATTTAAGATAAAGACACCTTCAGAGGGACGCACGAGGGCTGAGAGAGTAGCTTGAACGTATTATCAGTATAAATATGATTTAACCTTTGTCCACTATGATTTGACTTATGGCATTGCAGTCGTTTTTAGAACATTTCTGGGGGAAAAAAGATTTATCTCTTTTGTTACCTTCACAGTCTCCGAATCTGGTACAGGCTGATAACGTGTTTTGACAAATATCATAAATTATATCTCTTAAACCACCGTAAACAGTCACTTCTAAGCGCCAATGGGCGCGACCTCGACCATCTTGGTTATTTCATAATGGCCCTTTCAGTTCTAGTTCTCCTTTAATGTGTACCCCGTCATATGATTTAAAGGAAATAAAAATAAATAAACTGAAGTATCGCAAGCTCGTTCACCAGTCCCCTTCCTCGCTTCTCGTCGTGACAGAGTAAATAAAGACGCTGGGAACGACACCGTAGCCTTCAATACTCACGAGGTGACTTCCAAGCACTTTTTACATCTCCAGGTAGCATCAAACTCAACTGTTTTAAAATAATTTTTTTGGAGACGTCAAGATAAGATTTCCTGCAATGAAAAAGTACACAGAACACAACTCAAAATTCGCATTTATTAGCATATCACTTTTATTGTAAAAACCCAAGGTTACTGAGATTTCACTATTAGGGACTTAAAATACCCAATGTTGGCCAGGATGCATTGCGTGCTGTGAGCATTGGAAAACAATAGAGACCTCGACATCATGCGAACAAAAACAATGAGAGATGCGTGAGAAGCATAATGGTCAAAACTGAGTCTTTAAATAGTTACGCGAACAAAAAAAACTCGACATCATGCGAACCAAAACAATGAGAGATACGTGAGAAGCATAATGGTCAAAACTGAGTCTTTAAAATAGTTACGCGAAAAAAAAAAAAACGATCTTTGAAATGTGGTAACTCAAAACTAAAAGGATGGGATCGCTAAGGTCTGGGGGGGGGGGGTGATAGTCTTTCGAGGTAAGCTCAAAAATCTCAATAACAAAACGTAAACTAAGAGCGACAACAGCTCACTTACTCAATTCACAATTGGTTGATTCACATAGTTCACACTGTAAGGAATCCATTATGAAATGATTACGTCAACGCATAGAAGGAAGGAAGGAAGGAAGGAAGGAAGGAAATTAGATTATTTCATCTTCCTCCCAGTAAGGATATACAGACACAGCTGGGTGATAGCTTCATTAGGGTACACAACAGCTACTCACCAAAAGTTCAGGCACAGTTTGTGCCCCGCCAGTAACGATACGAAACCCAAGCTCTTTTCGTTACTCGTTACTAAACCTCTCCATGCCAGAATGCCATCGTCGTCACTAAAGCAAGGAGTCTTCGTGTCCTGTGAGAGAAAATGGTTACAAATTCTCAGTCAAATTGATTTTTATCATTATCAGTTTAAAGTAAACAAGAAAGGCTACAAGTATAAAACGGAGCTTTTGGAAGTCGATGCCATCACGACAATCGTGTTATCTTCCTGTCTGAGTTTTAATAATAATAATAATAATAATAATAATAATAATAATAATAATAATAATTTACAAATTTATATAGCGCATATTTACATGTTCTGATCAATATCTCTTTACATATTTAAGAGAAAATTAAAAATTACATTACTATGAAAATAAAATAAAGTTATAAATTATAAAAATACTTCTTAAGATAAGTTTTGAGTTGAGATTTAAAACAGTCAAGTGATGTTGCTTGACGAAGCTCCACAGGTAGGCCATTCCAGAGTTTCGGAGCTGCTACTGAAAAATGATCTAGTTCCCAATGTTGACAGCATCTTTTCCTTGGAATAGTCCAATAAGGGCTTACCAGTAGACCTAAGTATTCGCCTTAAACGCGAATACAAAATGACCGATGATTGTTGCGTTTGAAATTTCTCCAGCGTAATGTCGACAGAAAACATTAAATGTAGTTTCAAAGTGAAAAACCTCTGTTTTAAATTACTCCGGCGTAGTGATGACGGCAGCAAAGTTACACAGGCCGCCCCTTTGTACTTACCGCAGTTGCTTTGCTAGATTCTTTCACAGGACTTGCAGGCTTCTCTAGAGGAAGCTGGGGTTTTGTTACACCAGTCGTATTTTCATTTCTCTTCAAATGTATCACGGCGAAAGGAAGACAGTGGCGTGGACGTTTTGAGGGAAGTCCCTCGTCATCGTATTCATAGAGATAATACTGCAAAGAAGAAACCCGCTCTAAATATCGCTACCATCGCTTTAGAATTTTATCAGATTTACTACATGGCTTGTGTTTGTAGCCGATACAACGCGCGCTCTGATTGGCTCATTCTAGCCCATTATTCTCCCGCGGGGGGTGGTGGAGGAGCGATTGTGGTTTGGAAAAACAAAAATTATTTTTAACCTCGAACGTGCGATCCTCACCTGAAAATCTCAAACCTCGGTCGATCGGTCAATACAGCAGGGTCTTAGTTTGAGATTTTCCCGTAAAGACGTCTGTCACTCTTGGTTAATAAGTAAATAAGTTACTATTGGTTAAACACACCAACAACGACAACTTAGTTTACCCGCAAGCAGTGTTTTAAGCCTAAGGCTAGTGGGTTCTCGCAATCACATTTCAGAACCCAATAGTTAGATTAAACATAACAACATAACTTTACAAGTTGTAAAGGGATGGTGCAGGGAGGACATCACTCCAGTCACACTCATGCAAGGTATATATATATATGTTATTTGCCGGCCTAGGTCGGTCCGTATTGGGAAAATATGTGCCCGAGGCCGCAGGCCAAGGGCCGTGCTCAAGACCAAGGGCACAGTTTTTCCCAATACGGACCGACCTATGCCGGAAAATAACCTGTTTATTTTTTTCTCTCTGGAAAATTACTTTATTTGAAATATTTTTGTTGACTGTTTTACTGCAGCAGTTTTACACCGTGCGCGTGCGTTTAACGTTTCGGTCAAGTAAACCCGTGTTGTTTACTGAAGTATTTAAAAGAAGAGATTCAGTTTTTGGTGATTTTAACACTGAGTAATAAATGATTTACATTTCATGGAGATTTTTAATGTAACAAAAAGCTGCTAAAATAGCCGCGAATGTTGGAGAACTCGGAGCGGTCCGTACGCTGGGTCCGGGAAAATCCGGACCGCTCGAGCGCGCGGAATTAGCCAATCAGATTCAAGGATTTACGATTTCCAGACCGCTGAGACGCTTCACAAAAAAAATAAAAACTGTTATTTACAACAACGCAATACAAGCACAGAAACACTAAAATATGTCAAGTGTGTCTATAGCGTCCAAAGTTACCTAGAATCTAGAAGACGGTTTGAAAGAAATTAAAAAGGCAACTTGAACGTAGAACCCTCAGCTGCTGTTACGTTAGTCTCTTATTTTTATAATTCAAGGCTATCATTCTTTGGCCCCTTCCACACGTATCTGGATATTTTTGAATCTGCAACTTTTTCGTTCCAGATTTAACAATTTCCCCGCCCACACGTAGCTAATTCAAATCGAATTCGCCTGTCCACACGCATCAGATGGTATCCGGATTCACTCTAGTATCTAGTAGTCCCCCGGCTATAGTACCTAGTCTTCAGATCACACGCCATAGAGTGCGCGATAGTGGCGCCATGTTGGTTTCTTGTTCTGTAAGAGCCTTGACAGGATTTTGCTACGTCACCGGATTCGTCATCGGTTTCGAAATTATCACCTATCTACATGTTCTCGATTGGTTGGGGATTTTTTATACTCTCGAGAGCGGATAAAAAAAATGTACGGTTCTGCTCCCGAATTGTTGGATGCGTGTGGATGGAAGCCGTATCTAGAAAGAAAAAGTTGCGGATTCAAAAATATCCAGCTAGTTGTGGACGGGGCTTTAGTCTGTCTAAATTGTCCTCGGAAATCGTACTTACCTTGTGCTATTCGATTGATTGTTATGATTTTCGTGTTGATCTGCTTAAAACTGGTTTTACGTTAACGTTGAAAGTAATAAGACAATTATGTATATACTTTGGTTTTGGTTTTACTACGGTTTAAGATTATGAGTGGTCTAATAGTTAAGTGGTTGGTTTGGTTTTAAGATGCGCAACTGAAAACCACTCTAGTTCATGCTTTGATTCGAGGAACAATCCATGACAAACCAATAACTGATAACTGACAAGTACCTGAGTGCTTCTCATGAGTGTTGACAGGTCCGTAACAGAGGAACTGGCCACGTTTCTTGACATGTGACAGTCATAGTTGGGAGTTGGCTCCAAGTTCGGTGTTTCAGGAGTCACAGACTTCACTCGGCCTTTCACTATCTACAGTAAAAACAAAAAGAGCAAATAACTCATCACCGTCATTGACTTCGTCGTCGGCGTCATCGTTGTCGTCACCGTCATCGCCATCGTCATCATCTTTATCATCGTCATCGTTACAGTCGTCTTCATCATCGCCATCGTCATCATCGTCAACCGTTACCGCCATCGTCTCGTCATCGTCAACTTTCATTGTGATCGAAAACCTAATCTGAACTCCTAGACCATCCTCAATTAAAATAACCTCAACCTAGACCCATGAATGCAAGGAGTTTGTTCAGCAATAAGTCGTCAAATGGAAGATACTCGTTTAAGTGTACATTATTTTGTATTCTCGATAAATGATAAAAAGAGCTACGCCCCTTGTTAATCCTACATTTTGCAAGATCGTCCTTTGACCCGTGTTGATCTTGATCCTTAACCATCCTTGTTCCTTTATGGTTTATTGCTATCTATTTGTTTGTTTTTTTCTATCTTAGTAAACTTCTATTTTCAGGTTTCCTTTAATTTGATGGTTACTCAAGATACCATGACTGAGCTTCTTTGAATTCTCTCCTCCGCTCGTGTCATGAAGGAAGCCTATAAGAAAGGCGTTGAAAATAACTTACAACAGCGTTCAAATACCTACCTTATAAACTACCAGGTAAGCTGCTCCTGATACGGGCCAATTGAGTGCTCTGAGACATAAATCTGGACATTTCCACACGGTCACTCCCATGTCCCCATCGCCAAGCGTGCGGTTCCCTCCATCACACTCCAAACCCAGTCGACAAATTTCCTTTGCACGACCGTCTTCCGTCTCGACGCCAAACGCCAGTTGTTCTGTCAGTTCTTTGGGGGATCTGCCTTCTTCTCGCAATGCGGCTCTCTTCTCATGATACTCTCGTTCCAGGCCAGGATTGTCGACTTTCTTTATATGCGAGATGCTCACTGCTTTGTCGAGGTTGTTTGTGTCCCAGGTAAGGCGCCTGACAGCGTTTTCTATTTCTTTGGCTTCTCTGGAGTCCACTGGCAAGGTGAACTGACAGTCTGCAATGAATACAGAATACATAAGCTTTTAGCTGTCCGAGTATCTAGATATGGGCGGACTTAAAAGTTTCCAGAGTACTTGTAATGCTAGGCTTGTTCTCGGCTGCGTAGGCTCTCCAGTTGAGACTGGGGCGAAGACAAAGCGGGACCAAAGCGGGAAGGAAAAGGAGGGGGAAAAGACACCCCCCCTCCGCCTCTTAACTCTCCCTCCGACCACTCGCGGTCAGTTTCACCACCTATGCCCTGTCAATCACGGCTAGATCCTTTTTGACTTCTCCCTTTTGGCAGGGCCTCGTGCATTTTTCTTGTGCTCACATGCAGCCTTGGACTGAACATAAACTCAGTAGATGTACATCTACAAGCATGGTTAGAACCAATTATGTTTGTATTAGCAAGGGTTTGAATAGACTGCAGTGTTCCTCTTACGTTGTTGCGACTGATGTTTTGCTTGCCAACCCCACAGACTAGTCTATTATATAGCAGTTTCATCGACCTTTCGCCATTTGGGTTTATCCTCATGAGGCATGAAAGCAGACCTGTTAACTTTCTAATGGTTAAGTATTGTCTAAGCTACCGATGTGCAAGTTGGTGGGACTGGATGTTGCACGCCTGTCAGTTTTCAACACAGAAACTACAAGGCACAGTTGTTCAAAGGGCTTGATAACATTATCCGCCAGTAAAAACACTATCCAATGGTTAAATAGTGACAAACTACGCTCGCTAATGGACAGTGATTTATCCTACGCGCTATCCACCTTTTGAAAAACAGCGCCGTGGGGTGGCAAATGGTTAGAATTCAATATCAACGTAGCGGGTCCGACTGATCGGTTAAAACGATTCGCTCTTCACAATAGAGCGATTGTTAGAACAGAAGAATTTTTAAGACATTTCTCTATTAATTATTCCAAATAACTTACAAATTTAACCAGGGATTTAACCAGGAAGATGTTTTCTCCGTCTCGGAAAGAAGACAGTACGTAAGAGATGTATTATAGATACGGGAATACACCGGCGATTCAAAGAAAAACGCCTGTTTGATACGTTTATCTTGACGCGGGTTGTACCCCATTGAAAGTCATACCCCCCCCCCCCCCCCCCCCCCCCAAATTTAAAAAAACAGCACCCCCTACAAGGGAAATAAAAAAAAATTCAAAGGGGGGGAAAAAAATCAAAAACTT
>Ga0126337_10001955_pt1 | contig 12858 bp, 10 predicted proteins | sample DipCmetagenome_FD_92527 | JGI IMG/M metagenome (GOLD analysis project Ga0126337, IMG submission 92527) | Coral microbial communities from La Bocana,Puerto Morelos, Mexico - Diploria C A metagenome | ecosystem: Host-associated > Invertebrates > Cnidaria > Coral | place: La Bocana,Puerto Morelos... | reverse complement strand
GGGTTGTGTTTTTTTTTTTTTTTTTTTTTTTTTTTTTTTTTTTTTTTTTTTTTTTTTTTTTTTTGGGGGGGGGGGGGGGGGGTGGATTCTGTAATGTCCCTCCCTCCGACCCTTTCCCGGACCCAGCTTTCTGCTTGGAACCATTTAAGGCCTCACAGAAACAAAACTTACTGCTTCCTACAAGTACGGGGCCAGTTTTTAAGTGCTTATTTGTTCACAGAGGAAATTACACGTACGATATTAATCTGACTTTAGGGAAAGTTAATTCATCAGTAAAAGGGGTACGCTAGATTTCCTGCGAATAAAGGTTATCGATAAAACTCTTTCACTTTTAAATTCAGAGGGTAGTTATATATTGAATTCTTGCAAAGTAACTAGTGACATGAGTGGAAGGATATTTTAGATGAAGTTTCATTCACGAAGCAATCTTAACCTTATTCCTAGCTTACCAATTTTTGCTGTGTTATTTTTGTCAGCCGTTTGGTTCGATAACAGTGTGTATGTCTCGAGTTCTTTGCATTTCGCCTGTTCCTGGGACGAAGTTCAGCGGTCTAGAAGCACTCCAGTCCGAAAATGAGACCAAATCCGACACTCAGTCAATCTCTTTGAGTGAAAAAGGCGGCAAAGTAAACACAACACCCAAAATTTCTCGCTCAGGTTATGCGAGCGACGAAGATGACACTGGTCCTCAAAATATCATGGCGTTTGATAGCAGCTCCGAAGACGAGGAGGGACTGGGTCAAGAGAGTTTTCTTGGCGGGAAATTCACCGACGGGAGCTCGCCGTTCGACGTCGACGGCCGACTCAGTCCCGAAGGCAGTAGTTTGGGGACAACTGGAAGTGCCGACGGCTTGGACAGCAGTCAAGACGAAAACGTTTTTGAATTCGAGGAAAATGACTCCAGCTGCGACGAGATGAAAGCTAAAGGATCCCGTAAACACTCGAAGCGGAGAATGGGGTCTTCCCCCAGAGCCAGCCAAGATCTCAAGGACAGCCTGTCGGATATTGTGAATTTTGACACCGACGAACCTTGTACTGTCTGGATGGGAACAGAGGACGGATGGTATGTTCTTGTCTTCTAAACTGTAGACTTTTTGCGTGACATTAACTTGCGTGATGGATGGATTAGTGCAAGTCACGCAAACAGCGTTTATATCGTAAAACAAATGGTCACAATCTTATATGTTCGATTTCCCTTTCTGCTTAGCCAACCAAAAACAGAGGATAAGTCAAATCATATTAGCTAGTCACGTGTTGATCAGATATTAACTCTCTCAATTTCTGTGCTTTTTGCTATTGCAGTATTTTCGTGTATCCTGCAAGGGAAGCGCAAAATAAGAAATCAAAGTTAAAGCTTCAGCATTCCGGATCCATTCAGTGTATATTGTAAGTATCACCTGGTTTGCCAGTCAATAATTAAACGCCATTACGTTGTGCGCACAGTTAACTTGTTGAATATCTGTTTTAGGTATGTTGATAACCAAGTCTTCATTTCACTATCAACGGGTCACTTGTACGTTTACAGAAGACCGCCAGGTAAGATTTGAAGTATCTGAGAATTTTCTTTTGTAACCGAATTAGACAGGGTGTTTTTAGAGGCAGCCATCGTTTAAGTACTAAAATGGAAAATATTTAAAGTATCAAATGTTGTCTGAGCTTTGACCGTTGACAGAAACAACCCGACGTAAAAACTGAGGCAAAAACATGTAGCAGGTGCCAAGTGCGGGAAAACTGTACTGTTGACGGTGCTAGGAGCGGGAAAACGTTGTAAGTACGGGAAAACAGTCAACAAGGATTTAACCGTTCTAAGCGCCGCTGGTGAAGCGCGGGAAATCTCCTATTTAACTGATGCTAAGAGCGGGAAAACATTACGCAAGTTCCAAAGGTGGGAAAACATTCAACCGGGATTGAACCGGCTGTAAGCGCCCCTGATGAAGCGCGGGAAACCCCGCTAACTTGTATTCAACTGATGCCAAGCGCGGGTAAACGCGCGTACGTCAAGTTATGATTGCTTAAAAACAAAGCTTGTTTGCCCAAATTCGGTAGAGGGCGCTTCATGAGTATATGCATTTCTGTTGTTGTCCTGTGGTATAGTTTTAAGACCATTCTGCCCGAACACTGACAGAATCATCTAAATTTGCACCACCTAGGCGTTTCGTTTGCAGTGTCTAACTTGGCTGTAGTAAAAGTTTTCAACAAGGGCTGGCCATTTTTATGAACTGGTCACATGGTAGAAAATCTGCGCTGCTGGATGGCAAACTTTGCACTGGAACAACCAGAAAAGACTTTAGAACAAGCTTTAACCAGTCAAGCTTGACTAGTGTTTTGGAGTCTGTCGTCCATATTGTCGGTTATACCATGTGACTAGAAAAACGAAGCGCAACACACACTTACCTTGCAATCATACATTCCATTTTGTAATCAGGTTGCGCTTGGGAAGTAGGCAATCCCGTGATGCTTCACATTGGAGAGTCGGCAGCAGTCTCCTGTATGACAGCTATTCACGGTCGATTGTGGTGTGGCCTGGGCTGTAATGCTGTCATCGTCAACACAACCACCTTAGCAGTCGAGGTAACACTGTCATTTCCAAGTTTTCTGCTCTTTTAAAATGTGAAGGCTAATTCTATTCAGAAGGTGAAGCTGATTTTGTAATTCGCTTTTCCCTCAGACGACGTTCAGCTGTAGTTTGGACAAAGACCACGCTGTGTACCGCATGGCTAGCTCTGGAATGGGGGTGTGGGTTACGCTACAGAGCTCTTCTGCGGTGAGGTTGTTCCACGCCACTCGGTACGAGTGCTTGGCAGATGTGGACGTGGCCCCGCCCGTGCACAAAATGCTCCAAGGTAACTATGGCTTATATTGTAGGTACGCAATGCGTCCAGAGAGCTTAATAGTTGGGGCTCGTGAACCATTGAAGATTGTTCTTCCAAACTTATTTCCCAAATCTAATTCTGCTTTAGGGGAGCAGAGGTAATTGTGTGTGAACACCGATATATGAAGTTCTAAAGATTGCTGATTTTGATCTTCTTAGGTTCTGATGCGATCATCCGCCAGCACAAAGCAGCCTGTCTGCGCGTCACAGCTCTGCTTGCCTGCAAGGATCTTCTCTGGATTGGCACTAGCGCAGGCGTAGTTTTAACATTACCGTTGCCCACAATCACCGCCAGCACTGCTTCTCTTCGTAACTGCCCCTCGGCAACAGCCTCCTTCCACGGGCATACGGGACATGTGCGTTTTCTCACCGCTGTTGAGGTCCCAAGAGAAGGATCTCAAGACCACACCAACGATAAGGGGTCCAACACCACAATAAGCACCACCCTAAGTACGTCCCCTTCGACACCGAATGCACCTCATACGCCAGGCTCTTCCGCTCGAGACGTACTGATTATCAGCGGTGGCGATGGCTACGAGGACTTCCGAGCAAGCTCCGCTAGCGAATCCGCTGGACGAGATGACAGCACCAATCATCTCCTGATCTGGCGTGTATGATACTTAAAAGGAAAACAGTCATGCAAAAATCCTTTCCACTGTCAATGATGTTGCTTAGCAACATGACGTATCCAGATAACGAAAAGCAACAGACGCGTGTCTTTCGGACTCCTTGTTGCATACGTGATTGGCCAAATAGAATCGGAGCAGTTCGGATTCTCCACCAGTATTTGCCGAAAGTTACGTCGGATCCGACCCAGTATGTCGAGAGAAAGAAGACCCGAATTTTAGGTCGTAACGAATGACTCCTTGAACAATTTAGTAATAATTAATAATTAATTGTAAGAAGATGTAATTAATAGAAACCAAATAGTTTGTCCACTTTTTAGGAGATTTACTATTGTCAAATGCATTAACTTTTTACACGCTTTGGCTTAAGCGCTAGTTAATGTCTGTTTATCGTGTACCATTGAAAAATAGGAGTTATAGTATAGATAGAAAGACAGAAGAGTAAAGTTCGGTTCGTTCTGCAAAAAGGCAACTTGTATTTGAAGTATATTGTTAGAACGCGGAAAAAGAGAGGTATTTTTTAAAGTTAGTTAATATTTTTGTGAAATTGTACATAGCTCATGATTCACCAAATGGCGTTTGTTGGACAAAAACAACAACAAAAAAATGAAACATTCAGATGGAGTAGACCCACAGTAGTTTGGTTGAAAGCTGATCATGTACTGTAAATTTTGAGCTTATTTTCCTAACAGGAAAAATTATGTAGAGGTATTTAGACGCCGCTGTAAATAAAGATCTTAGAGCAAAAGGAGCGAGTTAAGGTGTGTGAATGATTTTAGCTTACAAGAAAAAGAACTGTCGTATAACCCAAAGCTAGTCGAAGTCGTAAATTCACACTGTCTCGTACCCAGAAACGTCATTTTGCTTCTCATTGCAGAGAACGTTTCCGTGAAAAGAAACTGATCGCCAACGCCAGAAACCGTTAACATGTTTTACGCGTCACACGGTTGTCTGCAGCCAGGCAAAAATGGATGCGTTTCTTCAGTGTGTACTGTTGCGAGAAATCTTGTTGCTCGTACCTATTCTTGCTTAATGCGTCAAATATTGTTAGCATTATTATGTTAAATTTACACTTCATGGTGGAGATGAGCAAGGATATTCTCGATATAAGGTATTAACTTCCGAAAGTAATCACCATCGCTACTTTCGGGGGCCCGTTACTTTCTGGGGCCCGTTTCTTTCGGGGGATCGTTACTATTAAACAAATAAGACGGAATTTCGTTAATACAGTTCTTTGAGCAAATTAAATTTTTCCTTCCAGTTTCAAGGATGGGCTTTTCATGGGTACGCTGTGATGTCAGTGGTCGACAGGAAAGCTTGTCAGATGCCGCAAAACTTTTTCATCTTCATGACACACTACTATGTTAGTCTGCTATAAAAATATCTCATTGCGTTGGTTGAGTTTTCAATTTAAGTTTGGAGAACCATTCCCTTTACTACGCACCTGTTGAAGTGATACAGAGTTTCCAATTTACATTTTAAGAAAAATTTCCGTTACGTTTCTCTCACTTAATAAGAACTTTTGTTGTAACACGGCGCAGCACAAACCGACGAAGCACGATTTGACATGTCACAACGATTCGTGGCATAAACGATACCTTTCCCTTGGTGTGAAGGGCCTCAAATCAAGTTATGGTACGGTAACTTTGACCTGACTATTGAGTAAATAAATGTGCTACTAAACGGTGCCTCACTATTTTCGTTGGGTGGGCGAGGAGAGAGAGAATTGGGCGCGCCGCTTTCGATTTTGGGGGCTCGCTATTTTCAGGGGGTCGTTATTTAGGAGAATTGCGACCTAAGTTTCGAAAAGGCTATTTAATGTAATAATTGTCACGTAACCACGTGTGACAGGCCAGTCAATAACTATGGTAAACAAATAAGCCATCAAACAACAAACATAAACATTAAAAGCTCCTTTAATGAGCAATATGATCATGCATTCAAGTAAAGAAGGACGGCCAATCTACCATAAATACTCTCATCAACAATGCGGTGTGAACACAGGCTACTCCTACACTGCCAGCAGTCGGGTACAATTAAGAGATAAGTGGCGTCAATAATAATTATTATTAGCTGGATTAATAACGGATGAATGAAGTGATCTGTAACAGCTCCAAAACAAAACCAACAAGTAATATTTTGACTTCAGCATTGAGACCTTTCCCTGAACATTCACTGAAGATTAACTTCAACTCTGTATTTCACAAAAATGTTCTATTTCGAAAGGAAATCTGCTAAATCGTTTTCACAACCGGAAAGACCTTTAGATCCCTTACTTTCAAAAACCATATCTTGATCAAAGTCCTGCATGCGAAAGAACCGAACCTTTAAAAACTTGACTGGTGGATAAACTTGATTATCAAATTCAATACGAGTATTCACAAATCACTTCTGTTAAAAGAAGTTTGTCTACGGAAGCTTTTCACCATGTGCAAACCGCGTGACAACTATATACCACCTAAGTGACTTTACCTTAAGACCCGCGTGACCTCTCAAAATTTCTTATGTACAAATCTACTGCAATAAATTACGCCCTGCATGAGCCCGCCTCTAAAACATTATAGGGAGTTTAGGTAACCACCATGACGACGCCGAGGACAACGTCGATTAAAATATGAATTTATACTTCATCTACGAATCTCGTGGTACTCTAATGTCATTTACTTTGTTTACCACTGTCAAAACCATCACGAGACTAAATCTGTAACAAGGCGATAAATTTGAAATAGGAATTTCAAAATTGAGCTGTTGAGGTTCACATTCTCCAGACGCAGTTGTCACGTTGTTGTTTTGCAGAATACAGCAAAATGTACCAAGAATTATAACGCACAAATCTTTTGTTTAGCGACGTTCCCGCTGTCGATGCCGTCGTGGTTTTTTTAGAACTCCCTAGTACTACAAGCCACAAGGCGTACCTGCACATGCATGTTTTGTAAGGCATGACATTTAACTCGTAATTTCACATGTTTCTCTTTCTCTCAGAAGAGAAAATAAGGTTTGGGGATTTCAAGTAGCAAGCGGAATCTGAAATAGGGACTGTAAATTAGAATAAATACTTCACATCCGATCATATTGATGGCATCGAATATCAGACAGATCCGGGAAGAGATTAACCTTTGAAAAACAGTGTGGAATTACGAGTGTTACATAATATGAAGCATTTCACGAAAACGATAAACTCGAAAACAGGTCAACGAACGAAATCTTTCTAATGTGGAAGCCATCTAACAATATATGCTTGAATTGTGAACGAATACAGATAGGCAAATAAATTAAATCTATATTTTGACTATGTTGATTTTTACTTTCTGCTATTAAGCTCTCTTAGCAGAAGATGATTCCATCCGTGAGAACTAGACGTTAGTGTGTTCGTTGAACACAGGGGGAACTCCGTCACGATCGCGGTCCTATAAAGATAGAAAGATAAAATTTTAATTTCTCCCAACGGAATCACTACGCTATCAAGCAGGCAGAGATGAGAATGGAGAAAGCCATCAACTAGTTTATCGTCCTGATGTGCCACGTAATTCTCTAAACTGACATTTAAAAAATACTTATGGAAATCAGTAAGGGGAATTGAAATTTTGAGAATAAAAAAATACTTACCTGAGTCCTGGCAGAACCAGCAGAGGCCTGGGAAGCTCGCGACGGGGATCCGCGGCTGGATTTAGCCGTGGCAGCTCGGGAACCACTGGGGCTGCTCTCGCGATTCATGGATGCCTCGCTGTCCCAGCGCTCCAACTCCTCTCGCACCAATCTTTCCATCTGGTCTCGTTTCAGATCCCGCTCACTGCGCTCACTTCGGTCACTCTGAGAAGGGTCGGGAACATAGAAAGTGTTAACTCGCGCGAAAAAAAACCGTGGCGTGAAAATGCGTCAAATTTCGTGACTATTATTGTTACTGTCTACTTACATCAGCGATGGAGTCAAGCAATCTGGCCATAGTCTCCCGTCTTTTCAACTTTGCCTTCTCCATGGCTTCAAGTTTGACAAGAACCGCGTCAATCTTGGACACGATGCTGCCGATGGAGTGTTCCATGCGATCCACGCGGCGGCTGAGACTGAAACACAAACGGCAGAAAAGACGATGGTGTACAGCTTTCGTTTTACTTCTTTCATTAAGTGAAAAGTTACTTTAGTTTGTTATTGCTTGTTATTGTTAAGGTAAACAAGACACGTGCTTTAGTGGCTGGTTTAATTTTGCGTGATAAAATACATTATAACTGTTCCTGGATTTATTTTAACCTTGTTGGCTAGAGACTTGAGGCTTCATCTCGATTAACTTCCGAGGTTTAGCTTGAAAGTTAGAGGAGGTGGAGTTTAACTTCAATAAACGGTAAACTTACACATTGAATTCTTCATACGAGACTCCTCCCCCGCCAGCACTGGGTCGAGCGATGGCTGAGCCGGCGCGCGCACTCAATCCGCCGGTGGAGCCTTCATCATCGTCGCTGTCATCGCTGCTAACATTGCTGGCGCTCTTTGGACGTGCACTCTTTGTTTCTTTGGCTCGTTCCATCTCCTCAATTTCATCGTTCAGTTCAGCCTTCACGATGCAAGAATAATATGCGAGTTAGAAAGCGTTAGAGGGGTGGTTTTAGACTACGAGTGGTCCCCGCGAAACCTGGGGCCAAGAAACGCGCGCTTCTCGCCCTCAGGATTTCGCGCGGTCATTATTTTCCCGCGGTTTTCTTTCGCGTCACGCATGACGGACTAAGCGTAAAAGGGACTACTCGTAGTCTACAGTGGTGTGGTTGTCTATCGACCAAAGTAACTCAGTGGCAAAAGATTGAAAGGGCACGTTTCATCTTTCAGATACAACGAAAGAAGAAATGGACGAAAACGAAAGTGTGGAAGATCGACGCTACCATTTCTACTTCAGATTCTCACAAAAGCTCATCTGCAAACCTTAAAGTCAAAATTATTTCTCTGGCAGTAAAAAAAAATCTTGGAAGGCGTTATCAAAGGATGACACACAAAACAACAGACAAGTGCTCGAATTGAGACCGAAATGAACAAGAAATCTAACCTTCTGTCCTTCCAAATCTTCTTGCATCTTTCTTTGTTCCTCCTCGTCCAAGATTCTGTCGCCATCTAAGTCGTACTTGGCAAAGACTGCTTCGATTTCTGCATCAGCATGGCCACGCCTACAAAAACGACACAACCGTATGAGTCGTACCATACTTCATGTCAACATACAAAGTCTCTTTGCTGGCCGCGATAAATTTCCTACAGCACCAGCCGGTAGAATTTATCAAAGATCTACGAAATTTATTTCACTGAGCAAGCTCTTGTATTTCGTGACTTACACGCATGAGGCTGAAGTTTGATCGCTGGGCAACCTGTCACACCCTATCGCGAATCTTCTTTGGCCCTTCACACACGCGGCGATAATCGGTCAAATTTTGTGATGAAATGTTGCATTTCTATACCGCATTTGATACATTTAGCTTCGATATCGCCAGGGATAACAATTCCATAGACCGCATACAGCTACGAAAAGTGTCACTTGAGGCACAATACTCGGAAATTTCACCCAACTTTTCACGATTTTCTACTTATTTTGTGCTGACAAAATTTTTAAACAGATTGACTGGCTCGAAGTTGAACGACTATTTGTTTGCTTAGAAATTCACACGGAGCAAATATGCAGCTAAAAGGTGTTTTAAGTCGAACACCGTTGTCACAGCTCCATCAAATGTTTTGCTTCATTTGCAAGACGTTGTGGCAGTATTTCTCGGACCTTCACACCGAAGACAAATAACAAGTCTAGAAAGAAACCTTAACTTCGTTAAATTACAACTGTAAAGTTTTACAGGATTTGAATCAAATTTAGAAGAAAACTTTGCATTGTCGTATAGAAATCGATAGAAGGATTAGTCGCTTGTTGAATGGAATTTCAAACTTTGCATCCTCGATTGAGAATTCAGTAGAAGAAACAGTTTTTCGTTGTTGGCGGATCAGTTACCAGAATTTAACATACTACTGATAAATTTAAATAGGTGTTCTTGGCACGGGTGGTAAAACCTATAAAGGTTGCAACGAAAAAGCACCCGCGTGTATTTGCTTATTATTTATTAAGAGGGACACTTACTTGGAGATTTAAAAGCAATATTTAAATATGCATGTGCAATTGTATATCTTCTACATGAATTATTAGACCACGGCTACACCTTGGAAACAGGGTTGAATAAAAAGGAGAGGCCTTAAGAAGAAATTTTCAGTTTTAGTTTGAGTCAAGTCCTCAGCGTAGGGAAACGCTAAACGTCAACAATACTCACGATTTTAAGTTAGCTCGCCATTCTTCGAAGTCAAGCTTGTTGTCTTGGTTGACGTCGGCAGACTTCAGCGCCTTTTGGATGTCGAGGATCTTCTCGCGTTTGAAGGACAGTTTATCCAACATCTTTTGGTATCCCTAAAAAGAGAATCAGATCGCCGACATTACCGCTAAACGTTTCGCACACAAATAGAAGCCTTTATAGAGCCTATGCTGAGGTAAACATAGTTCATTAAACCCAATGAAATTTCTAGCGCGCCACGATTCTAGACTTGCATAATTTTAGACAACAACAGGGCCGCCAGCCCGTTGAAAGCTTCTTAATGGGGAAAGACCTGGTGTGTTTGGGGCGGGGACCAATTCCACGGCCAATAACAGACCAGTGACATTTACCGTTTACTTGAAAAAGCCAATAAAAAGATAACATATTCTTTGGTTGCTAAGCGACACTTAAGCTGAACGCACGGCAGGGAAACTAAAAAAATAATAACTCTGGCTACAGAAAATCAAACTAAGACACCTGTTTTTTTCCTTGCTTTTAATTTCTTCGAATGTTTCGACACTTGCTGAGAATGGTGATTGTAAAACTACTTTTGTTTCTGACTTAATGGCGCAATTTACATGTTAGACGAATTTTAAGGTTCCCAGATAAAAACAAAATTTCATATCTTATTTCCGAGAATTTCCTCTAGTTACAATTACGAACGTGAGAGAAAATATAAACTACTTTATTAATATTTCAGCACAGCAATTATTGACAAAAATACCTTTTGGCGACCCAACACAAAGACGCCGAAAACAGAATAAGTAGGTGTTATAAATTCTCTTTTAAATGCAGAATTCGACAGGAAATTGGACAAGTTTATTTATTATTAACAAAAAACTGTCTGCGATCTCTCATCAACGGCGAACTTTACAAACAAGTTAATTACTATTTCACACGAAAATTCCTTCTTGCCAATTTATACCGCAAACTTTTTTGTTCTGAAGAAAAAAACGACAAAACTTCTTCATTTAAGTTTGGTTCTCCAGAAAACGTTTTATCGCAACTTTTCATTAAAGATGTATTTAATTAACATACACCGACTCCTTCGACTGCTTTCAACGGCGTGGTCTTACAATAAGATTTTGAAGTCGAGAGCACGAAGATATTTTTGTAACGATATGTCGATTATTCAAAACAGTTCCTTGAGTCCTGATATTACTTTTAACTTACAAGGCGAAGCATTAGTAAAATTCATCCATGGAATAGAATCAAACTCACAGTTAACACCCACCCCCCGGTTTGAAAGTTAACGCCATTTTTGATTACGTAACTGTCGCAGAGGAAAAATGAAAACTCTTGCCTAGTTTTTCTCGAGTTTTCTTTAGTAAACGGCCGTACAATTTGGCAAACGGTTAAAATTTCCTTTACTTAGGACTATTTTCCCGATTTGTTTGATAATTTTTTTTAAGATCAGTGCTAATTTCGTAACACCAATAGACCTACATTTGCAAAAAAAAAAACACAACAAAGATAGTGGAGTGCATTCGCTCCCATAATTTTAATGCTGCCTTGAAAATTAAATTCGAGTGTAAAAATTACACCACCATGGTGTCATTTTGGTACTAAAAAGTAACGGTTGACATTTGCAAGGACACAGACTTTATAGCTCGATTTTTCGTTTGACGAGAAAGAAACTTACTCAATCATGGTATTTTTAGATTTTTTGGGCACGTACAAAATGGTTTTTCAATTGGTGGAAAACAGAAAATAGAAGTTTACTGAAATAGAAAAACCCCAAAGAGATAATAAAAATCCATAAAGGAACAAGGATGGCTAAGGATGGAGAAGATTGACACGGATTACAACCAAAGAACTTGAAAAGTTTAGGCCTAACATTTCAAGATGTGAAAACCGTGACGTAGGTCCTTTTAGTATCGAGAATTTGAAGGTACATCATAAGAAAGGCCTATTTGACCAATTTCTTGATTCTTTTTACCTCTCCGTGCTGGACAGCTAATTGATAGTTGGGAGAAAAGCAATGTGGATCACTCTTGAGTTTACCTACCTTCTTGAAGTAGTCACCGATCTCAAACTCACTCTTCTGGGTGGCGATGTTGGACTTGACTTCAGCGTATGTGTCGTTAATGATGGCCAGGAACATATTGAGCAGGACAAAGAACACGAAGAACACATAGGTGATGAAGAAGATTGGACCAAGGACACGATTGGCAGCCTCCAGAGCATGGAAGTCGAAATCACCCAGGATAATACGGAACAGTGTAAAGCTACGCGAGAAAATAAAACAGTACACATCAATTCCAAGATCACATTAAAGAAAAGCCAAATAATCAACACGAAAAAAGTTAAACTTGAATTCAAGGCACCTATGCCTGCATTGTGCAATGCTTTTGCGTGGTTTAGTGACACACACGCGTGGTTTCCATGCGTGAGATCCATAAGTACGCGCGTGGAATCAATTACATATCCAGAGCCTTGTGGGCTATTCTTTTCAAAGCTTCTCACGAGCATGACACTCGACAAAGTTTTTCGTGTTTCGATTTGATTACGGCTGTACGTGCGCGAGTTGTGCTTGCATTTGCGTGTACAGCCACGCTCGTATTTGAGTGGATTTTAGTAAAAACTCTTCACATCCAAGTCTGACTTACATGGCGTCCTCGAAGGTGCTGAAGTCGCGCACCTGAGTGCCAAACACAAGGTAACCCAGCTGCGCGTATGCGAGAAAGATGATGAAGAACATGACCGCAAATCCACCGACGTCTTTGGCGCACTAAAAATGAGAAAACATATGGCATAACTACAGAGAATTTGAATGAATAAAAATGTTAAAAGAATTGTACTCTTAGAAAGACAATGTCCGCGTCCGGGGGACGCCTTTAGAGGTTTAAAAGGTCCACAGTGTGAGCTCTTCGGCACCTTTTAGAGTTTTGTGCGGAAAGAAATATGACAGGAGATAATGTGTTGTTTTACAATTGGTACCTGTTAGGGGTGAAAAATTGTCAAGCCACACCCACAAAGCAGGATCTTGGGGTTCTTTTAGAAAATTTCCCCCTCGTCCTTTTATGTGAGAATCCCCCTG
>Ga0126337_10001954_pt1 | contig 12863 bp, 5 predicted proteins | sample DipCmetagenome_FD_92527 | JGI IMG/M metagenome (GOLD analysis project Ga0126337, IMG submission 92527) | Coral microbial communities from La Bocana,Puerto Morelos, Mexico - Diploria C A metagenome | ecosystem: Host-associated > Invertebrates > Cnidaria > Coral | place: La Bocana,Puerto Morelos... | reverse complement strand
TTGAAACTTCGGGATATCTGACTGGGTCTTTTTTCTTTGCCTCGCTGTTGGTACAGTTGTACGCACAACAGTGATGTTTGGGCATTTTTTCACGCAAAGTCGAAGAAATACCAACACAAACACCGCACGTCTCTTTAACTTTTCCCCGCATTAGCCTCGCATTCATGCTCAAGGGACTACTCGTCCCAGGACCGTCGGGGAATACGAATATTGTCTATTGCTTCATAGGTTTTTATCAATTAGAGACGAGATGTACATCCAACAAAAACCTAGGTATTATTCTGAACCACTAAGGCACTAAGCAAGGTGCATTCGGCACATTTTCTTTCAAATAATTACAAAGCCTCAAGCTACAGAAATTCGTTAACCATTTGGGAATGCTACGGGAACGAATAACGGGCTTGAAAAATGCTAGTGTGTTTGAAATATATTTTGTGAATCGAAATTAAAATAAGGGCAGATAGTGACGCCTTTTAACGCGTTCATTCGTTTGCTCTCTTAAGATACGAATATCCTTATATATTATCATCTTCTTATCTCTCAAAACAGTTGGAACTCCGCGGAAAGTTAGACACGGCCTTTTCCTCGTCGACTCTTCAGCATTTCGCAGTAAAAGCGAGTATGAGGGCCAGCTGGACTTCATCAAGTCAATATCTAAGCGCCTTAACGTGTCTCCCACTGGGACACGTGCTGGAGTCATTTTGTATGGTGACAACCCACAGTTGAACGTGGGATTAGACGACTACAACACACTCCAGGAATTTTACTCCTTACTTGATGATCTAAAATTTCAACGCGGTGGCCGTTCTCTCCATAAGGTAAGTAGCTGACAGAAATACAGAATAAACGAACACGGTTCTGTTGCTCGCTAACTTTCTTCCTGCCATGCTCCTAAGGCACCGAGTTCTAATGATTCGTATGTCGGGCTCAGGATCGAGCGGTAAGCTTTTCAGCGCTTACGGAGCGTACTGAGTTGTGTTGTTAGGCGAGACATGGTAACGGGCGAACTGTTAGTGCACCGCAGCCTGGTTATAGGGTCTAGGGAGAGTAGAATACCCGTAGTCGGGTCAACTTATAAAAATTGGAATAAGCTTCGCATTCCTAGACGGCTGCTGGCCCGAGCACAGACCTCAAACCTTTTTGCCAAGAAAAACACCAGAGAGGTGACGAGAAAGCTAACTTTGCTTGTGACCTTGTTCCTTTCTACAGTAGGCAAAAATTTAATACGTTTCTATTTTTCTTTCTTTGAAAAAAAGGCATTGACATTAGCTGGCGAAACTCTTCAGAAATCGTCCCAAGCATTACCAAAATTCGTTGTCGTTCTTGTTGAGGGACAGCAATACCTTTCCAGTTCATTGGTGTTGTTGCGTAATGCCGTCGAACCCCTTCAAGCTCTTGGTGTTACTGTTTTCGTCGTTGGAATTGGAAATAGGCTGAACAGTCAAGAACTTGTCTCCATGGTGCAAAACTCTGAGCAGATTGTTAGAGTATCGGGCTTTGCAGATCTGCTGCGTCAAGTGGAATCCATTGCACAGCTTATAGGTAAAAAAAACGAAACGTTGCACATAATTTTGTGATCCACAGACCGACCGACTCACCAAGTACGGGATGACCAACAAATCGACTGGCCTTCAAACCGAGTATCCACTGACCGACTGATGACTGACTGACTAGCTAAATGACTGAATCTCTGGCCGAATAACCACCTGAGCAACTGACACAGTGATTGACAGACAGACTGGAGCACAGACAAACCGTCAGACATAATGAATAACCCGACGAACTGACAGACTGACTAACTGATTGACTGACTGACAGACTGACTGATGGCCGGAGGGACTGATGGACGGACTGACTGACTGACTGACTAACTTTCGATAAACACTGACGTTAACTGTTTTTTTTTTTTGAAAGATTTCACTATAACTGCACCCTGTAAAGAAACCATTGACGTAGGATTTCTGATGGACGCTTCTGGGAGCGTGGGATTGGAAAACTTTTCTAGAGAGAAGAACTTCGTGAAACTGGTCTCCAGACGTTTTGCAGCTACCTCACCCGACACAAGACTAGGTCTGATAGTGTTCAGTGATACACCAAATCTATTTGTCGATTTTCGTGACTTTGAACGAAGGACAATTGACCAGTTCCAAGCGACCGTGGACCAAGTACCATTCCAAGGAGGAAGATCGAGAATAGACCTGGCTTTGCGGGCCACATCACAAGACCTGTTCAGTAATAGAAGAAGTGGCGTCCCTAGGGTGAGTGAGACTAATAAAACCAAAAGAAATACTGTACTTGGATCTTTCTCTTCTCAAATTTAAACCGAAGCCCTCTCTTAACATAAAAGCATATAAACCAGAGTGAGATAATTAATTTCAAATTAACTTCAATTTAAAACATCAGACCCTGCAAGAGAAAATCCTGACCAAAGTTAACCACCTGTTGGACAAGACCAGTTTCCGCTTGTGCCTTTGAGATGATAAATATCTAACTGGAGAGGAGATGCAGTTCAATTGTACCTTACATGTACATATTTCTTCACGTTCAGATTTTCCCTCAGCCAGTAACTAAGCTAATTTGTTTGGTGTGGTTTTCTTTTGTACTGAAATGTGATTAGTTTTCCTTGTTGTTGTTGTTGTAATTTTGCTTTATAACTTAATGACAAGTTTATTACAACATATTGACTGGGATACCCTCAGTACATTACCCGAAAACAATTGTTGCTTACACTCTACCTTTAATCTGTTACTAATGGAAATCACTATTACATCAGTTTTCATTTATACCAAAATCAGTATGCCTTGATTATAAAAACACATTGTTTTTGTTGTTAACTGCACTGCTGGAATTATTTACGTAGCTGAAAATTCCCCCAAAAAATGGATGGAAACATTTAAGTACTCCAAAAAGCTTTGACAACGTTGTTGGTGTTAGATTCGCAAACGCCTTCAATTTAGGTATCATGATGTCACAGAGTTGTACTATTATCAAACAGAAGGAGTTTTCTGTGTGCGTAAAAGATAGAAAAATGGGCGGGATATTCAAACTGATATTCAATTGTTCTGGAATCACTACTTTTCCTTTTACTATTAAGAAACTACTCCATCCTTGTCCACCAAATTAACAATAACGCGTTCCAAAAGTTAACGATCGTTCAAGAAACGAAATTGTAGCAAATTTCCTTGAATAATTTTTTTCCTTTTTGGTGGAAATTTGGACTTTTCAGGTTTTGATCCTTGTCTCGGATGGGCGACAGTCTAAAGATCCCGGATATTACCCGCTGGCCACCGCCATCAAACCTCTTCAGGCTCAGCGAGTTAAAGTCTTAGCTGTTGGCTTTGGAGATAATGTTAACACTAGGGACTTAAAGGTAATCACTGGAAGCAGCGATCGCATTCTCTCGGAACAAGAAATTGGCAATATCGACAGACTTCAAAGGGAGCTTGTGTCCAAAGCTTGCATAGTGTAGAAAGAGGTGAGTACTTGAATTGAAATTGTTATAATTTATTATTATAATTATGGAAATGTTTTCGTCTGATTGGCTGAGCAGCATACATGTATATAACCATACCAGATAAATTCCAGGTCACATCAACCCACGCCACGCCAAGCCACAATTATGGAATAATGGAAATGCTGCAAATGGTCTGCATACCAGACCATCTAAGTCACGCCACGCCGCGCAATTCTACGCCATGCCATCCTTTACCCCCTAATTAAGATCTTTCTGCCCCACATTATTTTTACAGGGCACTTGAAACAGCCGAAGCCGAAGAAACAGGTAGTAAGGACTGAGCAGAAGGAGTCATGTTACGCTACTAAGCTAGAATTTTATAATATATTTGCAAATGTATTAATCACTAGCTGCAACCATAGAAAGTGTCAATAAAATATTTACTTTGTATGAACTGTAATTGTCCTATCTTAAATCCACTAATTAACAATTAGACCCGCAACCCGCAATGGCTATGGGTCAATAGCCCATGAGGCGAAGCCGAATGAGCTATTGACCCGTGGCCCTTGAGGGCGAAGGGTCTAAATGTTTTAGTATCACCCAAGTAGTTGGAGAGAAAAAGCAATAATAAAGTTAGCAAATGCAAGTTGAAGAATTTCTCTACTCAATGACTATTACTTTTCTTTTTAAATAGAATTCTACCATTCAAACCCGCAACTTCGGCCCCCCCCCCCCCTAGTCACGAGTGATTGCTATTGAATTAGTCTTTTCGGGGTAAAAGTATTCTGAAATGGATAGTTTTTGGCGGTTTCGTAAGTTGTCACCTAAGGACGTTCGCTCTCATGGTTACTGCGCATCCTTTCTGTGCTCTGTGCATGAAACGTCACGCAATGTCATACATCAAGCGCGCGACCTAAGGAAGAAATATAAAGCAGGTATACGCTCATATACGCTCATTTCGTATTCAATTAAATATGAACTTCAGTCTTTATATGAAAATAAAGGGAAACAAGCGATGTTTAGAGCGAAATGTCGTTAGGTGGGCGAGCGCCTTAACAAAATATTTCTTTTCGATTTGGAATAAAGAAATTATAATAAAAAGACCATTAGGAAACTACGCCTACAAGATGAATCCACAACAATCGACGATAAACAGATCCTCGACCAAATTCGACCCAGACAGATAATCCATAAGTGATATAAGGAGAGTTTAAAGACTGATATATATTTATAGGGTGTGGAGAGGTACAAAGTGTCTTCATTTGGATAGGACCTACGGCTTTACTAATTTTCAAAGCAACATACTCAATATGGTCCTTCCAAGAAAGATTGTAGTCAATTCGTTGATACTTCGCGCAGTCTTTGCAATCTAGGGAAACGTTCGCATTCTTCTCATTGTCAAATATGCTTATTTTAGGTTGAAAGCATAGCCTGCTTTGATAAGGAAGGAATATGACAAAACTTGATTTTTTTAAGTTAAGATTTAATTGGTTTAATGTCAGCTAAACATACAATTATTTATGTAGTTCAGCAGTCACATTTTGTGCTAATGACTTTTAAAGGTTTTTGTCCGCAGATAAGTTATTAGTGCCATTATCAAAAAGATAGAAATTGAATTTTGTGAAAGAGTTGTAAATATCATCGATATAAAATAAAAGCAGTAATGGGCCTATTACGGAACCTCGGGGAACACTACAGGTCGTTAAGGTTCTTTCAGAGATATGTGGACCAATGTGTCACTCACTCACTCACTCACTCACTTACTCACTGACTCAGGTGTGGACACTGTTCGTAATTAGTCGGACCATTTGTGGCTATTCAGTACAACAAATACCTGTGTACTAATTCAAGCTTAATACTAGCAGGTATGGAGATAAAAAAGTATCCAAACGGTCAATAAGTAGTCAACGTTTACTTGTAAATAGAGTCTGGGGTCAGGACCATAAGTCTTGCCAAAATTAAAACTTAAAATTACAAAAGCGTCTATTACGTTTTATGTACATCGCAAAGAAAAAAGAACATACTATTCCACTGTTAAGATTTTATACTTTAATTATACTCTAAACTTTATCTGAATTGATGCACGCCGACCCTAACCCAATTAACATTATGTTCATTGTCCATTCTTACAACACACGTTCTTCTTCTCCGATACAAGACAGTATTTTACATAAAAGCCTCGAGACCTTAAATACAAAAAAAAAAATGCCTTTTCAAGATTTGGTGCTAAACTAATAATAATAATAATAATAATAATAATAATAATAATAATAATAATAATAATAATAATAATAATAATAATAATAATAATGATAATAATGATAAATCATTTGTCACTATTTAGACTGGCCCGCAGAAACAGAAATAGCTATCCGCAGGCCAACTTAACTGTAAAATGTTAATTTATTAAGAAATAAAATGATGATGACGATGATTCCCCCGTTTAAATATGCGTATCAAATAGAGGGTCAGGTAGCAGCTGTCGGCTTGACATTGCTTTGAGAGAACAATGAAACAAACAACAACAAAAATAGGAGCTGCTACATTATGACGACAAATAATTACAAGCTTACGAGAGCTGCTACACTTCCGAAATGGATCAGTTGTAAAGATACATCTAAATAAAGGTTTTCAAAAGAGGATTGCTTTCTTATCTTAGTTATTGATTTCCTTAATCACTTCCTGAGTATAGAACTGATATCCACATCACGGAGGGTCCTTCAAGGCGACCAAATTGTTTTTGCCACATACGTCTCAGTATAAATATAGTACAGAAATCAAAATGGAAGAAAACGAAGGACATTTCAAGTAGCAAAACTTGAAGATTAAATAGCTTCAAACTAACTAACACTGTTTATAAGACATAAACTCGCTAATCTTTATTCGATGGGAAATAGATCCGAATCGTGTTGCGTGTGTGAAATTTTTACCACAAGGATAATTAGCGACCGCATGATCAATAATTTAAAAGTGATCAAATTGCCCGCAACATAGGAATAACTTTTTTTATCGACCGCTTGTTCACAGAATTTTGCGATTTAATTGGCTTAAGACACTTCTTTTAAGTTTCACTAACACCTTTGAGTGTCTACGACACTGGCTTTCGTGCCAACTGCTGGAATGTTCTGCCCACAAGTTCACCGACTGCAAGCAGAGGGTCACCGTAGGTCACGCATCATACTCATTCCGCCGCTGAATGCAGAGCACGCGCCAGAAATGTCACGCAATCCAAATGCCGTCGTTGTTGTCTCAATACACTCATTTCAAAATCAATTATAATTTAATGCGGCAAGGTATTAGAAAAACGGCTGCGGTGTATTTTCATAAAAGAAAAATGCCCAATTATCACATATAAATGGCTAACACAAACAGGTGACTTTAACTGAAATATTTCTTTGAACGCAGCTGTGAATAGAACCTTAAGGATACAGTTGGATTTTATTACCTGGATTTTAAAAGGTCAGACGAGTCACATTTGAAGATACATTCCACGAAATACCTTTCATTGACCCGATCAACAAGACTCCTTTGCTTGTAGAAAAAAAGTTATCTAAGTTGTTTGACTCGTCCAAAGGAAAAAAAAAACATTCCACTGCTCCAGTTCGAAGAAAAATAAATCTGACAGAGGTGAAGTAAAAGTACCCCTGGGCCCTTCTCATAAACCCGTAACTGTAACTCTTTTCAGTTTGTTTAGAACCAGTCGAGACCTCTTACCTCTATACCGTCAGGAAGGAAATTTTTCGGGTTCTAATTTTGACGATTTTGCGGTCTTTTTCATGATCTCAAGCCCGCAAAAAAGTTATCCTCAAAAAATTACTCCACTGGCGAAATTGTAGTACATTACAGGTGTAGCTGCTAAAAACGGTATCAGATAAGGATCGTCTGAAGGTACTATTAGCCACACTGGGACAAGACGTGATTGTAATAGAGTGACTCATTAAAGATGGTATTTTGGGACTCGCTCTGAAGCCGTGGTGCAACTCTACCGCTATTTGTCTACTGACACTCTCAGCTTGAATCTGTTTTACACGTACAAAGTATGTTGTAATCGTATACATACACCGCGCCGCGGGAAACGTTTAACTTACTGCGACAATAATGGATCACAGACCATCAGCGGGAAACTGGATGGCACACCCACTTTTTAAGACAATAGCCATGAAGATAACAAACCTGGAAAAGAGACAATACCGACCTGTCCGGCATACAAATCAAAATAAAAGCTTTTTGTACAATAGATTGAAGTGTTTTTGACGCTAGCTTGTTAGTCATGAGAACAGGGTTACAAACGTCCTGTCATGCGACTTCTTACGGATTTAGTTATGATGACAATTAAAATGTAAAATCAACACATAGCAGATGAAAGACTTCCTTATTCAGCAACGCTAGACTTCAAGAACGCATGGCTTTTTGGACATGCACACTCTGTGACAGGTTGTCATCGCGTGAGATCTCAGACCAGCTCCTGTGAGCACGTTGCTTATATAGTGACCTTCTGACGTATCAAAGTTGATATCACGAATTTACGTTCAACTCGCTGGGAAGTAACTAGCCATTGCATAACTATCTATCCCATTTTGCGTCTTCGATCGACTGAATCATCAATAGCATTTTCAAGTTGCGTTTACGAGGAAGGATCACAACCCCACCTGTAATTGCAGTCAAGTTGTCGAATTCCTTCGTCCAATTTTATGAGCTTTCACCACTTCGCTGGGCACAGAAGCGACTGTATTCTAACGGAGCTTTGGGCCGTTACAGAATGAAAGCCCAGAATCATGAAGACTAAGCGAATGTTTCTACCCAGTGTATTGGTATTCGCTGTGATATCTGTACAGTTTGCAGTTGCACAAGGTAAGTGAAGTACACCATACGGGTTAAGATCAGTTATTTCATGAGTTTCTATGGAATATATAAGCTTTCGTTAAGATTCTTAGTATCCTATTCAATGGTTTTTGTTTTGTGTTTTCCTAGAGCATAATTTTATTTTTTTATTTATTTATTTACGTATTTTATAAAAGTCGTGTGAATTGCAATAGATCTCGTGAAATTGGCTGATCGGCGATATAAACATGATTTAATATTATCAGGAGTCTGACAACCTTGATATGGCAATTATCATAACGGGAACCTTAGTGCCATCAGCGGAATCAATTTTTTGAATAGCTCGTCATGAAATATTTTATCTGCTGTATTTCTCTTAATTAAACTGCGCCATGTAGAATGGCTTTTTAAAGAAATAAAAAAGCTACAAGGTGGGCGATTTTCCAAATTCTTTCTGTCACATCGGAAGCCAATGTTTTCCACTCACGCTTTTCTTTCATGAGGTCAATGTTTTCCGAAACAACAAGGAGAACTCTCTCTTGTTTTTACTCCGCCCTAATCAAGATCGAACATCTTTTTTCTTTCATTTAAGTTTATCAAAAGTTGTTCTAAACTGCACCAGTTGACTCAAAAGCAATCTCGTGACAGCATTCCAAGGATTAGTTGTCCCAAATTGATTTAAAATCTTTCCTTCTTGAGATCTGTTAGTGTAAAGAAAACCACGGTTATTGTAGCCTAATATGTCTCGATGTGATGACAGCAAATTCATTCGGAACTTACGCCCGTCGGAGTGAACACACCAAATTGTACAAACAGATTAATAAGCAAACCCCTGGGGGAGTTGGGTTGTTCAAGGATAAAACCAGGAATCGGCGTGTGAACTGAAGGATTTAAATTGGTGCAAATTGATACAGATGATTTTGATGATTTAGAAGTATTTGCGGTATTTTGTTTGCGTCTTTTGTTTTAGAAGGATCGGATGTTGTGCTTATAGCGGTATTTTGAAAAGCTTTCGTGTTTCAGTCCCAAGAAGTTTAAATTATTTTCTCTGTTTAAAATTGTCACATGGGTATGTTTCCACGAGTTCCTCTTTGGGGCTGGAGGTTGGGCGGGGGGGTACAAGATCAGTTTCTCTAAATAAAGTAAGGGGAGATTCTCTGTCTAAAATTACTTTGTACACCTAAACCACAAGAATCAGTCAGTTGCAGTCACTGATGAAAACTTGCAGACAAACTCATGCAATTGTATTAGAAATCCCAGATTCCGGTCTCTTAACATTTGACCGTATGCTCTTCCCGGGGGGGGTAAATGAAAGGGTAGGAAAATCTTCGTTCGGGTATTAAAAAGGGCCTTGAATTAAAACAGATCAAGCAAACGCAACTTATGACTGTTTCATTTTAATTTATTACGCGCTACGTGAAAAAAGTTACAAGAAGTCTTCCTGAAGGTATATGAAAGGGGTACCTTTTTCCAATAAAAGGTATACGAAATGGGTGCCTTTTCTGAAAAAATGTATATAAAAGGGTAAGGTTTGGACCTCGGGGCGGAGCCTCCCCGTATAAGACTTTTTTTAGTACCCCCTCCCCCCCCCCCTTTGGATGCTCTTTTGTGTCTTTCCGCAGCCAATTGACTCCAAGAGCAAATATTGCTACAATTTCTAAGTGTGAAGGTTTCGTGGTGTAAGGCAGTATAAGATTTCACAAAACTGAGTTCTTATCAATCGACATCTTTGCTAGGAAAAATGAAAGAATTCATTACTGTTATACGGTATCATTATTGCATAGATCATTTTCAAAGTATCGCTTACGAGTGCTATTTATTTTATCCAGTTGTTACTATAATATTCAACCATTTGTTCTTTGTACATTTTGTTTAATTCTCGGTTTGTGACATGATTAAATTTTTCAACCATTTTGCAACTAAGGCTAGAGATAAATTTACACGAACCGATTTTTAACGCAAGAATCTTGCGTTAAAAATCGATATGGCGTAATTAATGATGGCGCGCAGAGGGACTTGTAGCGAAACAATTCGTGGCGGGAAAATGTTGCAGGTTTGTGAAAGCGACTCAAAAACTTGCAACATTGTTGTGTTAAAAATCGTCTCGTGTAACCTGCCGTTGTTGACCGTCGCAACAAAGTTGCGTCAAAACTTGTCTTAAATCGGTTAGTGTAACATCACCTTAACCTGATAGAAGGAGATACAAGAGATGATTACAAGAGGTCGACATAAATCTGCATTGCCCATGGCGTACATTTGATGTTTTGATTTTTTGCTTAACTTTGTTCCCACTCTTTTGTTTTGTTTTGTTCGTGTGCGTGTTTTCTTTTGTCTCGTTTGCTTTGTGGGGAGAGGAGCGTCCATTGACAACAAAAAGAAGTCAAGAGGGGCTGTCGAGGATATCTGCTCATGGAATTGGATCTCGGGCTGAACACCGGTTACCTTAGCCACGATTAATAACGAGAAATGGATAAGAAACCTGGAGAGTTGAAACTGTACAAAACCAGGCGAATGACAAAAGGTGGTTAGGTGTACTCATAAAACTAAGCGATGTAAGCACTGTGATTATGTAATTCATGCGTGTTCTATTAGCATAAAACAAAACATGTGCAGGGTCAAGGAGCCCGCATGAATATTAGCCCATTAGTTCGCTTCTTTGATGTTTTCGAAGTTTCTTAACCATTTCCCTCTATTAATTGTGACTGCATGTAGTTTTAAAATTGAGTGAATAGCATTTAAACACATCTTTACTGCATACAGCCAAGCAGAGAACGGTTCTGAGAGTCAAAAGTGAAGCAAAATTTTAAGTAGACATAATAGAAAGTGGACGAGGTCACACTTTAACCACCCATTTTTCAATCAGTCAGTCAGACTGAATAATTAGTTTAATTCCATAAGGCAATAAAGATAACAAAAGCACTTCAAGCTTTCACCGCAGACTGAGCACGGAGAATCGTTAAAACCAAAAAACTGATCAATAACAGAAACAGTGTTCCAGTATTGGGCAAATCTAATAAACAGAAGCTGCATGTATCAATAGCACAAGTAAGCAGGGTTAACCTCAAAGGACAATAACCGAATCGACAACAATAGGGCTTTTTGCCGTGCGGGCTTTTTACGTCGGAAATAGGGTCACTGGTTTTAAGATAAAAGGTGGAGGTTAAGAAGCTTATTTCATTTAACATCACTCACTGTTTGATATAATACTTTAATGAAGGTAAAAAAAAGTCCATTACGTTTCGGATGCCAGAGCCGTGTAAATCTGATGCAGACAGGGACACGTAATCATATAGGAAGAGTTTTAGCCAATCATTGACGATGTGCCTGACATTCATGAAAACGGCTGTGAAATCGAAACCAAAGCAAAATTCTGAATCCAGACGGACCAATTTATTACAATATATCGTTCATCGCTAATGAGTTTGATTGAACCGATAAAATTTCAAGCAACCGAATGTTCTCCTTCTTCAGCCTTGCAGAGAAAACTGCTTTGTTCATCTCGCAATGCCTAACAAAGTACTCATGATACCAGCTTCATCTTATGGCTTCTCGATGTAGCTAATATTTGTCGATCTTTCAGACTCACATTCGTACATACCATGGACGTAAAGGTTTTTATGGTAAAAAAGGAATGATTTTTTGCTCTAAAAGCTTGCTTGATGAAGAGAGCTACTGAACAGAGCAGAGTAGCAAAAGGGCTCCCTTAATTGATTATCACATCCTTTTCGAGACAACCGTCTACAACCGCAGTTCTTACCTTGCTTGCGGGGTATTCTAATTTCTCTTACAATCTTGACCTAAAAGTCCACTTAACATGCGCACGCAACCAAGGGCCGATCCGCACTAGCGACAAGACTGTTTTGATAAGGCGCAATGATTAACCAAATTTGTCAATCAAGTCACATCGCTAGTGCGGACGTAATTTCGCAACGCGACAAAATTTTTCTTCAGCGAGCAAACTTTAAACGTTCCGTCGGCCTGCCTACGAAGCAAGACAATTCTATACCAAAGAGGGCAAAATTTGATATCGTGTATAACGGAAGGGAAAAGTGATAACACTATGTGATATTTCCTGTAGACAAATTTTGTCTCATTAATTTGGCACACACGGAAATTTAAGGCTAGACTCGTATTGCAATATAAACCATTACTTTACAAGCACTGAACATGACCGAAAAACAAACAAAAAAAAGAGTCGAGTTAAGCTCCATCTACTATCCAAGTTACTTCATAGAAATTCCTCTCCATCTAATAGCACGTTGCTGTATTCGTATACCAAGCCGTCCTGAAAACGTGCTTTCCGGCTTGTTGATCGCCTCGCCGGTTTGCTGCAATTATTTTACAATTGCACCCAAAAAGGCGCAGCCAGACGCTCTGACGAAGGGCTAACGCTCGCAACGGCAGCTTTATAACTCGTTACGGTGGCCAATTTACATTTTCAACTTAGTTGATATAACCAAATTACAGAGTTATTTTACAGTCTCTTTAACAACTGATCAGAATAAAACTCTAGTCACTAGTAAGTTAAATATAGCCTGAGTATATACATTTCTCCTCGACCTGCACTTTTGGACGCAGGACGCGATTG
>Ga0126337_10001953_pt1 | contig 12867 bp, 8 predicted proteins | sample DipCmetagenome_FD_92527 | JGI IMG/M metagenome (GOLD analysis project Ga0126337, IMG submission 92527) | Coral microbial communities from La Bocana,Puerto Morelos, Mexico - Diploria C A metagenome | ecosystem: Host-associated > Invertebrates > Cnidaria > Coral | place: La Bocana,Puerto Morelos... | reverse complement strand
GCAGAGTTTATTTGTCCCAGAACGTGTATATCTTATGTACAAATTATAAGCACGACTCAGTCCCGCAAAACCACGATTTGCCAGACACAAACTACTTAGCTAGACAAAAGACTGAAAAGACTCCATAAGTCCACCGGTCGAGATTTACAAGACAACAAGCGGCCGCGATATGTTAGATAAAAAAAATGAAGATTGTAACTGAGACTCGACCGGAAGAAGAGAACCGTTCCGGAAAGAGTTCTCGAGATAATTAAAACTCGCGCAAGGCGTTTGCATTGACAGAGGTGAGAAAATCTTTCGGCATCGTTTTCGACTCGGCTCTCAAGTTGGTAATTCGTGCTTAAGCTCCAAATATATTGAAAACAGTTGGACTCAAATCGTAGTTTTAACCTATAGCTATAACTAAAGTTACACCGAGATTATTCGTAACAGCAAAACAGGCAAATGATTTCAAGCTGTTGTATTGTAGGCACTGTCTTGTTTACGCGATTATCAATCTTTCAGAATTTTTACACAAGTTCGCTTTGTTTTTCTTTTCCTCGTCCCACATTGAAGAAGAGAAGATCAAAATCCTTGGAAGAGTTTGTCAGTACAGCGCGAGAGTACTTTAGAATACACTCGCCGCCATTGAGGGTCATTGAGTGCTTTTTTCGTAAAAGTCCCCCCAAAAAATGATTTTCAATCAATTACAGAAGAGCCAAAATATAAAGCGAAAGCATTGATTGTAGTAACGGATATGATTAAAAAAAACTCAATGATGAATAGCGGGGGCAGCTGTAGTGGTAACTATTCCTAGTATTGGTCTATTGGTTTAATATTTCAAAATTGGTCTATTGTTGAGCCATGTTGGTTGAAGGTCTGGTGAACGCTGGAAACGAGGTTGGCACGTTTAAGCGTTAGAACCTGGGACTCAGGAAATGTTGATGAAAGGAGTTTCCAGGCGCGTTGTTTTCTGTTTTGTTGTTGTTGTTATTTTTCGTTCCTTTTTTTGTGTGTGTGGGGGGGATACCCTTTCTTTCATAACATCACTATAAATATCCAACCTGTATTTAAAAGTGATTCAAATCCATTATAGAAAGCCAGAAAAAGATGCAGTGTAAGCCTGAAAAAATGCTTTGTTATCAAGTTAACGTCATTGACGGCCGTTCACAAAGATCAAGCACTTTCCAGAAACAGCTGTTGTAAGACTGGTTAATATCCTTTCCTACCCAGCTGAGTTACTACAATACCACCAAGCGTGACACAAACACTCGTTAAAAAAATCGTTAACAACAAAACCGAGTAGAAACAAAGGACATACTCGATATGCGCATAACTAATATAGCTCGATCTTGACGGAGGAACAGATATATTGTTATTTCAAAGAATCAAAGAATTCGTCTGCAAAGTCAAAAGATTCAATTATTAAGATCACGATGGAATTGATCTCAAGAAAGGCGGTCCATTTGATAGCATTTCTTGTGGCCTTCTTCTCTAGCGTGGCTGGTAAAACTGACGCAGGTAAAAGCTACAAAATGAATTACGTTGTTGTTGTTATGCGCGGCTGAACTCGTCCTAAGGCAGTAGTTACTTTTGAACATATAACGTTGCTTTCACTATTGTGTACACCAGATACATAGCGTTGGCATCCTCTCTCTAATAACTTCGGGTGTTATCGGAGTAAGCAGGTATAGCGGTTTCGTAAACTAGCAGCCGAGAGTCTGAGATTTGTTTGCTGTTATGCGCGGCTGTAGTTACTTTTGAACATAGAACATTAATTTTACTATTGTGCGCGTGAGGTTCATTATATTGGCGTCCCCTACCTAAAATGATAACTTCGGGTGCGATCGACCAAATTAAGCTGGATATATAGGTTTCATGAACCAGCAGCCGAGAGTCTGAGAGAGTTTATTTTTTTCATTTGTATACTTGTTAACTAGCTGACTATATGTAAGTGACTGGCTGGCTTAATGAACAACTGAACAACTGACCAATTATCTGCCCTTACTGACTGTCTGATTATTACTATCGATTAATTGACTTACCCGGAATAATCATGTTCACTTTTAGTTCAGTTTGCTGTTATTTGCATTGCTAGTCATGCAATATCAACTTATTTGTTTAAACTGACTGGTCTCGTTAATTTCTCTAGCCTCTAAGCATACTTTCGTACATTTGAAAAGACAGAATCTCATGTTTCTATAACTGGATAGAAACACGAAGAACATGTTTTCTACTTCTTTTAGAAAATACCACGACGCGAAAAAGAAAATCAGCTTGTTTACCTTGATCATCAAAATGTAAATTCTCTTTGCTCGCGCCATCATTACGTCAACATCTCGTTCTAGTTCTGTGTTTCTATCGAGTTTTAGTATATAAAATCTACTACCGTCCTATCACAAATGCCGCGCTCTGATTGGCTATGCTACCCACCATCTATTCTGTGATAGATAGTGAGTTAGCAAAATGACGGCCGCTTTTTGGCGTTTTCGAAGTGTCTGTAAAGTTTTGAACGACTAATAGAAACACGGTTTTAAACCAATCAGCGCCTGTATTTGATCTGGGTTTTTTTCTAAACCTTTTTTTAACGCGCTGTCGATCTTTCTTTATAGTTTTAATAAAGTGATCTATGACTTAAACGTTTCATGACTTTCGAAATTTCACTCCTGGAAATTTTCCAACCAGAACAAACAATGACATAATGCTTCCAGATATTTCTGGCTGAGACAAGAGACAATGGTTGCTTAGAAACAGACACAACAAATACCAAAATATATATTCGGCACTGAAGGGAAACATGCATTTGTCGGAGAATTAAAGTCGTTTGTCAGAGTAATTAATACTGTTCTGAGGAGTGAGGTGTAGTCGTAAGCTAGGTGTAGTCCTTTGAGTTTTAAATCATGTCAGTCAGTCCCACTGCTGTAACAAACTATAAATCATACGGCAGCATCTAAGGCTAACAGAAGTACTGTAGTCTGTCCCAGGCTCTCGGTCAGCGAAGACGACCAAAAAAGCGGACGGGCGACGAGAGCGATCTGAGAGAGAAGAGAAGCCGTGTGCTCACCTAGTTTCTTCTTGAAATTTTCTTCTGATCTCCTTGCTTTTACCCATCCTCGCACAGTCGGGACGAAACGATATTTTCAGACGAAAGGGTACTTCAAGAGCGGAAGAGCCCCTTCCACTCTTGAGTTAGTAAACTTTCGCCTGAAAATAGCCGGTAGCGTGCATATTTTTAAGCCAATTGTAGCTCTGTATACTGGGTAATCTTGAGTCAAAGTCAGTAGCGTATTATTTAAACGTGCATTAAAAATATCATCTGTTCTCATCAGTTACTTACCTGTTGTTATGCATTCTTTGTTTTTTTGTAGAAAAAGATAGAGAACTGGTGATCATCTTGACGGCTACTTGCATCGCTCTGCTTGTTATCACGTTGCTCTTACTTATCATCGGCTTTTGCTGTTTCTCCAAAATGTGAGTCCCTAATTTTACTACGCAATGCTGCTGAATCTTGTCGAGTTCCTATATTTGATTGGCTGTCGTATCGTTGACAATTTGAAGTTTGAAAGATCACTACTGAGTCGGAGCCCCATAAGGGTTAGCAAGCAAATATCCGAAATCCCGTTACTTTTTCATTACCCTGTGTCAGTTAACTTAACAGTTTTCATACTATATACCCCAGGATACCCCTCTGTATCTTATATTCCTATAGTCCCAGACAAATACTTTGTATCCTAAATATCTCTTATTCCGAAAAAACCCTTATAAAACCTGCAAGTCCCATGTCAGATTTTTATCGGTTGATAACCTTGTCAATGTAACTACCATAAATTCGATCTGGGTGCCCTAGGAGCCTCATATTACCTTAAACTGTTCCCTTTTCACACTTCTCTATTAGCCTATGTGTCTTAACTGTCTTCATTTAACACTTCTATTACCATTTCAGCACTTCAATGCTTCTTAATTAATAAATAGCTTTTTTATTAATACCCGCGACCTGTTCTGAAATGTCGTAACGGCCGATAGAAGGTTGTTATCAACGGAGCCTGGCTCAACTATCAAAGTCGACAGAGCTAGCTGCAAGATAGAGCAGTCTTGTCAGACTAATTGCTTTGAAAAAACAAAATGGCTTATCTTTTTCCTTGCTCCATATCCTTATGACCTTAATTAAGACATGATAGGGCACCTCCCTTGACTCTCCTTCTTCGCCTTCCCCCGACTTTCAATTAGTTGCCATTGTCTGGTGCGAGGTTTGGAAAAGTTTTCAAGGATAGCAATCCCAGATCAACCGACCCTGAAATTTCTCGGTTTCAGATAGATGATCTCGTTCTCAGGTGCGCGTTTCTCTGTGGTGTTATTAAAGTTTTTCCATTTCTTTGCCAGGATGAAGAGAAGATGAGGATTTTAATTAGAAGTCTTCCCAGCTAACGATTTCTCAAGAGGAAATAGACTCAAATATATTCCGAGTTGATAATGCACTCTGTAATTAGTAAAACCCGACTGTCATTTTGAGTTATTTGCAAGTGATGTATATAGACACATTTTTTATTTATTAGAACATTTTCAGCTCCAGCATAGAAAAAACTTATCGGATCAAGAGAAAGTGACGAAGTTGTTTTCACGTAGAGAAGACTGGTATCTAGTTCTCCTCCCCCAACCCCTCACTTTCAAAATGCACATGAAAACCCAGTTCCAGCGACCATTTCATATTCTCGAGGTTTTTGCACTTCGCTCAACGTCTGAAAAGCGGAATGTTCGTTCGAACGTGATGGAGAAATAAAAAATAACGTGGAGTAGAAATTCAAATTGAATAGATAAGGTATATTTTCTAACCTTTGTGCAGTTTCCCGGGTTAGATAAAAAAATAAATAAATAATAAATAAAAACAGCACACTAGAGTTTAAAATTAAAATCATCTTTATTCAGTCATAAAATTTAGAAACTCTATAAAAACCCCTTCTACAAAATCACCTCGTGTCGAAACAGTATTGAAACCCACAGAATTGGATCGCGACTAAATGGGACAACTTGTGAAGCTGCATACTAACTTCGCTCTGAAACGATGTATTCCTTAACAAAACCTGTAACAACAACGTGGTCTCCAAATAATAGATCTTAAATCTTGCTTTAACACACACTAAAACATCTCTTAACCTACAAGCGATCCTAATTAGTCGCAAACATAATATAAACTGCTCTCTGTATAAATTAATTAAACAACAACAAGTTGCTCTCTCTAATCGTTATCACCTCATCAAACGCAAGGTATAGTCTTTTTAACTCTTATTTTTTATCATTTTCTTATTTTTTTTTGAGCGATTGTTTAACAACTTTTGTTTGTTTTTTTTTTCTTGCTTTCTGCTTTTTTCTCAACTCGGTCTGGCGACACAAATCGGTTAAATATATATATTTTTTGTTTACTAATAAATAAGACTACATATGACAAATATTTAATGTTATTATTCTCTATCAAATGCAATATTTGAAAAAAGGCCTTTTGTGTACGTGTCTCTGCAGCGTTCGCGGAGCTCGTTAAGGTTAGATTCGTTATCAGTGAAAAACCGAAGATAACCACCATGCTCTCGGAAACCACACGAACATTTCCGATTGCAACACGAAGAGAGGTGGAACTCATTTTTTTCCAGTCATACTAAGAAAAACGCGAGTCTCCTTCTTCGGCAGTTTCATAAATAGCTTATTTAATATAGCAAAAAGTCTATCTTAAGAATCTACAGGAAGATGGTTCAACATGAACTGTTCGATAAGTTTATCAGATTCAGATGTTCTAGAGTTCAACGGTAGTAGTATAACTGGTTAACGAGATAAGCAGCTGTATAAATAAAATGGCCGTGCCTGAGAATTGGAAAAACGAGGAACTGAACCTAGTTTAGCGGACGATTAACAATGCATAAGTTGCCTGTTCCAGGAACGCAAAATATTATGGAAATAAACACGCGCAAAATCGGACAAACGTCGTACATGTTAGGGTTAAACAGACTCTCTCTTCTTTTCATGTTCAAGGTCTGAACGAGAATCGAAGCGAAGTGATATTTAGCCATTTTAACTGCTAGCTGGGAAATGACGCGCTGATAACTGAGATTCGTGATCCGCACGATTTACTGATGTTTGAGAACTCGGACACAACTGATCTTAATTGATGGCGAAGACATCTAACAGTTTGCAGCAAGCTTTCGTTTAATCTCTCATCCCTGAAACAGGCTACTCATGGTAACACTACGGTTTCTTTTGACTTATTAATTAACGGAGAACAAAAACACTCTTTATTAAATTAACAAGTGAATTATTTTGCTATTTGGTTGTCTTTTGATGATTTTTTTTATAATGATTAACCTCGGTGCTTATTTACGACAGTTAGCAATATATAAATAGAATGCACTGAGGTGATTCCATCAAATAGAAGTGCTTCATTGTCTCATTTGAAATCGCGGTAACGCTTGAAAAAGGACGCGTCCGTGACGTTGCGTGACATGACTGCCGTGACCCAAAATATGCTTGTGCCATATGGTTGCTGTAACAATGCGTTAATATGTATTGAACCAAGAACTCATTGAGTTCTTTCAGCAGGATGGAACACGCAGGCTATTTTAACTGCTTTTTGAGGATTGAGTTGCATTGGCGAGAGGTTACTTTCTGTAATACTGTTACAAGTCAAGTGGTGTTTGGTATTTCATACCTGCGAAACCTTCTCCACAACGACAAGAACCTCTCTCGTCGGCTGCACGGGCGAAAACGACAACAAGCTCGCCATGCTAGCTCGCATGCTCGTCCTTTTCGGCAAGTCCCAGAACCGATCCAGGTACGACTGACTCGGGGCAAGGTGCATGTTGCTATTGAGTTTTTGACAAGAGCCAAGACTGGCTTTTGTGGAAGTAGTGGGGATGGAAAAATCGGGTGAACGAATGCCATCCAGCAGGGGCTTTTCAACGCTGCCTTCAGACTGCACAGTTTCTGCATGGCTACTTTCGTCGTTGCTGGTTTCTTTAGGCATGAGGACTGGTACGAGAAATAGCAGGCACGTTGCAAAAGTTGAGAATGCGCCCGCCGCGTAGAAAGCAATTTGGTATGAGTTGGAAAGATCGTAGATGACACCTGAGGAAAAAAAAAAGCAAAATGGGTTTTTAGACTAAAAAAAAAATGCAGGAAAGCAAAATATGCAGAGATCAGTATGAATTTCCTAATGGTCCATTTAAGGTCAAACTGAACTGAAATTTAGATAGCATGTATTCAAGAGAGTTGCCAGTTTTAATTACTCGAGAATGATATACGATGAAGTATTTCCCCCCCTGCCCTCTTCAACTTTGTTAAACAAAGTTGAAGCAAAGTTGAAAAAATGTTTTTGCCTCGGTGAGTACCAAAGTACATCCCAAAATACATGCCATATGGTCAGAAAATGAACTTGTAATGGAATTCCGATATCTTTAAACGTTCCGAAATAAACTCGAACTAAAAGTCGTTTCCCTTCACTCAAGTTGAGCACTAATTTTACTCCCGATTTCTTGGGCCTTTTTTGCTGAGAAAGATCACCTCGTTAACACACAGTAAAGATATGACAAGATTGATCATCTTAGTTATTTAATCAACTTAAGCAGCTGTGAAATTTAAGCCTGAAATTAATAAATAAAAATTCAGGCTTGAACGGGATCGAGACCCTGGGAACGAGGTTGTTCGAGCCCATGCAAAGTACGATGCAGCTGCCTAAGTTGTGTACACAACTGCGATGAGCAAAAATGTCTTCATATCTTTCCACAGTTCAAATATATGATCTTTCGTACATTCACTTGAACACAATCAAGTTGTCGGCGTTACCTGCGAGAGGCGGTCCAGCGATAGACGTTATGGCCATAAAGAAGAACTGAACACCAATACCCGCGGCTACCTTGTCGACTCCAACGATGTCCGCACACAAAACAGCCAAGAAAACCACGAAACAACCATCAAAAACACCAAAAACAACCATGTACACAACAAGACCGGCGTAACTCTTCGTCAACGTGCTCAAAGTATCCGCCACGCCGATGGCCAACATCGCTATCTGGAAGCAATAGAGTCGGTTCACTCTCGGGTGGTCACCGAGTTTACCGAAGAAGAGCCGACCGAAAGTCGAGCCTACGGACATCATACCGATCAGCGTGGAAGACTGTGAGTTTGGTATGCCGCACTCTTCGGCGTAAGCAGGCTATTGAAGAAGAAAGAGAAATATTTAATTAATTTTGAGGCAAGTTAGATGTTTTTACAGTGAGGGGACACCCTTGGGTGTACGCTTTATGACCACACAAGATTACTTACCAAATGTACAAAAGGGACGAAATACCCCATCATAAAGGCGCTCAACGAAAGGCAATAAATCAAGAACGCTTTGTTCTTGAAAATGGTGAAGTCAAACATAGGCGGTCTCTTGCGCTTGGGCTCTTCCACCGCTTTCTCCACTTCTTTACCAGTTTCACTGGGCACTTTATACAGCAAAGACCCAATGGTGCACAAACTTAATACGCCTCCGAAGACCCTCGCTGCGTGGGCCCATCCTAGGTAGTTGACTGCAAGCTGCATGAGGGGTCCCATTGCTATGGTGCCTATGCCACTCCCGGACGTCACGATACCGTTTGCAAGACTGATTCGCCTGCAGAAATAGGAACGAAAAATAAATAACTGATTTTCACGCAAAGTGACAAGCCAGCAACAAGCTATGAAACAAACGATACAAAATTACAATGGAATTTCTCAACTGATCACTTGCCTTTCAAACCAATATGGAAGGGCCCGAAGAGTTGGCAAGTAACTCATGCTCGCCCCAACCCCCCAAAGGACGCCAAACGTGATGTATAGACGATAAACATCAGTGACGAATGAAGATAATACAAATCCTAGCACTCCTAGCAAACCACCACAAAACGCCACTACACGACAACCAACGCGTTCACACAATGCTGACGTCACTGGCGCGAAGAGGAACATCATCCCGAGGCCGATTGAAACAACCCAGCCTAAAATAAAAGATAAATGAAAACAGCAAAACGTTATTCTCACGTGGACTGTCAAATCTGTCAAAATCAGAAATCGAACTTCATACAGAACTTCCGCGGACGTGACTTTAATGTTTTATCAATGTATATTTTTGAATTCTTGATATTTAAAATGTGGCTGTCATTTGCCCGCCAGCAAGTTTTAAGTCCAAGTTCAATTGATCATAATCCGGAAAGCTGATCTATTACGCTCACAGATTGCCTTACAGCTCGATTCTATGTCCCGATCACGAATTGGGAACACTTTTTTAACCTTTGTAAAAGTTTTCCCAAGGTTTGAAGCCGAAAAGCTTCTTACCCAAATGCAAATTATAAGACATATTTTTTTATGATTTATGACGGTAGAAATCAAGTTTGAACCTGTTCCGTTGCCCAGAGAAGCGCTGTTTGAAAGCAATTCTGGTTTGTATCCGTGGAAACCTGTGACTGATCTCAAAACATCTGGGGTCAACTTTTAATCAAAACAAAACACGAAACTTTTGGAACCAAGTTAAGGGCCAAATAAACAACGGACTGGTTTGTTTTTTTTTTCAAGTAGTCCGGAAAAACTCGACTACTGGGGTGGTTTATTTTGCAGATGCCGACCTTCACGATTTTAACGGTATTTCCTACTGAAGGGGGTATTTTAAACGTTTCACAGGCAATTTGAGAAACCACAGGTCTAGTCTAATGCAGAGGGTACGCAACGTATCTCTAAACAAACAAAACCTACCCACATTTATTTTATTTCATAATTATTTATTTCTCTGTTGATTTTCGGTATTAAAACAACGCTGTGATTGAATGCCGATGGTGCTCCGCGTACCTTGAGAACACATTTATAGGCTCCCTAACCCACCAAATGGCTACAACATTTCATATTACCATCCAAGCTTGGATTTTGCTTCTCGGTCTGGCCTTTTTAAAGGTCATGGCACATATTTCTCGTTTCCTTCTCTGACAGCTGATGTGGTACGTCAATGGATATTCACTTTCATTCTTGACGCTCGCGCGAGTTCTCACGAGTCTGCGCGATTGCGATTCGATAAAATTCTAAAAATTCTGTTGTTGCAATGAATGCGCAGTTTTAAATATGTTTATCGATAGCTAAACACCAAAAAATTACCGTATTTTGGAAGATGTTTAACAGGCCCATCAGCTGAGACGAGATTGAAATGATTGGCCAATCAAAACAAATATTGCGCAACGTACGTGCGGACTACTACAGGCCCCGAAAAATAACTGTACCTTTGTTCCGTTGATGTAACAAATGCATGAACGCAAATGGAAGCATTGTTTAATTGGAAAAATTACTGAACAAAACAAATCTTTATAGAATTTTCAATTGAAATAAAAATTGTACTGGAGGCATTATCTTTGCCTGCAAAATAGAGCTTTTGCTTCCGAATAAGGCACGCAAAGTTAAAAATTTCCGTGCAAATTTTTCGAAATCCAGATTAACTAGATTTTCGCGTTTTAAACTTCTTAACTAGGATCATAAGAAAACACAGAGGCTTTCATTAGCCAAAGTGTCACTAACTTGACAGGGATTTGCATGTCAATGGCTCCAAGAGTTGTTTTTGTGGCATGCAAATGAATTACTGCTGACATCTAGGCGATATCAGTGTCGCAAAACATACCGAAAATCAAACGTTTATCCTGAAAATACGCTCGCAAAACGCTTCTTTGCAAAGGAGGTTTATTTGGTGCTCATGAAATGAGCCATTGTCGCTATCCATCATGCAACGACACACAAAACAAGTCGCACGGGCCTGGGAGTTGTTTACCTAAAGTGCGATATGCAAAATCATTTTCTCCAAAGCGAAGGTTAGCAAAGTACTGTAATTACACAGTAGAAACATATTGCACCTCTCGCAGAAAAAAAAGCACTCGATCGATATTTGCAGATGGAATTGCTTCTCTTTTGTTATGCGCATGCCGAGGAGGCATTCTTTCCCGAACTAAAATTTACGGGAAACGCAACAGCATGCAGCAAGCACAAATTGTGGAAAGATGGTTAATTTATGGTGTTAAATGAACACAAAAGCATGTGTGCGTTATTCATGTCAGCAGGGAACGGAAATGCATGCGCTCAAATGTCGCAAGACCGCAAAGGGGCAAGGAAAAAATTGCAAACTAAAACTCGCAAAATCGAATTGCGAGCTAATTTTCGCGGAAGAATTGGAAAATTTCGCTTTCTTTATAAGGCCTGGCCAAAGGTTGCAAATTTGCATAGGCTAGCCTTGGCATTGGAATCTCACTTCCGGTAAGTAATTATGTCACATTGAAATTTATAACGAACGCAACATTTTCTAGTTCGTCTGTTTTTCGCATCCAACGCGTTGAAGATGGATCATACGAAAGAAAAAATCACTTAAATTCACTTCCACTGTAGCGAAGTTAAAACAAAAGTTCCTTACATGTCGAAAATCAATCTTTCATTTCACGAAACGAGGCTGATCATTAACAATGATGACAGAATATTCGTCTTTCTAGCACATTCAAAACATCACATTTTCGCTCACTCGCGAGATAAATTGTTGAAGACAAAATATTACTTTGGCGTTGTTGACTTACAACGTCCAAATTATTGGTTGCCTCGGCACATCCGGTAATTTTGCGGTCGGCTTCGAAAAAATTTTTTTCATCGCGCGCGCTCGCAACTTGAGTGACAACCGCTCAAAGCGTGAATTCGAACGAACTGAAGGGTATGGGAATCTGTATTCGTGCTGCCGATTTCAATGGATATAACTTTCCAGCAAAGAATAGTTTTCCATTGGATGTTTGGATAAATAAACCGAAAACCGAACGGCTGGATTTAAACGCGCCGAGTTAACATTTCAAACGGAACAAGCGCTGTTGAAAATCTGAAATCATGTTCACGAAGAAAAGAGTCGACCTGGCGATAGCTTGCTGAACTTAATATTGCAAGAAGTTCAAATTACATACTTGTTTCTCCTTTGCTTTGCTTGAATTTCTCCAACAGCGCCTTGTAGATAATGCCTGTGTTGTTCTGTATTCCGAGTACAACGCACTGAGCGATGAAACCGGCAAGGCAAACTAGCCAGCCCCATCCACCGTCCGGTACAGAGCGGACGCGAACTTCCACCTGAATTTTGTCGATTTCTTTGCTTTCTGTGGTGTTCTTTCCCATGATTGCAATTTTTCGGGTAAATTCTTGAAACGAGAGCTGTAAGACCTGAAAATGTGATGTTTTATAGAGCTCTCTCGCCACACGCTCCACTCTCCAAGCGAGCAAATATCAGGTGAGGAAATTTTTTTTTTTTTTGCCTAGCTGTCATAACTCGTGACGTCATGGACACCCGGAGCTCAAACACACCCTACAATTGGTTAAAAGTATGGCATGATCAACAGCGAATAACAGGGTAGATCCTTTGTTATAAAAAATAACTCCCGCCCATATAAAGAAAGCTGAACAAAAGATTCGATAAAAATAGCTCACGAGTTTTGCATGTGATTGTGAGCAAACAGTTATGATACAGCGCGAATTTCGCGTTTTCAACACCGATTTATTGCCTCTTGTAGGCTCAGAAAAAGCTGCATTTTATCTAGGTGAACTTTGCATGATATAAACTCAGCTGGAAACAGTACCTGCTTTGGACAGGTATTTTTCTGTCATGACGTACAACAACAGGTCGGTCTGATTGGCTACGCCTAAATTAACTAAAATTAAATGAAATAAACAGCTACCTTTTTTGTGCCTGGGCATAAACAGAAGTCTAACCTAGAAGTTCCGGAGTTTCATGGTCCATTTTGTTTCACATATGAGGGGTTTTCCCCTGACGAGCAATACCACGAGGAAATATTGCATCAGATTCTGAAATTGCCTACGGCAAAAATAATTTTGACG
>Ga0126337_10001950_pt1 | contig 12877 bp, 8 predicted proteins | sample DipCmetagenome_FD_92527 | JGI IMG/M metagenome (GOLD analysis project Ga0126337, IMG submission 92527) | Coral microbial communities from La Bocana,Puerto Morelos, Mexico - Diploria C A metagenome | ecosystem: Host-associated > Invertebrates > Cnidaria > Coral | place: La Bocana,Puerto Morelos... | reverse complement strand
TTAAAAGGACAACTTCACAGACAGTTGATAAAGACCGTGTTTGTATTTATTAATTCAAAGAAGTTTTTGAATTACGATGAAATAGCTAGTAATGTTTACAATTTCTAGCCGAGAGATTGTACAAAATCAGTAGAACTGATTCCACTGCGACAAGGGTGTTATCCACCAATTGTTTGTTGATCTCAGATTCCTAGTGAAAATTGTTTTACGGGTTTGCTAAATCACTTAGTATCAACAGAAAAATCTTCCTACATTACGATTTCAGTAAAGTGATCCAGTTCTTCAATCTTCTGATCTGTATGCTAGATTAAGTGTTGTTCTTATAACGACAATTAAGTGGCCGATTGCAATTGGGGCTTAAATTGAAGTGGGCGTAGTCTTTTGGTACATTTTTTTTACTCTAATTTCATAGTGCAATGTAGCTTTCCTTAGGATAACAAATTGATGTTGCAAATTGAAGAAGAAATTGGTATGATAAATTTAAGCTTGTTGAAATGACACAGCTGTAGTGTTTACTTAATCAAGTTCAGGAATATAATATTTGATTGTTATTAAAAAAAAGTGCCTGTAGGGTAAAACACAACTGGCATCATGGGCACCTTTAAATAACTATATAAACAGTAAGTAAACTACGAAATGTTATAAATTAAGATAGCACTGTAAAACGAAGTAAAGATAAAATGAAAGTTTGAGTGTGTTATTGATTAAAATAATTGTAAGGGAACGGCAATATTCGCACATGGCGCCTCGGAAAGAAGGTCCCATTATATAGGTCCCTGAACGCCATGGACAAAAAATTGCCGCTGTATACTCTGATTTTTAAGAGAACGAATTAGTGCAAAGTCTTACTTCCCTTGGATACGAAAGAGGGTCAAACTAACATGACCTCAGTATCTCTCTATGATACAGCCACTGTTTTTTTTGGCCTAGTTGACAAGGTTGGACTCTATTACAATAATTAAATTAATAATTTGTTAATATTCTACATGTTTTTTTCATTTCTTCTTTCCCTTCATTGATTCCTTGGCTACTTGGGCGGTGGCTTGCTGTGCTTGAGCCTGTGCTGCCAGGGCAGCGGCTTTCTTCTTGTTAAAAAGGTTGATTTCTTCGTCCTAAGGATAAAACACCAAACCACAACAAGTCAGAGGCCTGTTGAGAATTACTTTAATCACTCATATGCACTTTCGGGTGAAAGTTTACTAAGTTTTGTATCGATTCAGTTACAGTACTTTTAGTCCTCAAAGTAGAATGATATTCTCTTGGTTTAAAACTCGATGGAACGTCATAACCCCTTCAATTATTACAAAACCTAAAAACAAATGTCGCCATATCCAAACATGACTGAAGTGTCGTTAAATAAACCTGGCTTTCTCATCAGTATGGTCACTTCGCAGCCAATTCGCATCTACTGTAGGCAATCGTAAACCATCAATTGATTATTCCATCTTTTATCTAAAGCATTATGCTATTTCCAAATAACTTAGTGCCTCTCTATTTAAACGAGTCTTCATCCGCATCCTGTCATTTGAAAATGAGTTTCATCTGCATAGGATCAATAGGATCTGCATAGGAAAACTACTTTTAAATAAACTGTTTGGCACTATGACTTGTTTTGCATAGAAGGAAAAAGCAACTCGGAACGGCAAATAACTGAAAACTAGAAGTGCTGTAGTTCATAAGATCCTTCATGAGTGCTCCTATGTTATTCAAGCTACGGGGCGTACAACACAATGAAACTCATCTGATTTACCAGCATCCGTCGTTTTTCCTCCAGCTTCTTTTTCTCGTCTACTTGTGTCTTCTTCAAATGTTCAAACTTTGCGTGAAGCTGGGGATAAAAAAAATGATCAGGGTAGAAATCAAGTTTCAGTTTGCACAAGAACATGGCCTAAAATGATCAGGTCAGTCACAGTTGGAAGACAACATCTTTTTAATTAGTAAATAATGCTTCAGTTTTGGTAGAGGATCTCTGAGTTTGTGATCAGAAATCAAACACGCATCCGAAACCTTTTTAGATACCCCACAAAAATTGAAATCTTTTGTGGATACTAAAAGCTCGGACAAAAGAGGAAACGGCCAAACGTGACAAGCCTAAGAACGTCTGCGTGGGAGGCTACCACGTTAGGTGATTCAGTGAGTTAGCTACATCAGTTTCGAAAAAGTTAGCATATGGCAGGTCTAAGCGAGATATCGACGAGATGAATGAGATATTTCCCACGCTTTTAGCAGAACTGGAACCGGTTGGAAATTTTTCCGAGTTGAAAACAGCTTATTTTAAAGATATTTTTATATGGGGGAACTAGTTTGAAGTTTAATAATATTTCTTTCGTAAGATCGCTTTTCCTCAGAGTTAGCATATGGCTTTTTCTGTTAGTTGTTCTGTTGTTGCAGAAGAATAGAACTATTTAAAGTTGCTGTAAAAACCAATTTTATAGGCTTTACTACTGATCTTTAAGGGGTCTCTCTGTTGAATCACTTGCATAACAAAAGACTAAGTTCTTCCAGTTTTTTTTTACTTTTACCGAACAAGTAACATTTCTAGAGACACTTTCTAAAATCTCCATCTCTTACCTCCTGCTCGGCTTGTTTCAATTCAGCTTCCTTCTCCTTGACCTTGTTAACAAAGCTCTGCCTCATTTGTTCCTCTCTACCCTGGATGTTCTTCATGTATTCCTGTCTTCTGAGTTCGTACGTCTCTTGCAGACTATGAGGCTGCTTGTCTCCGCCACCATCACTGAATCCCATATCTTCCAGTTTGGTCCGTCTGTACAGCTCGTAGTGCACAGTGTGAGTCTTGTCAATCAAGTCCTGCATGTTAGTGCTGAAAATGGAATAAAGGATATGATTCAACATAAAGTAAACTGGCGATTAAACACCCGTAAATTCCCTAATTATAGAACTATTTACCTGACGACAAAAAAAAATCAGATATAAGACTTTCTCTGCTTTTTCCAGTTTCGATACTGTGTACTTGGCGCTCACTTTCGCTTTCCTGTGATTTGTATTTCGCTGTAGATGTATATGCTAGCCTCGAGCTCCTAAATCCCCCCACCCCTCACTCGGAAATAGTGATGCAATTCTTACTCCAGCTTACACGACCAAAACACCTTGTACATGTAACGTTACATAAGCGCACACAAAATTCACTACTAACAGCATACATGTACGGTGCAGTACCTTCACAGTGCGAGTCAAAACTTCGAACTTATCATTTGAAAGGTTTCGTCTCGTTTCCTGAAGTTCGAGACAATTATGGAACCGGTAAAACGACAAAGTGCAAATTTCCACTTACCGCACTAACATTTCTCTCAGCTTCACAAAATCACAGTGATTCTCATTTTCAACTGAAAGGAAACGAAATATGAGAAGAAAATATGCAAAAGACGAGGAAACCTAATAAAAACCAATTGGGCTTGCCGGCAATCTTAGGTTACCTCACTAGCAAGGCAGAATGTATGGATTAACAGATAGCAGAATAATTAGTAAGTAGCGTGTTGACAAGAACATTTGCAATTACAACTGGAAATGGCGGTCAGTTCCCACGGAAGAGTTTGCTTTGAAAAACCAATATGGCTGCTATAGCTTCTCAGAAAGCGTTGCTTCTTTTACCTTCTACAGTTCCCCAGGGATATTGTCGCGCTCTAGTCTTCACTTTGTTGACGATAGCTTCTTCACGACTGCCAACCACCGCAAATGGAATCTGCTCCTACAATGACAGGCTTGCTGGTTAAAATAGAACATGGAAATGATTGTACCTGGTATTTTCTCAGCCGTAGTACTTACATTCATGTTAGCATTCATCTCGGCGACAGTCTCATCGTCAACTGGAAATCGGTAAATTTCTACTCCATTACTTGCAAGTTCTTCCATGATCTGAAAAAAAAAAACAAACAAAGTTTGCTTGGAAATTAAATGTCAGCTCACCAAAGTTTTAAAACTAAGGTAGTTTCCTTAACTGTGATTATTGCCAGCTTATGACGCTAAGGTCTCAAACCTAGTTCAATAAATGATCAAGTGAAAAGAAAGGGAATCAAAAACTGTGTCAGTGGCTTGGATAAAAATTTTTATTACTATACTTCTCCATTTATTTGAATTTTACTTCTAAATCAAATTTATTCTATACTGCTCTGCTGTACTCATGTCGTATTTCCCTCAGGATAAAATTCTACCATGTTCTCTCACCTTCTCTTTGAACTGCTTCAGTTCACTTTTTGCTATGGTGTCAGCCTTGGCAATGATGGGAACAACATTCACCTGCAGTAATACAACAATTGTATAATGTTGATCATGCACAGGGAACATTACATTTTTGTGGCAAACTATAAAACCTCACCTTTTTGTCTAATTTCTTCATACAAAGAAGATCCAGTGATTTTAACCTGAGGACAAAGAAGTTCATAATTATTTGTTTTATAGAGCTCTACATGTCATAGAATGGAAATGCTACTTAAATGTTATCCCCTTAAAAGCAAATTTTCACAAAAATAAAAAACAGTTGGTATGGCTTGAAAAATAGAATTTGCCCTATTGCTGCATTTTAGTAGGCACTTAGTAAAAGTAAAAATGCTATGTAGATTTTTCAAGTATCTTGGTGTTTCTGAGAAAAATGACACTTCAAACACTGATTTCAGGTCCAGACATCAATCTAATGAATGTTAACAATTAAGTTTCGTAAAAATTCTGACTAATAAATTTTTGACGGTGCCTAATCATTTGCCCAAACTAAAATTTACAGATATTTTAAAGACCTATTCTAGCATAGATATAATCTTAAAATCATTTTGAATTCTGAGGTATAGCAAAAGGTCAAAATTACAATTCTTTTCACTGACTGACAACCCCACTTTGGAGAACACTATTTAATAGTTTTGTTTGCCCCCAAATAATAACATTAATCCAATATTGTACTTTTTTATACAAGGAATAGTTCTGCAATAAGTTGGTTGTAATATAGCGTTTGCTGCGCTAAACAGTTTCAAAATGGGAAAATGGTTGACTTTCAGTTCAATTGAGCCTGAAGTGGTTATATCAAAAATGCTGTAAAAAAGGTAAAAAACTAGAACCTGTATTCTTGCTATGGGCTACCTATATGCAAAAGATGAAATTTTTGTGGACAGTTACATGTACTTGTAATGATTTTTTAAGTGTTTCTTTTTTTCTAAAAAAATTAAAAAATTTAATAAATGTATAATAATAAAAGACAAAATAAGTACTTACGAGTGGCCAGTCGGAGAAATAAAGTAGAGGCAAACATGTACACGAGTGTCATTATAAGAGTTAAGTGTTCTTCTTATCTTGAGTTCTTGCTGAAGATATTTGTCATACTGTGAATCAATGTACTCCACAATGGGACTAGCACTGAATAATCAACACACACAAAAAAAGTGTTAAAGTGAAATTTTTCCCTGGATGGGGCTATATAAACACAGAAAGAGTCCTCTATTGCTTAAGTATACAACATAACATCTAGAAAATGATGACACTAGTGGATTTAAACTGGTTTAATGCAATGTACCTGTCGTCCTTGTTGATCTGGTCCCCATAACCAACAGTATCCACAATTGTCAACTTTAGTTTCACATTGCTCTCATTTAAATCTATCAATAATACATGACAATTTTATTAACATTTACCACATACATGTACATTATTTCACTGTAAACTGCAAGATCTACTCAAGTGTTCTATTGTTATTATCCAGATTTTGTGAACTGGAACTTTTTGCCAAAAACTCAATTTTTGGTCATTTTTGAGATTTTCAGCTTGGAGATGAGGCAAATTAGCTCCAATCTATTCAAAGAGGCACTTGCAACATGAAAGCAGGCCTTTCCCTTTCTTTCCACTAACACCACATTTAACAAGATTTTGGCTCAGGCGTGTGCAGAAATGAAAATTTGTGTTTAAGGGTGAGACAGTGACCTATGTCTTTAAGCTTTTCAGGTTTTTATAATACTTTATTTGGCCTTAACAGCTTTTCTTTTTCTCCTTTTCTTATCTTTTTGTGGCAGTGATTGAGCTTTAACTGGACATGCTTCCAGTTCAAAACTTTCTAAGAAAGCATCTTTGCAATAGGCAATATTTATCTCAGGCTCTATTGAAGACATGTGGCATGTTAGGTTTGTGGTTGGTTCCACTGTTTTAACTGGGTAGAATATTATTTTAAAGATCTAACCACATTATAGCAGCACCTGCTTTGTAAGCTGTTGCACATTCAATTCGACGTTAAAATAAAAACCACAACCTACACTCACAAGTTTAAGGGAACTTATTTTTGCTTAACACATTGGATTGGCATTCAGTTCAACATAGCATCTAGGTGCTTTTAGAGCATGTCTTTGAGGGAGAATCTTGAAACAAAATTAGGATATATATACATTTCCATGTGCTCACCATATGTGTGATTTTCCACTTTAACACCAGGCAGTTGATGAGAATGTGGGAGACCTTAAAACAACAAAGGTTGAAAGTATTGTTAGTAACAAAATTAAGCAGACTTGTTACAAAATCAATGCAAAAGCCAAGCCGAGAAATCTCTAAGCCTGAGTCAATAGTTAGTTCTAGATCTATAACTACCGTAACCCCCATTTACCACGTGTGACTGCTACATGCGAGTCTGACATTCATGTAGCCCATTACAGACACAGCCCAGTTACAAATGCCCTGTGCTACACCTCACAGTCACTTTGAAACTATAGTTCTGAAGAGACTTGCAAAAAGGATATTGAAAGCCTATTTCTTGAAAACTTCAGACTCTGAAACACGAGAAAAATATTTTTCACATACTAAACATTCAAGTGTAGTATTTTTTAACAAGAAAAGTGGCTCACAATTTCTTTTGTTTCTTGCATATTCAATTACACAGGGACCCTACAAGGAACATCTAATTGTCTGTTATTGTTGTTTCTTTTACTGCGCTTGATTCAGCAACAGAATGTCTTGGTTGCATCACTCAAAATAGGTCAAATAGGTCCTCGAATAAATTTTATTTTTGCATTTCTAGTTTCAAAATATCTGGAAGGTAACAAGCTTACTTTTTAGTAACTGAATGAAAACCAACATTGAAAATTCACTTGATTCAGTATGATGATCAACAGGTGGGTTGACTAATTATCCTCAATATCTGGCTGATTCTTGTGAATAACAAGACAATTTTTTTGTATATTCATAGAAATAAGCACATTGCAGATACCAAATTTCGTGAGAATACGAGTCAGCAGTACGTGACATTTAAGGTACTTTACATAAAATTAAAAATTGTACCAATGGATCTGTTATTCATGTAATATTTAGTAGATTTAGAGAGCGGCCACACCTATTAATTCTACCACACAATAACAATTAATATTAACAAAAGCAAAGCACGCTTGCATCACTTCCCCTCACAAACTCCAAAGCTTGTACGGAATTTGAATGGAACTCTTGCACACCTACATGTACATGTGCATGCAATCGCCCTCACAAACCTTCAAACGTCGTCTTGAAGAGACAATCCATCAGCGTAGATTTTCCGATCCCCGTTTCACCTAAAATAAAAAAGAAAGATCCATACATTTAATCACTTTCTAGATTTTCGTTTTACATCTATTCAACTTCACGTACACCGTGTCTGTATTTTGTTTTTGACATATGATAATTTTAGTTTGTACCGCCGTACAATCATCGACGCTCTGCCCCAAAAGAAAGCGACAGACAAACAGCTAATTTCACAATTCACAAGAATTACCTCTGACTTACCTATGCATAGAATATTGAAGGCGAATCCCCTATTCACTGATTTATTGACGAGCTGGTCTGGTAAACTGTCAAAGCCGACATGGCCCGCTAAACGAAGCTGCCGCCCATCCGCTCCCTGAAACAGAAAAACAATACAAAATATTACGGAGAATTCGGTTTGAAATAGCACTAGATTACAATATTCAATACTTACAAGTGTTCTGCAATAATCTGTCACCGCCGAAGCCATTTCAATCCAACAAACAATCTAAAGATAGTTTGGTGCAGCTGTTGGCGAATATTGTGTGAATATGAAGTACAGAAGAATGAATGATCGCGATTTGCTCAGCGGTTTCTGTTAGAGCCCAGTCCTTAACTCTGATGCTCTGACGCTCTGATGCTCGGTGAAAAGTTCTATTTATTTCCTTGCAAAATAAGGTTGTTCTCTAGTCTTTCAAAGCTTTATGTTGTCGGCACACTCATTTTTTTGAGCTATGTTCTCGTCATTAGCGGGAAAAACGTCCTTATTTCGCGTCACGCTCGTTGGAATTGGCGGAGTGGGTTGTTGCCTGTTGTGGAAAACTCAAAATAGAAATTCGTCTGTCAATGTAGTTATTGCTAAATCTGACGCCCATCATTCTCAAGTTCATTCGCAAACAAGGCGGAAAACCAAGTTCGAACAGTTTGCTTCCATTGAATTGGATGGACAGCTCTTCATGACTCCAGCTGACTTCCTGGAATCCCTCACATACAGAGACCTACCAGGTAATGATTGACACATGGACACACACCCAGTAACCTATCGGTCAAATGCAAACATACAGTGTGTAAGACTTAACTGTAAATAAATATTGTAGCTTCCTATAAAGGTATTGGTTTGGCTTGTCAAAAAACTCTCTGTTTCCCAGCAGGAAAGGTCAAATAATTATGTTACAAGCTAGGCCATCACAGAGTGTATAGAGAGGCCACATGTAGAATTAATTATCTAAAACTTAACTTGCTATAGTGCATATAACATAATATGAAATCCCTCCCCAAACATTGACAGATGATGAAACGTTTATCAGGTAATTGTGTCATTTTGAATCCTCCCCTCTTCTATATAAATTTCTTGGTTTGTTGATTTTGTTTAGGATGGAGTCGGAAAAGGCCCTTATCAGAAGCAGTGAGTATATAAATCATGTGTACATTAAACTAGAAATTAATGTTATTTATTATGACTGTGTTACAGTATTGTACATTGTGTCATGCTATCTGAAAATTATATGAACTGCTTTCATATGTGGGCTTAAAAGATTATGTTTCAAGAGCATCTTGATGCTTGCATTTCATTCCATGTCAAGACTTGGCATGCTTACTTATCTCCCTGACAAACATTTTAATCATATATCATGCACATGTGTCTGTTATTTTCCTTGACAGGTCATTTCCCAGATTGTCAAAAGTACACCTTCAATTTCAAAAGGATCCAGGAAATTTTTCCGATCATTGCAAAATAATGGTATTTTCAACATCTGCATAATGTTATTTGTCAAACAAAATTGCATGTACTTACACTGTTGTAATATGTTCTGTGGTTTAGAAAACAGATGTTGTATTGGGCACCACCCACATATCCAGATATTTTTGAATATGCAACTTTTTCTTTCTGCATCTGGCAAATTTGGCAATGAATACGGGTATTTTTGAATCCGCTCTCCAGAGTGGAAAAAGTCAATGTGAAACTAATCCAATAATGTGTGGACAGTGAATCTGGATACTTTCAAATCCAGTGACATAGTAAAATTATGTCCAGTCTTTTACCAAACAGTTAACCAATATATGGGGCACAACATGTAGGTCCAGTTTCTCTAGAGTGAATTGGGATACCACTGGATGCATGTGCACTGGTGAATTAGATTTTGATATACTATGTGTGGATGGGAAGAGTTTTGAATCCAGAAAGTAAAAGCTGCAGATTCATAAATATCTGGATATGTGTGGCAGGGCCTTAGGATGATCAGCTTGTGCCATTCATTGATTTCAATCAATGTTAAAACATACAGTATGTAACTTGAGATTAGTTTTTTTTTCTGTATTATTGTTTATAAAAATAAAATGTTATTGTTCTTTGATTTCCAGGAGTCATCACTTTCTCAGAATATTTATTTCTTTTGACCATACTTACAAGTAAGAAAATATGCATGTATGTCATGATAGGTTATTTCAGTGGTTAAATTAGACATGCAGGGCTCAAAAAGAAACTTGAATTCCTTTGCACAAGCAGCTCTCATATTTTACTAGCCTTTGGCAAATCTTCTTTTTGCATATGACTGGATAGCACTTTTTTTGAGCGCTGACAAGTCAGGCGATTTCAAAATTACAATGTAACAAAATTTATTTAGTCAAACAAGGTCGTCACAAAAGCAAGTTTCATAATTCAAGCTCCATCATTGTTGCACACTTGTTAAGGTTTTTTAAGAATGAAGTGTATGTGTATTATGTAGTTACCAACACGTTGTCTGCTAGTATACTACTGTTAATCAATAAGAATATAAAGAAGTATGGCTTATTCATTTTAATTCTTCTACAGCTGCAGTAAATTAAAATAGGGTGTAAGAGGACTAACAGTAATTTTAGTAACAACACACATTGTATCATTTTCTTTGAATAACTTTTATTCCTTTGTCTTTGCTCAGAGTCAAAAAGAGGCCTGGAAATTGCTTTTAAGATGTTAGACAAGGATGGGAATGGTCGGCTTACTAAGGATGAGTTTTTTGTTGTATGTCAATAACGATTAATTTTAATATAGAGATTTAACCAAGCCTGAAAGCAGAGCTCCTGGGCCGGGTTGTTCAAAGCCCGGTTAAGCAAGATGAGCATGAATTTTGATTTGAGTTGTGTGACTTTGCTGTGAGGTTTTCTGTACATGTATATTGTTTGGTCTTATGTTTTGAGTTTGAATAATCTCAAAATACACAATGCAAAAGCAGTGAAAATCATTTGTATACAAGAAAATTAATCAATTATTCAACATATGAAACTAGTGTATTGTTGTGTTTAATGCACAACTTTTCACTCTATTAGAAGTAAAACTGAAAGCTGTCTGGATATGCTCGTATTTGTTTGATTGTTTTGTACTTCATTTGATTGTCTCTGACATTTGTGATTGTCCAGTTCAGTAACTCAAGGTTTAGTTTTACGATGCTCAATTGAAAACTGCTCCAATACAGAAAACAATAATAGAGCAAAAGTAATGTTTCAGTTCTCTCTCTTATTTTCAGCTTGAGGAGATGGTCAACAAAAAATCATCTGCAAAATCCATGGTGAGAACAAAAAGGACCTGCATAAACATGTTATTCTTGAACAGCCAATTGTTTTTTTTTTGTCCTTGGCAATACTTTTTTGTTTATTTCAGGCCTTACAAGAAACTGTAAAGGAGAAAGGTGATTGCCGCAACAATACGACACTGAAAATACACTTCTTTGGCTCCAGAGGAACTGGTCAACTTACTTTCAGCCAGTTCTCCAAGTATGTAACTTAATAGTCTTGAGACAAGCCATAAGTTTGTGCATGCTAGTACATGCTAGTGAACAGATGTCAAGTAACAGTCTCTGCATGCACTGCAGGCCTATGATGCTCAGTAATGTTGTTTCCCAACAGTAATTCTTCACTAAAAAAACTGTAATAATAACAATAATGAATTTAGTTGCAGTTTACATTGTATAACACACAGACTTCCATGTGATGTTTAGTAAGTGTTGTACATATAAATCACAAGAAAGTCATACATGTAGTACATTGAAAGTTCAAAACTTCAAATTCATGTGAAGGATAAAATGCTACTTTAGAATATGTTGTTGGATAAAAACGTGGAACAATTTAATTAAAACAACAAACTAAGTTGATCATTTGTATACTAGGCAGTGCCTGTGCAGAGGACATGGCCACCTACAGGAACTTTATTTGACTTCTGTACTTAGGTTCATCCATAATCAGATTTTGCTTTTCTATAATTATAAGCCAGGATTAAAATGCAAGACCAGGCCTTTAAGCTGGTAAATTCTCATTTCTATTCAAAGTAAATCATTATCATCTCATTTTCATTATTTTTCTCTGCAAAGGTTCATGCAAGATTTTCAGTTGGAAGTCTTTGAAATGGAGATATCCTTTGCATTAAAAACATGCTAGCTTAGCAGTGAGAAGGCAGACACTCTGTCACTTCTAGTGCTATAAGACAATTAATTACTGATACTCCCTGTTTTTGAAAAAGAACAACAAGTATCTACTGGGGCAGGATTTTAGATAAGGGGATTTGACATATGTACAGGCAAAGGCAGCTGGTCCCCTGTTAGGGGGTGTGAGTGCATTTTCCCCTGAGAAATTGAGGTTCTCGAAAATAGGATTTCTGGCATTCTGAGGCCACGCGTGTTATAATGTTTCATTTTTGGGGGGGTTTGGTTTGTAATGCAAAAGATTGGCATTTTTTTGCCTTAAGAGGCAAGCTACAAGAGCAGTTAGATTTTCTTAACTCTGCCCACTTTATGGAATATTCAAGAGGAATGCCGACTATACCAGAGGACAGCTTTGGCCGTTTGTTGCTAAGAAACACTTCGCTGGAGGAAGAAGAAATCCAGAAATACTTAGACAGACTTTGTAGCAGGCTTAAGCAAAGAAAGGTGAGAACCTCTGTTTCAATTTTTTTTTGTAAACATACTGAATTCGACAAGTGGTGTTGCTGTATGGATAAAAGTTTTCAAACAATGTTTATTACAGGGTTTTCCTGAATAATCTTCAGTTTTTACACCTCGTTTTCGTAGGGCATTACTCTGGAGCAGTTTCTAAGCTTTGGGATGTTCCTTAACAATTTGGAAGACTTCGCTTTGGCCATGAGAATCTACTCTATTGCTGGACAAGCTGTCACGCAAGGTAAGTAGCATACATCCTGCCGAGGTTAGTGTGTTTTCCCGCATTAAATCTGTAAAATCGCATCGTACCAAATAGCGTTATCCAGGATCTCAGTCGATCGAAAAAGCGCGCGGGATAAATTTTTCCACTGATTGGCCTACAACCAAAAAAAAGATTTTGACAATGGCATAATTTTAAGCAGAGGCAAAATTCTGGCCAGAAGTGGTATTCACGTGTTTCTTGCTTATGCTGACCGTAACCTGCCCTAACGAACGGT
>Ga0126337_10001948_pt1 | contig 12879 bp, 5 predicted proteins | sample DipCmetagenome_FD_92527 | JGI IMG/M metagenome (GOLD analysis project Ga0126337, IMG submission 92527) | Coral microbial communities from La Bocana,Puerto Morelos, Mexico - Diploria C A metagenome | ecosystem: Host-associated > Invertebrates > Cnidaria > Coral | place: La Bocana,Puerto Morelos... | reverse complement strand
ACAAAAACGTGAATATCTCTAAAACGAAAAAAGGTATTCCAAAAAGGAAAACGCCATTCTTCTTTGCTTTGAAAAGCCTTTCAAATCAGCAGCAATTATTTTTTACTTCATAGGCACTTTAATTGAAGTGTCTAGATCAGTAAGATTTCATCCACCATAGTCAGAGCAATTAATTGTAGCTCTTCTGGTTATTTTATCGGGTCCTTTCCACAAAAATTTATATACTATCTTTTGAATCAGTAATATAAATTCCGAGGGAGGTGAGAGAATAGAGAATATATATACCAATTTAGGAAAAAGAAGACTTTTTATAATTGATACTTTACCAAATAAAGAGAGACCTCTCCAGCTCCACTGATGTATTTGTTTTTTAATTTCGGTAATCTTGTTGTAAAAGTTTTTCTGAAAAGACACTTCTTTATTATAACTGTAGTGTACCCCAAGAGCTTTAACGCTTTTACACCATTTTAAGGATAAGGGTCTATCGGGGCTGTCACGACACGAACCAATCCACATTGCCTCTGTTTTGGTATAATTAACCTACAAGACACATCTTACTTCTATGTATGTTCTTGATATTTATGGAGGGAAATAAATTATTCTGTCCAGCTCAATTAAAGCTCAATAAAGGGAAATGTATTTATCTCCATTAAATAACTGAGTTACAGCCACCCACACAAAAAAATTCCCGAAGTTTCTCTGCATTCTAATAACTACTTTGGCAAAAACAGATTACTGAAATTAATATCACTGTCTAAATTACCAGATAAAAACTCCTTCCGCAGCCCTCCAGTGTCTATCCCAGACTCTCCAAAGAATTGTACTTTCAACACACCCTCCAAACTTTTTTTACGTCTTAGCTGCCTGATGCCATCCCACAAAAGATCTTGTCTGTTTACTCTTACATCGATTTGTTCCTGTTGTTTAACTTTTCTGTAGAGGATGCTTAAGATATCATCAAGGCTGTGGAAAAATAATATAAGTTTTTGATACCAAATTAGTTTAATGTAGTTTAATGTATCACTAAAAAGCTAATCGGGTTGAGGAAAGGATACTAATTTTGACATATAGGAGGTTAAGGAGAAAAAAGCACTTAATTAGTCAATAAAAAATGAACAAGAAAAATAAGCAAACAAGTAAGCAAAGAAAAAAAAACAGCCCATGTGCTTAGCTGAAAAGAAAAAAAACAAAACAGACTTTGAGAGAGATATGATAAGTATTTTACAGGTTACTTGTGATGGACTTGTTTTCCATCTCAGTAATGGTTCCCAGAGCAAAAAGACAAGTAAACCAGCATTTGACAGGAAAGTAATTTTTTGAATGCTTCAAAATTTATAATAACATTGTTGAGAACCAAGTTAAAGTCAGATGGATTTAATGGATTCTCACTATTGAAATTAAATGAAAACCTGCTGTAGCTTCTACAAAGAAGCATAGATGCAAAACATCCACTTTTCAATTCATGCCTAAACCACACAGTGAATATGGGCAAGTGATATGGGTAGAGTTTTGTAACACTGCTAATCAAAATGTTGGTCAAGTCCTGAAGTTCAAGAGAAAAGTACACTCTGGCATGAAACAAACACATTTAAAAGAAAGACATTCATCCATATCTCTAAAAACGCAATAATGAATTTAAGTGAGGTGGTGTATCAAGTCCCCTCCCTCTCCCCCTTTTGGACTACATACCTACAAATGGAATCAATTGGTTCACTGCTCAGTTCAGTTGCTAGAAGTTTCTCAGCAGCTCCATCTCTTGAACCAGCATTTTCAAGGGCCTGAATGATTTCTTCTTCTTGTCTTTTCAAAACTTGTAAATCACTTCCTTCTGTAATGAAATATAATCAGAATTATCATTTTGTTGTCATTTTGTGTCACATCAAGGGTACATTGTTTGGAGACACTAAATGAGAAAAATGCAGATATTGGATACCTCAGTCACTTGCGTGACTCTTTTTTGTGACAATAACTTGCAAACATTAAGTGTTGTCCACGCTTGTGGATGATAACACGGCCCAAGCCTTATGTTTATGGAACAAACATAAGTGAACAAGATAAGTGCAGTGGCATCAAAGGAGATCTGGTGACCACAGATCACATGCTTGTGCTTATTTTGTTTCATGCTGAAAGTACAAGAAAAGAACAAAATTTCTATGTATTATGCTTGTACTTATCCCACACTGATCACACACGTTATGCTTAAGACTGTGATTATTGCACAACTGCGTATCAGCCTCTGACCTTCACATCAAGTTTCACATGAATTTTGACCACCACCTTGACTTAATTGTTTGGATTAAATGTTCCCGAGTTTCTTCAACTACTCTTCAAGGACGAGAAAAAAAATAGAGAAACCTACCAGTCCATTGACCCGTGATTAAAGGCTCAGCGGCAGATCCAGTGGAAGCCCAAGGGCACCGATCCATTTCATTGTCGTCATTTATATCATCAACAACCAGAACTGTGCTCTCAGTTGCCTTTCCTTTCCGACATGCCCCAGAGAAACCATATGTACACAAATGCGATTGTTTGGCAGCACCTTCGAAAGTTTCGCTGTCACTTTCATCTGACTTGTTAGTATAAAACTCTTCAAGAGGTATCAGGTAAAATGTTAATCGCTTGAATTCCTTGCCGATTGCCTGCTTGTAAGCTGCAAGTGAGAACTTGTCATTTGTTCCAGGAACATGAATCACTTCCTGAAAGTCTGGATATAGCAAAGCATAAGCAATGGTTTCGTCAAACGTCTGATCAAAGCTGGCATGTTTTGCTGCTGCCCTCTGCATGATCTCTTCATTGTTGGCTAGCAAATTTACTGTAATGATCTGAGTCTTCCCACAACGAAGCTTTATCACTCCATCTGTTTGGGCTGCCAAACCAACGTTTATTTCTACATTTGCCGATTTCTGTGAAGTAGTGACCATGGAATGGCAGGACTGGGTTTTTTTATTTTCTTCTTGGTGGGTTTAAAACTGTGTTGACGTTCCTCTTCACGCTTTTGATAGAACTCTTCGAACGATTGAGTACATTCTGACGATGACGAGTGATCAGGGGAATCCGAGTTCATTAGACTTGTAGAACAACTGGCACGTTCACTTATCTTGTGTCCTGTTCCTGATGTAGAAGGAGAAGCAAGGATTCAGGAAACCTCCTCACGGACTGCTGCACGAATTTCGTCCCATACATAATGAGACGCCATCTTTGTTGTCGCCTCAAGGAAAAAGCACGTGAATTAGAGCTTACTACTAGGTCTCAGGCCTTCTCGTTGAAATGCGTGCGCATAGTTTATTTCCCTTTCATTTGCGGCATGCAGTTTACTTTTGTTTGCAGCAATGATTTTTTTTTTCATTTGCAGTGTGCATTCAGCTTTTTTGTTGTGAGATATTTTGTTTACTTAATTTGGGGTTTGATTTTGCTTTCATTTGTCGTGCGTTTAATTTTTTATGGGAGTGCATTCGATCTTTCATTGGCAGTGCTAGTTTGACTTCATTCGTAGTATCTTTGATTTAGTTTGCAGTGTTATTTTTTTGTTATTTTGTGTTTTTTCTGTTTTGTAAAGTTGTCCCTAATGGGCCACCGTACTAAGAGTAGTGTCTAGCACAGAGCAAATACTTAGGTTTAATTCAAACTAACATAAATGCAAACTTGTCTTTGAAAATTATAATGAAATAAATAATTAGATAATATTTGTAGGCAATCATATGAAATTTTTCTTTAAGTACTTTAAAGTAGTTGTTGTAATTACTTGTAAGTAGTGTAATTAGTATCGCATTAGTATTGTTTCTGTTTAATTTTAATAATACTTTGTCGTGAAAAACAAAAACTACATGACTGGAGAATAATTGGGAGAAACTAAATTCCCATACAAAGAATATTCTCCAATAAACACTCTAGAAAAAAATTAAGAAGTAAAATTTAAAACGGTTAGCAGCGTAAATGATTGTATTGTAGTATAAAAAAAGCATAATGTAAGAAATGCTACCGTGAATAAAATATTTTTTCAAGTAAAAAAAATAATATTTTGGGACGATACAATTACCATTTTTAAGGTGACGTTTTATACTATTAGTAGTGATTTTTGCAAATTTTGGTTACACAGGAATTTTTTATGCAGGAATCTAGAGATGGCCAACATATGCCTTGTGTCCCTGAATTTGATCACATGAACACAAGGGAAAAAAACGAGTATATCTAATGCAAGATGTAACAGACCAAAGGACTCTCAAAAATTCACTGATAACAGAGGATACACACAATTAATAAAAAAACTAGGTACCCAAGAGTCATACTGCAGTGATCATGAGCCAATATAAACCCACCTTGATGTATCCTAAAACTAATATCAAGTACAAAAGTAGAATTCATCTTCATTACTGCCTACTAAGGCTAATCAAAATGATTCATAGCTTGTTTCATGAGAAACATTTACTGTAACTACAAAAAAAGAAAATTATAAACAAAGATTCCCTAGAAACACATTATACAGATAATGCCATAATAAATTTAGGCCAGATGTAGCCTCCTAGACAGACGCTCACAAAAAGAGCATCTGTGTAGGAGCTAGGAAGCTGACCACCAGAAGACTATCATCCAATGAATGTAACACAATCATTTACTACAAATGCATCAGTAGATGACGAGATCAACATCTCTCCAAGCTGTCATTTCCCATTTTACCAACTGGGCCGGAAGTCAAAACATCATTGAATACTATTAAATAGAACTATCTTAAAATTCATACCAGGATTAAGATGTCCCTTGTGTGACTGATTTTATTTAATACCACGCAACTCAGCACTCCAGAGGTCCAATCTCGTGGTAAACTTTCAAAGATACTGCAACATCAAATTCAACAACATCTTTAAAAAAGACTTTTTTCTTGAAAGACTTTAACCTTGGCTTTATCTCTTTAGGGCTTAAAGTTAGTTATAGTTAGTTATATAATAGTTTAGCTATATATTAGCGTATGTTGTATATTTGGTATGAAATGTTACAAGACAAGAAATGTAAGTGATAGAAAGTACTGTTTCAGTGCATCTTGCACCATTATCAAGGTTACATAATTAATGGCCAGGGATAACTATCCGGATGGTCCACTGTGACTCTAAAGGTGATAAACCTGTTGATAACAGAATGCTGACAAGCAAACCATACCTGCAGCAGCTGTCCAGAGGGCTATGATAGTGAAGGAGTAGCCCTGTGTTTGTCAGCTTAACATATTAAATCTTTGTTTCAACACATGGTGCATGATTTAGCACAGGTGGCCCAAATGTGAGATGAGAGGAAATACCTTAAAATGTAAACGAGACATACGCGAACGTGACTCTTGACTATGAGCGGTGTGTTACAAAGATGCGATTTACAAGGGTTTGTATGGGAACTTCACGAATTTAATGTTTTGTGAATAAAAACTGTAAAACAGACTTACCTAGCTTTCCTAGCGTATTCTTTGCTATTTCACAGGGTTTGAGGCCGTTTTGAAGTGTTTTCAGCGAGTTAGCGCTGGTGGTGGTGTCCCACTAGAAAAAAAGGCAAGCCTGGCTGGCTCAATTCGAACCATCGTACTGTGAAGGCCAAAATATTCACAAGAAATGATTGTAGCCTCTTCAGATCACAATCAGTCGAAGCATGAATAACTCGCTTCCCAGTCAGTCGGTCGCTGGTTCACAAATCTCATCGCAACGGCCTGATAATTGCTCGTTTACCCGCTCAAATCTGCCTTTCTCACTGCTGCATCATGCGTATACCCAACGGTTAGGATACCAGACTTGAAAATCGAAGCTTAGCGACCACGTCTGCTTGACAAAAACTGCACTCGACAGGAAAGGACAGGAAAGCAAGACGAGAGTTTTATTCACAAAACATTAAATTTTAGGTATTTAAAGCAAATTCATGAAGTTCCCATACAAACCCTTGTAACATAAATTGCATCTTTGGAACACAACACTGCTCATAGTCCATAGTCACATTCACGTAGGAGGGGATGGTGGTCTTCCTTTACTTTTTGGTGTCTCTAAGGAGACAGCACAGAATTTGCTTGTATCATTTTGAATTTGATTTTGCTTGTATCGTTCATGCCATCCAAATAGTTAACCCCTATATAGATTAGGATGCTGCAGTGTCAAATGACAACTTAGCAATCTTAGCAGAAAGGTTTAAAAAAACAATCCAAACCATGTTTACTAGCTGAATGCTTAAACAAGATCTAAGCCTGCATGAGCCCAAGCCTAACACTGTAACCCAGCAATGCATTGTTCAGTTATTCAAGTGTAACCTGTGTGATGATGCAGGTTATATTGGTTACACAAAGCGCCACCTTCACACATGTGGTGAGGGACATGGTCTATCTATTTACAAGCATTATTTCAAAGAACATAACACTGCTGTTCCACACAGTTTCTTTGCACACTTCAATGTAATCACGAAATCATCATCATCTAGTCCTCTTTGTCCTGTGGGGGACACAGGGCTTCCACAATTGCTTTCCATTTCTGTCAGTTCTGAGCCCCTCTTTTGGCTTCGTACCAGGTCATGTTGATCTCCTTCAGGTCCTTCTGTATGCTTCTGCACCATGTAGTTCTGGGCCTGCCACATTTTCCGTGTTCCTTGCGGGTTCCAATCCATTGCATGGCACACTAAATCCTGCCTGTTCTTCAATCAATCAATCTTCCATCTACATGCACCTTCGTTCTTTTCGAGCATAATACTGCTAAGCACTTTGCCGGGGATGGACAGCAGAGTGATTCCTCTCCAATTTTTGCAATAGCTAGTGTCTCCCTTTTTTAGCAGTTTTACTAGTAGTCCATGTAGCCAGTCTTCTGGAATCTCTTCGGTTTTCCAGATAGTATTGAAAGGATCATATAGTATGTCGATGGATGTTTGTCTGCCTGCCTTGAAGCTTTCTGGTGGAATGTTATCTGATCCCGCAGCTTTTCCATTCTTTAGTCTTGTCAGTGCCCATTTAATCTCTTCTTTCATGATGTTGCCAGTGTAGACCGATATTTGGTGGTTAGCTTGTAGCTCAGGGGGATCTACAGGTGGATCCTTGTTAAGAACTGTTGCAAAGTGGTTATGCCATTCTTCAAGTTGACTGTTCAGTTTAGTGAGCAGACTTCTGGAGTTGTCTCTTATTGGGCAGCCCATGGTTGTTTTCTGACCACTGAGTCTGTGTTATGTTATAAAGCGTCTTAATGTCTCCTTTGCAGGCTGCTTCCTCTGCATCTCTAGTCAAGTTGTTGGCATAAGTCCGTCTGTCATTCTTACAAATCCTTTTGACTTCCCTGTCTTTCTCAGGATACTCTCTTTGTGCTTGTCTCTTTTGCTGCCTGTCACAGCTTGGTTGAGTTTCTGCTTCAATTTCCTTCTCTCGTCCATTTTATATCAGTTGTCCAATGAAATCAGTTCCTTTTTTTATGACTAGCTTTACCCAGGACTTTGTCACATGTTTCGCCTTTCACTTCCTGTTTGATGCTCCACTAGTTTGCTGTTCTAGTTAGTCTGCCTGGTAATCAAGAAATACACATACAAACTTGACTGCCTTTTTAATAAAATGCTGTATTCAAGATCTTAATCCAGCACTGAATTTACAGTGTGATTCTCTTCGTGCTTAAGTATTCTTGTAATCGGTTTCGCACTCTTTTATGCAAATTCCCTTCAACTCAGCCTCTTCAGAAACCGCTTTTATCATTAATTATGTAACCTTGATAATATTGCAAGATGCACCAAAACGTCAGTTTCTATCACTTATATTCCTTGTCCCATGTATATCCCAATCATTTCTTATTAGAAATGTAATGGAAAAAAACGGAAAGATGAAAGTTCATAGCAAAAAAATTAATCGAGATTAATCTGCCTCATGTTGGCAGTGATCAAAAAGTGTCCAAACCGCTCTCTATCAACCCAACTACAACCAGCTTATCATCGACTGCCTGTACCTGGATTTTCCTCATTGTGCTTTTAAAGGTTTTCACCTTGAGCTTCGGAATTGGATCCCAAAAGCTTTCTTGGTAAGTAAGAAAACTGGAGGTCACGTGACCAGTGCTTTTGGCACCCCCTGCGAAAGCTGGGCTTAGGGATAGTTCAAACCTGGGGTTAAGTTTAAGATTCCAGGGTTAGAATATTTTCTAGGAGGGTGGTATCTTAGCTCAGGGACAGCTCTAACTTAGGCTTAGGTCCTAGGATTAGGGTTAGCCAGGTCACATGATATGCCATAATATCAACCTTGATCACCCTAGATGAACTGACCTTCGACTACTAACTGTCACCAGTTGTTCTAACTCCACCTTTCTTGTCTAGTTTTGAAAATCACCATCCCCTCAAGTTCGACTTCGTGCAAGTTTCACCTTTACACTAAATATTGGCCAGCCACTAGTACCCTCACCCCTAGATCTTGATGCATATGCTTGTTTTCAAATAAAATAGTGGCGATATGTTGGTGGTCTTAAGTTTAAGCGGTTTAAGATTTAAAACTATCAACTTAAAGAAAAATATATCTTTCTATTAACTGTTTCTCTACAAAAGCATTCATTACTCCTGTCCTTTTTCAGTGCTTCTTACTGAACCATCTGCAATGTCATTGGGTAAGACAATGCTCTTAGCAAAGTTGACTAATGACTAAGATTCTTACGTGAAAAAAGCTTTTGAACATCAGCCTCATCGCATGCTTCCCATTTTGCACCAGCCTCTTTGTGTATGTCGACATTGCCCCGCTCTTGCATAAACATATTTTTAAGGCACGTACATGTAATAACTGATGCATGCTTGTGACTGGTGAGGAGCCCACAATCTAACCCACCATGATTCTAAGAAATACCAATTACCCTCCCTTTTGACTTGGAGTCTCCATTTATCATTTATTCCAGTGTCATGTCTCTCCACACCTGGAAAAAGGGCTTACCAGAGCAACTAACCGCATGATAACCATTCAAAAATTCTTGATGAACTTGAGGGTGCTTGGTGGCCAATTGCCCCATTACGTATAAAAGGGAGCCAGCACAAACAGTTTGGCCTTTCCATGGCAAAGAAACCTTGGACCATAACTGACACACTAAACAGAAACTTGTTGCTTGCAATTTCCAATTCTTTCAGCTTTGACAAATTGAAGAAGCAGCTTCAAAATTTCCCTGCACTCCTCCCAGAATGCAAACATCTTTGACTTAGTTCGGGCAGGGCTGTAAAAAGCAAACACACCTCTGTAGTTTCCTGCTGCAACTCATTCACTAGATTGTACATCTACCTTTATTGCTACTGTGTCTGCATTCTTTTGCTTTTCTTATCACAACATTTTCATCAAAGACACTCTTTGCCCCATCTCCTTCAGCATGACCAGTGTACCATCCAGTAAAGGCATTCCACATCAAATGAAAAAGACCCTCCCATTGCAAGGTTGAGAGCTCAAATTCCTCTGTTGTAAGACTTCCCCTTGACTACCACTGAGGCCCTCCCCGTTACTTATGTACCAGACTCGATAACAAGGTCTTCCAATCTAGAACTGCAAAACTTCTTTCCAAGCAGCGAGAGGAAATTGAGGGCTATGAGGAGTTCCTCAACCTGAATAACAATGTCTGAGTGCTCCTTCAGAAACTTTCATCTGAGTTTTCTTTACCTTTGTGTAGATATCAAGGTCTAATATGATGACAGTGTCAACCTGTCCCAGGTTAGTAAACATCTTCTGGGTGTGTTTCCTAACTGTGTGAACTATGCTACATTTTGGTTGATGAACTTTCGATCATAGGACAGTATGCAATTTTGCTTGCACAAGGAAGTTCAGGATGCAATATCGAGTTGAATCCACCCCAGCTCAGAACTGGTTGCACTTCCTGCGCTAGAACGCCTGTCTTCTATAAACTTGCTGGCTTTATACAAAGGAGAGTCCAAAGTGTTGACTGTTTTACTTGCTTCATAGAGAACATTGCCCTCACCCTTGAGCCAATCTTTCTCAATGGCACCAGCATTTTGAGTAATATTAGGTCTTCTTCCATATGCTAAATGCCCTCAACCAATAAACATTTCCACTTCTCTTCAGGCTACAATGTCTCTTCAAATGATTTACAGCTATAGTATGTAGTGCTTCTGGACCAATACCTTTCTCTGGTAAACAACAATGTTTGTGGCATTGGTACTATTCTTGCCATCTATTGTTTCCTCCTTTAAATCCTTTAAATCAAAGTTTTCCCCTCCTCCCACTTGCAATGTTGATAATCAGATGGTTTTTCCCTTTTTGTTGGAAAAATCTTAATATTTTCCAACGTTGATTAGGAGGGATTGGGGATATCTCATCTTGTTCAAGTGTTCTAACTTCTTCTGCCAAATTGTAGCTGTGTCACAAATAATGGTTATGCTTCTGATTTTTTTCAACCTATAGCAAGGTTTCAGACAAGGTTGTCCACTATCAGGCACACTCTTGGTATTGAAATTCTTGCACTTGCAATTAAGCAAAACCCTACAATTGAAGGCATCAGAATAGGAGCATGCAAAATAAATATCACACAGTATGCAGATGACGATACAACAGTTTTTCTAAAAACCCTGAACCAATGAGTCCTTTGCTTGACCTCCTGGAAAAAGTTTGAAAGATGCTCAGGGTTAAAAATTAAGAACACAACACACATTGTCAGAAGCAATGTGGCTGGGAAAATGGAGAAACAGTAAAGATACCCTGTTTAACTTTAAGTAGCTGAAAGACCCTGCTTATGCCAAAGGGATACACTTCTCAAACTCAAAAAAGCTTAGCTATAAACTTAACTTCAGTAAAAATTTGATGTTTTGGAGAAACCTAGGACAACTGGAAGAGATGGAAACTACCTCTATTAGGCAAGATAAACATTGTTAAATCTGTGGGCCTTTCGAAGCTTCTTAATGCCCAAGTCGCTAGTGGAGGAAAGGTGCCTATGAAGCCCTGGGGATGCAACCACAGTCACATCCCCAAGATGCTAGAACACCCAACTGGCCTGCCCAATGCACAACCAAGACATAAGCCCCCCGCGCCAGGCCCCCAACAGGCACCCATCACACACAAGCCAAATGGCTCAGTGGAAAAAAATAAATACATATATATAATATATATATTCCAAAAATAGGGGGGAAAGGGAGGGATTGCCAAGAACAGTATGACAATCATCATTAGTTCATACTTGCAATTTAACAAGAACGGTAAATAAATCCATAGAGATTCAGAGTAGAGATTGTGGGTGGCTATAGTTGACGAACTTCTATTCTTTTGCAAATGGCGCTCGCGTGTGGTACAGTTGAATCAAATCAATAATGGATATTTAGACAAAGATCGGTTAACAAACTAACCTTACCAACTCTTCTCAAGGATTTTACAAGTGACTTATACTCTACAGATTAAAGCCGTGGATGGTTTATAAGATTTTCAAATACAATCGACCATTTCATGAACATTGCATGAGGAGAGAGAGATTGGGTAGAGTGAAACCAACATTTTCAAGCCGAGATGAACAATTCATCTCACAATAAAGGTGACTTGTTCTTCCTCTGGTAATTTGTAAATAAATTTCAGACCTTTTTTTAAAAGTATTTTAAACATTGGCTAACTGACATAATTATAAAGCATTGGTGAACTGACATTAGACGTTGGAGAATCGATTTCACACTTTGGCAAACTGGTCGTTGGCAAAACAGTTATAGTATGGGAATTATAGTAAACATGCAGCGAAGAGCAAAACATCTTGGCACTAGGAAAACAACATGTCTCCTTGTCCATCGATTACTAAATTTGATGTCACTTTGGATTAATTTTGAGGCAAAGTATTCCTTCAAAAAGTCCTCATTGAGATTTTACGTCTGCCGGCATTGACCAGAACTAGCAGTCTCACTTTTGTACCTGCCTTGCCGGCACACTGACGTGACAAGCTTTGTTTAGTGAGTTTGCATCATTGAAAACGCTCAAAGGATTGAAATTCTCTCTGTCATGTCAAACATTCTTTGCCATGAAAGATGGATCAACACATTAACAAAAGTGAATTTTATACAGGAGTAAAGCGTCAACGTGAGTGAAATTGTTCACAAGTAAACAGTATGGATACTGGTCTGTGCACTGCACTGCGATATTTTACATACTGCAACCAGAGTTATCGTTCCGGTAAGGAATTTTTGTTCTGGTCTTGAAAATGCGGCAAATTTTCTTCCTTTGTTTTAAAGAGATAACACTCAAGACATTGTGAAAAGACACACAAATTTTCAGGCAAATTTTCTTTGAAAGTTCATGGAGACGAAGAATGAAATTTGCACATTTCGCTCTCACTACTTTTGCACAATACTGTATAATTTTTATTAAATTCCATTTAACTATTCCATATGCATATGCCATTGACAAACATCTAAACAGATCCACAAATGCATGGATGAAAATTATTTCCAGAAAAACAGTGATTCACCTCCAATCAGGCATCAACTCTTTTTACCCGAGTGTCTTCTAACAACCCAGTGTTTCAATGTTTCTCCAAATTTCTTTAGATGCCAATGTGGGGCAGTGGAGTAGATGGTTGCCCTTAAGGCAAGAGGCTATGGATTCACATCCTACAGGGCATGTCTTTCTAGTCTTACTTTTTTTATAAATGGATACAAAAACCAAACTACCGTAAAAACTCGCGTATAAGCCGCACTTGTATATAAGCCGCACCCACAACTTTTGAAGATTTTGTAGATTTTGAAAAAAGTGCTGAGCAGAAGAAAGTGATTACTTGCACATTGTAAGCTTGGTCAAATCTGATGCTGTGTATTTGCTGCGAGCTAAATAACTCTTGAAATACCTTTTACAAGCTATTCTTCAATGGAATTTCCGATATCCTCCTAAAGAGAGGCTCTTTTGACAAGATGTTGCCTTTATTGCTAAAGGCGATAGTGGAAAACAATGAAATT
>Ga0126337_10001947_pt1 | contig 12885 bp, 13 predicted proteins | sample DipCmetagenome_FD_92527 | JGI IMG/M metagenome (GOLD analysis project Ga0126337, IMG submission 92527) | Coral microbial communities from La Bocana,Puerto Morelos, Mexico - Diploria C A metagenome | ecosystem: Host-associated > Invertebrates > Cnidaria > Coral | place: La Bocana,Puerto Morelos... | reverse complement strand
GAAAAAGAAGTTGACATTGGCAGCCGCAAAACTCAAGAGCTGAAGCTGCTGGTCATCCCCCAAGTCCTGAAGACAAGTCAGCGAACCTAGGGAGCTAGATTAATTGTTGTAACCATGAAATCTAAACATGCAACTTTCAGGGTCTACCTGTTTGGGTCAAAAGGGGGAAAGTGATAAGCGCAGTCCTGCTCTGCAAGAAATGCTTCGAGAAATCCACACACAATACCAGTGTCAAACCCCTTTCCAGACACAGTGGTTGGAAAGTCTTTTTGTGAAGTCATCCCAAGGTCTCCAATGTTACTCCATTGTCGAATTGAAGTAGTCTTTTTTGTTGCCGTACAGTACTGCATGTAAATGTAATATGCAACTTGTAACTTGTAATCAAACGTCCCCTGGCCAAATAATCCTTTCCTTGCACATAGCGCTAAAGCAGATGCAACAAAGTCACAGCCCACCCCTTTGATGTGAAAAGTATGTGCGATATCAATGATCGCCCTCGTAGGGTTGCTTCCACCTGGGTATAAAAAAAAGGGTGAACCACCTGGTTTGAAAGGCCATGGCCCTGGTCTATGATCTTGTCGTTGCCATGCCGCATTCTGGCTAGGGTCATGCCACTCCTCCACATGCATTTTGGAAAACCCCTTTTTTGTTTAGCAGGTACCCTATGCACACACTACAACTATCATATGATGTACATTGCAGTCCTGCCCCGTGCAAAGGTGGCAAACCCTGAGACATTTCCAGCCTGTCTTCAGAGCAAAGGCCTGGGCTGTTTCCAAGAAGGTGGACTTGGGTAGCTATACCGTACTCCAATCTATAAGAAAAGGTCGGTTGATAATTATAAGTTGGAAAATATGTGATATTTGATGCAAAGCCTAGGTACTGTTCTGAGATATTTCCAATCTCCTTTCATTCCCAGCCAAACTGGGTAGACAGTGCAGCATTTACCACCACGGGTCACCTTGCAGGGGGGTGGGTGTCCAGGAAAACAAAATATCGGCATCAGCATTTCCATTAACTATAAACAAAGTTTTGCGAAGGACATGCCTCAAAGCCATTTTCATAAAGATCAACCATTTGGGCACACCAGTTTTCATTGATCTGACGCAACGTAGTTTCGCCAGCAAAGCAAGCACTAGAAATGCAGGTGAATAAGAATCGACTGCAGAAGCTTGACCTAACATTTGCAAAGATCAGTACTGATTTTGGGGTTCAACAAAAACCCTTCTGCATTCCCACCTTTTTGAAGATCAAGTGGCTATAGCTTGAGGGGAAAAAAATTGCGTACTAATTCAAGCCAGAAACCCAGACATGGTGGTGTGGTCAATCCCCATCCAGCTGATGGCAAACTGAAAACTCTGGACCATGAAAGCTGTTTTTCTTGTGGTTTGCCCTTCATCCCCATGGGTAAAGTATGGGATGCAAAAACCAAGGGGTTTGCTGGATGAATAGATTTCGTTTCCAGGATCCTTTTGCCTCCATTTTTCCCAAAAATACTCATGCATTTGGGGCCAATCCTCATCCAGACAATATCCCCCCAAACACAGACCAGGTAGATTTTCAAATAGGAATTTCAACCAACTCCGCATTGAGAGCACCGGCCAAAAGATGTCAAAATCTTTGACCTGCGGTTTTCGCCGACGGCATTTCACTTTCACATACTGTACTTCAATTGGGAGGGAAAGGCCTTCGTTGTGAATAAGCCTGGAAAGACCCCTGCAAGAGTTCTTGCTGGTTCCATTTGTGCAGCGAGCGATTTGCCACAAAAGATCATGGGATTTTCCTTAGTATTGACCCCCAGAAACATCATTGGTCAATTTAGGGGAATGCCAAAAACAAGTTGGAATATCTTTAAACCATTCGATCAAGGTCCATTATATTCAAAACTAGGTAGGACCTTAGTTCTAGAATAAAGGACAAAACTTGATTGAATTATATATAGCTAAGACTCTTGCCCTTACACGGCAAATCCTCTTCGCAGACTTAGCAGAATGGAATGCCGAAGTAGCCTCATGGCTGAGAGAACCAACTTGTGTTAAGTCTATTACACCAAAGTTGATGTAGTTGCCAGACATATCGATCCAAGAAACCCCTGAAAAGTACTCTTCCAAAATCTCCTCTGCGAGGTTGTCGCACTCCCGGGCATCCTCGTCTGAAGCCAAGCCTGCAACGGATGAGTGGTTGTGTTGGCCAGTGACTGGGGATCAAGAAAGTTGGGGTGAGAGAATTTGATTCAGATATAGTATGTCGATGTCCAAGGTAAAGTGCATGATCATACTTTACATGCAGCTATAATTCAAAGCTATATGCTATATAAATTTTTACCCCATACAATGTCGTTCCCAGTCAGCAGCAGCCTGGGTAAAGATGTCTCTCGTAGGCACCTGGCGTTTGAAGTATTCAACTTATGTGGCGTACATAGTCATAATAGTGGTGACCAATTCACAGCTAGGCTCACTATATATAGGCATGCATGCATGCTGTAGACCTTTTTTCTCCATCTTGCAAATTTGACTCCACCAAAATCCACCAAACCATGGTGATACGCCGCTCAGGGTCTGCTCACTAGTCTTGGGACTTACGCTTCTTGCCACGTTTCTTGCTTGTTTTCGTTTCAGATTCACATTCCTTACTCTCCTTCTTCTTCTTCTTTTTCTTTGTCTTCTTATCATCAGCTTTCTCTGAATTCCCTTTCTCTGCTTTCTCCTTCGGCTTGGGTGGCGCTTTGCAGCTCCTGGCATGGGTTGCGTGATCCAGGTGGAAGGATTGGCCAATTAAAGTCTGAATCTAAATGAGTGGGCATGCTGGAAGTCTAGGATTCTAGAAGGTATAGCGTAAGTACGAGCATACACCAGCCTGCAGCGTGTCAAAATTTGGTTCAAGGCCATGTCTTTCTGAGTAGCCTTCACAAAGAGTCCTATGACATCCTCTTTCATTTTCCTTAGCACTCATGAACAAACATGTCGGACAGTACAAGCCAAAGAGCTAAAATATTTGAAACAAGTTTCATATTATTAACATGTATGTTGAACCAAATCACTGTGACGTATCTCCATCAGTCTCAATGAGAACATTCTGCTTGTTCTGAAGATCATTGTATACCATTTTCACCTGGGCCTTCTTTTCCTCCATCTCTTTCAGAAGCCTAAGGGCCGCAGCTTCGGGGTATTTAGGACATGCTGGGATCGACATTGGCCAAGGGGCTTGAACATAAAGGACTCCATCATATATTAAGATCTACTTTAAGCTGATAGTAAGTTTTCGAAAGTGTATGAAAGTTGAACTCCTCAGTCAGCCTATGCATTCCCATCCCTGGGGTTCCAAACGCATTTGCACGTTCCAGCTTGTATCCTTCCAGTTTCTCCTGCTAGAACAAAACCCAACAGCAAGGGAAGGAAGGGGTGGTTTTTACTTTAGCACCTTGATCTCTTCGCATGCATCAAGGTGGTGAGCAAGAACATCAACAAAGACCGGCAACTGGCCTAGGTGGGCTTCAAGGGGTGTTGGCCGGATTGGTTTTGAAAAACATTGAAAGGCCAATATATGCTTTCAAATGGCCCACGATATTGTTGTTCTGAATCACTGGTAGGGCAGGTAGTTTGGCTTTCTTAGAGGTTTGCGATGACATAGAAGCCAAAGCTTGTTGGCCACTGTTTAGGCCAGATATGCTTCCCATATTGTCAGCCATCCTCAGCTACAAGAGATATATAGTATAGGAAAACATTGCTCCAGACATATGCATATATAAAGGATTTCACAAAACCCAGCCACTCCAGCGCAGAGGATGCGGTGATGTTGAATTGCTGCAACACACCATCTGGGTCCTCCCCCAAAAGCCAAATGGTACATCCCATAAATATGGACATGTTAATCAATACCGTACTATATATATGTCCCTGTCCTCAACATCCATTGTACCATGAACTTCGCCAGATTCAGTCTCTGCACGGCCGTAACTGAAAGATTCTTTAAGGGGGAGCTTCCATTCCTCTCTCCCATGAATTTCTGAAGTCCTGAGATATCCCCTTGAATTTGCCCACTGTTTGCTATTCGCAATCATATCAGCATCCCATCCTTTGCCTTCCAAGTCAAGTTGTGTTACATACTCTCCCTCAATTTGGGCACTTCGGGTGGTTTCGAACTTTTTCTTTATGGTCATCTCGAGCTTAGACATATCCCCCCCAGCAGCTTTCAGCATCTCTTGGATCTTTGCACCTGAGCACACATATAGGCATTGTCCCCAAAACTCAAATTTCTAAAAAACTGGACGATTACATCAAAAATTATGTTGAGGCACGACCACCTGGCTGTTGAAAAATTTTCATTGCCTCTGCACTTGCAGCTGGTTTCCCAGTCTTCTTTCTCACTTGCACAAAGTGGCGATTTATCCTTACTTCGATTGGCGCAACACAAGATAAAATATATCATATATGTAGAAATGCTTAAAGACCAGATTGCGATATATGAATTTAAATAAGTGTCTTCCAATAGGATCCATCTGCGTACGTACTGGATGACTTGGGCTGTGGTTTTGGTGCGGTCTTGCGCTTGGCTGGAGAAGTCGTCTGCAGCTTCTGATCACGAGATTCTTTTTTTCTACCAGTGTCAGCGGTACATGGTGTTTCAACTGGTGTTTCAACTGGTGTTTTGCCAGCTGGTGTTTCTGGTACTTCTTGACCGTCTGGGAGCTGACTATCCATGAGTGTTTGTGGGGTCAGTGGTGGGGCCTCTTGTTCAGGGGAAGCTGCCCCACTAACAACTTGACTGTCCCCTAGCTGGTTGTCAGGGAGGATGGGGGGTTCCACCACTTCAACACTATCATTGGGTGTAGCTGGTAGTTCCTGGACGGTAGACGATGGCCCTTTAACCACTGGAGCCTGAGGTCCCATACCTTCATTTTTGGGATGTTCATACTTAGGTGTTGGCACAGACGGTGTTGGTACATCATCAGGGTTGGGCACTGTCACTTGACTGGCTACCTCTGTGAATTGACTCTGTAAACGTCTAGGAACTGGTGGGGAGAGATGCGCATCATTGGGGGCTACAGGTGGTGTAGGTGGCATGACTTCCTGCAAGCTAGCTGTAGGTTGCCCCGCAACTAAAGGTACTCCAGCATCCCGAGCTTCATGATAAAGTGAAGGCCCACCAAGCCCTGATACACACACACTACATGCACATGCATGGTTGCATTGAGTTAGCATGCCAATGCATATACCATTTATAAAATATAAAAATATCGAATCTATATTTACCAGCCACCTTGTTTGTCTTCTCCGTCCTCATCCATTCCTGCCTGCTTGCAGGCCTTCTCCGACACCAACATTGAGTCCAAGAGCAGCTTGCAAAGCTTGGATCTCAGCTTCAGCAGCCTCAGAAGTCAGGATAATTGCTTGAGCTAGGGGGCTAGGGTGGAGAGGTAATCCAAAACAATCGATCCAACACATGGGATGCAAATTAGTAACTTGAAGCTGCGCATCAATCGAAGTACCATCAGGATTCTGTTGGGATATCATATGAAGACCCCGGTCAAAAGTGGAGCAGGATCTTAGAGTCTGATCACGATCCGACATGATGGGCCTGAACCAAAACCTCGATCAGAATACCTTCAATCAGCAAGTGGTGATTTGATTTTCTACCCATGTCGAATTAATGAACCCCAGTCAGTTCAAAAGCACTAGTTCAAGAATCAAAGTGTATTTTTTGTCAGCATATGTTGGGAATCTAGAGCCTAAAAGCACAAGATCCATATCAGCCATGCTAAGGCCAGCTTAATTTCGAATTTGCACAGATTACGTGCCAAAATGTAGGGTTTGCAAAACTCCGAGAATTACCCAAAACAACGAGATATCAGGATTTGCGGGAGTTTGCGGGTTTTTGCGGGAGTTTGCGGGTTTTTTGCGGGATTTTTGCTAGTCGTTCTAGGTGTGGCAAACCCCGAGTTTCAGCTTTCTGCACCCCTGAAGTTCTGCAGTCTACAGCCCCAATTCAGAGCCGACTCACGGATCACTTGAGGTCCGTCACAAGCCATAGTACTCTTCAATAGAGTCCGGGCGCTTCGCCTGAGGATGTTGGAGAAGTATTGGGGGAAGTGGGGAGTTGGTCTAGATCTGGTCTATATCTATAAAACCAATTGGCAAAATAGTCCAATTTCAGACAAAGTCACCTTTGTAATTTCTGCATTGAATCGTCTCATCGTGTTTTCCCAGCTGGATGGAATAGTGCATTTTCGGTTCTTGTAAAGATACTGCCAAACACATGGTAGACTGGCATCCCACCACAAATCTCCCAACTCCATGTGGTCAAACAATTCTCTATCAGAGAGGCCCCGAGGTAGAGGCAATTTGCCCCTTAAATCTGGCACCGGACGTTGTTGTTGGAGCAACCCTGCCAAAGCCTTCCCAAAGTCAATGGGATAGGCCCTCATACAGCATGGCAAAAATCAAGAAACCCATCATTAATGTTTTGGAACGCATATTCAAATCCAGCACTCAGGCCAGTTTAGCTGAGGTAGGTGCGCAGTACCTCTAAGACTCCCTGTTCCGGAGAAAGACTTCTTTCCATTCTTGGAAATAGTGGCTCCTAGCTACGGGGATGGTGTAGATTCAGATCTAAACTAATTCTTTTAAATTTCAATTTCCATTCCTCCTGGCTTGGGCCCCCACGAGTGGTCTTGATTTTGGTTTTGGAATCCTTTTCACTCTTGGAAAGCTTTCCACGATCCTTGCACCAGGGTGAAGGATTTTATAACGTCTATAGATCTTATAATTAGAGGATTTTCTCATTAATGCTAAGCCCCCCACGAGATATTGGATAAGGGACTTTGAGTTCGACCAAATGGCTGTGCGTTTGGCACTTTCTGCCCCATAATGCATCATCCAAAATGATGTTCGCCAAACCTCAAATAATGATTGGGTCATACTATCGGCATAAAGGGCTATTCCAAGATCCATAATTAAAACAAGTAGCAAATCCTATGACATTCGACCAGTAGTCAAGGCGTGGGTGCCGATAGATCACATCGGCAGACCCATTTGGCTGCTCCAACACATAGTAGACATTTTTTGCCGCTGAGACAAACAAGATACACACCAGCCTAGGTACATCATCATGTGTTTTGGAATAATGTTTGGGATCTGAAAATTCAAGAGGTGAAAACAATCCACTATTTGCAGGGAGGGGACCGTGCGATCATCACTGCACCCCTCATAACCCAAGCGTTTTCCATATTTCCATGCGGGTTGACATGGCTTCTCTGACTAGTCCCTCTGGAAATCCGTGTCCATGATGAACAGTCAGGTGCGAAAACATGGAGGCCACACGCCATGGTTGACATTGCCAAGCTTAGTGCTAACCTCAGCAAGGTGAGCAGATGGGGCTTAATCGATGAATTATATTTATAAATACGTTGATGGAAACAATCATGCACCACTTGGGGTGCCCGAAGGTTTTTAGAAGTGCATGTAAAACATCAGAGTGGTGCAGATTTTTTCCATTAACCGTAGATCCATCAATCCCCAACAAGCAATGCCGGTTAGAAACGCAAATCCTGCTGGGGAAAGAAAGTCCATCTCGTCTCCAAGTTCATAGTCAAAACTAGCTACAACGTGGCCCATTTGACGAAATGCCTCACTGACCTGAGCTTTCCCCGAGAAGTACTCCACCATAGAGAAGCGGGGAGAAGTATCAACGCCATCAGTCCATTGAAGGAGAAGTACCTCAATAAATCTCTAATGAACAATCGGTAGAATTAATTGTCTTTGAGGTCATGCTAGCTAGGCTACCATAGCTAGGGCCACGGCTATTCCCACCAGCACCTGACTCAGTTTTTTAGTTATAGGGGGCTAAGGTTTCACCACCTATATATCTTAAGAGAATCATGAGTAGCACCTGGCCTTCGGAGCTTGGATTTGGATGAGGGATGCAACTAAGGACTGCATCATTGAGTCACACCCCGGGTTAGCTTACTTTAAGCTTTGAGCCCTGTACTATCGGGTCACCCCAACAAAAGTTTCACGCAACCATGCAAAACGGGTGAAAACATTCATAAACTGATTCGCAGATTACACAGAAGTTGATCTAAACATGCAGGGGAGACTTTTGTGAGAGGGTTTCCGTGAGAAGCACCGGTGTATCTTTGGCATCCACCTGCATGAGGAAAAGGCCAACCAACATGTACTATAAGATATCTATTGGCTCTTAAATTACTTGATCAAACACGTACATGTAGTTGACAAAGATGTGATGCAGTGAGTCTTTTTGATCAAAGCGGGCTGGGACTTTTAATGGTTGCCACTGATCACTGGGCAAAGCAATGGTTCGAGCTTTGCACACAGACTATAATTAACGATAAGATGTTGCAATGCTCACACTGCTGCTCCTAAAAAAGCACAGGGTGAAGCCAACCCCCTCTAGATATAAGTAAAATGGCCGGATATCTTCCAGGCACAACAGCTAACATATGCAAGTGATATCACTTGCAATCCCCAAAAACTGTGAACCAGAGGCCATCAGGAGAGTCCGGGTCAAGTCATGATGAGCTTAATCACATTCCTTGTAAGCCTAGGCACGCGAATGGGAATGAAGTTTCTGTGTACCACATGTATGTTTATAACGTATATATATGCATTTTTAAATATCACACATTAATTGACAACAACATCATAGTGGACGTCTACCTGCATACTAAGAAACTGCCTGTGCATGCTTCTTGGCTTCTTCAAGGTCGTGGCCATTGTCGAGACTTTGCTTAAGAGCCTTTTTGTATGCACATGACTTTCTGCTGTACCTAGCTTTTCTCTCGGCGTTCACCTCTTGCTTCTGATCCTCATCCTTGTCCTCACCTTTGCTTGCCTTGACGTTACGCCTACTGCCTTTAGATGCACCACCCTCTGCAACATCTTCCTTGTGCTGTGCTTGCTCTGGGTCTGCTTTGCGCTTTCTGCCCTTAGGTGCCTCAGGAACTTCAACATCATCTTCGTTTGTTTGCTCAACAACTGCTTTGCGCTTTCTGCGCTTAGGTGCCTCAGGAACCTCAACATGTTGCTGCGGCTGTTCTTCCTTTGGCTTGCTTGCTTTAGCTTTGGCCTGTCGGCCTTTAGGTGCCTCAGGAACTTCAACTTTGTTTGGTTGCTCAACAACTGCTTTGCGCTTTCTGCGCTTAGGTGCCTCAGGAACCTCAACATGTTGCTGCGGCTGTTCTTCCTTAGGCTTGCTTGCTCTAGCTTTGGCCCGTTGGCCCTTAGGTGCCTCAGGAACTTCAACTTTAGTTTGCTCAACATTGCTTGGGTCTGCTTTGCGCTTTCTGCCCTTAGGTGCCTCGGGAACTTCAACATCTTCGCTTGTTTGCTCAACCTTGTTTGTTTTGCTTTTGGCCTTCGCCTTTGCTTTTCGCTTTGCCTGCGCTTTTGGCTGTTGTTCAGCTGGTGTTAAGAAGGGAATGTTACACCAACCCTTAGGCAAAACTCGTCCATTCACCATGCTATTTTTGTCTAATGGCACATGTGGTGTTTCTTTTGGCTCATCTCCGTTTCCTGAACTTACAAGTCCATTCCTGGCATCTTCCATTGCTGCTGCTTCTGCCTGCAATGCTGCTTTCTCTAACTCTTTTGATGCTTCTGTGGTTCCTTCTTGGCCTGTCGCTGCTGCATGCTCTGGCTTGCTTGCTGTCTCAATGCATGCTTGAGGTACGACCTTTGTACCTGTTTCCTGCTGCACCTCCTCACCTAGAACTAGAGTTGGGGCACGAAGAACCCAAGAATCGTCTCTCTGCTCTAATGTTTTTTTTGGACTTGGATCCCGCTGCAACTCAGAACCCTTAAAGTTCTGCTCCTGCCACTGAAACGTGGCTTTCATACACTCTGCTGCAGTCGTGGAGTCATAGGTCTGCGTCTCCCCATTGTCCATGTGTTGTCCTCCTAAGCTATGCTAGTACAACACGTAAATTCGTGCATATACGTGCATAAATATCTATACATGCAAAACTTGCACATGTTTTTTTATACACTTTACATAAATTACACCAAAAAACTAATCCAAAAATCTAAAATCGATATAAGTTTACCGAAGAAAATGAAACAAAAAGTTGCCATGGTTACTGCAATGTATCCAGCAGATTGGGCTTTCAACTCTCGAAGATACTTAAGATGTTTCATCCTTTTCAAGAGCTGGGCTTGCTTGACCAACTGGTCCAAACGAACTCGCTTCGCATCAACCTACCCAGGTTTTAACCGAGAAAAAAATATACTTGAAATTATACACATGCATATATGCATTCAATATTGAAAACATGCTCGCCTCTTCCACTTTGGGTGGTGTTTCCAAAGATGTAGCACCATGACCTAGCTAATGGGAAGTATGGCTCAATGCTATCCCAGGCTCACCACCTCCGTTGGGGTCTGGACCTTGCTCTCCAGTGGCTTGCTTCAGGCCACTGTGTTCGACCTGGGAGTGTATAAACGAGGATTATTGAGGTCAGGATGGAAATTGTTTAAGGCACCCACCTTTGAAGTAGGGGTACGAAGTTGATCATTCCCCATCATCACCTAGTCGACATGTTGGGCATATATAAAATAAATGTTATATGCATGCAGGTAACATAAGTCTTGGAAAGCAAGCCTCATTTTGTTCAGAGGCCACAGTTGTAGATGCAGAACCACCATTTTCCTGCAAATGTGATGATTTGAATCAAAACTTTGAATACCACGGATAATTTCCATGTACAAAAACCAAACCAACTAGGAAGGAACTGTTATGGATTAAGTAGTAGTAACCCTTCCTGGGGAGGCAATTGCTCTGCAGCAGGCTCTGGCACTGCTTTTGCAGGACCTGGGCAAAGGGAACAATTACCCCTACATGCACTGAATATATAGAACCATTGGAATTTCACGGGTCAATTTTGCAGTCGAGCTGCATGGTACCTCTTGAAGTTGTTCAGGAAGTGGTTTTGGGGCTTCATGATGGATATCTTTTGGGTCTTCCTCATCAGTCCCGCAATCACTGTAGGATGTTTCACCTTCACTTGAATAATCATCACCATCATCACCCCCTTCATTGCCCCTTTTGTTGGGCGGCAGGGTGACATCTAAAGCCTTGAGAAGATACCTAATTTGTGGCTCCCGTGGCCAATGAGGTTTCCGACAAATATTGTTGTACTCGGTCATGCATTTCCGAAGGGTCCAAGCTTGGTTATTTGCTGTATCACCTAAGCATGCGTGCATGCAAAGTACACTAGTGTTGATGGAGGAAATCCATTGCTACACCAGGTGGTTTGAATGTAATAGGTTGTACTTTAATCATATATAGTAGCACAGGATTTCCTCCAGATTCAGTGGTTTATCGTTTCAAAAGAACATATTTTCAAAACATCGAACATGCAGTCATGGAACTGGAAATGGCAATATTGCAGAAATCGTAAAAGCTTTGTATATGAACCTCTAAAGTGGGGACTGCCACGTGAGATCCCAGCGCCCGGATGGCATGCACAAGGACTTCAGCGTTCGTCGCCACGGTGTCTCTGCAAATGAAATCACCTGTTTTTTGAACCTTGGCCGGTCAATGCTGGGCCTGATGGGTAAATGGAATAGATGGAATATGGAATCACTTGGAGAAACAAAAACATTGAGTCATCAACCAGCAGGTGCTTGGATGCCAAGCGCCGGAGCTCTGGGGTATTTTCCCATGTTTTAGCAAGGTCTGTTGCCATGCTTATGTCACCCTGGACTATGTAGTCGAGCCCAAATGCCTATATATTTCAAAGGTGTTTAAGGCAGGCAGGTCATTTCCATTTTGAGTAGTGTCAATTCGATCTGTATGAACTTACATAAGCCGCAAGATCTCTTGAAACCAACCCTCGCCTCTAATGTAGGGCAGAAATCACTTCAGACCTAAGCAAAAAGAGAACATTACATGAACAGTACCCAGACCCAATCCCAGCGAAATTCATCACATGTGCCCGAACAATTAATTGAATGAGATCAAGTTCGAGATCAATGAGGATATTAAATTTAAGTTATATAGTTGAGTTTCTCACCAGCAGGTAAAAGAAAGTAGGTCCCATCGCCATGTGCATCCACCTGGCAATTTGCCAGCGCTTTATCTAAGGATCATTGGGCCGATGAGAGGTAACGAATGCTGCCTCCCCCCACAACACATATGCACCTGTGAAACCGTTGCCGCACACCACCAGGGGCTTCAGGGGCTTCAGGGCCAGCACGGCCAAGATCAAAAAGGCATGCACAGGCAACACCAGGTCTATCACAGATCAGTCATGATCAGTCCATATAACTCCATTTCTAGTCGTTTTGGGTGATTGAAGTCGAGATTGGAAATATAGGTTACACCCCGAGAACACCTAAGTTTTCTTAGGAGCCGGAGGCTCGAGGATATTGTGTGGTTCTTTTAACAGCCATACTCAGCATTAGATCATCAATAGTTCCGTATGAAGCCATTTTGCTTGGTTCTTGCTGCCATTAGACAGGTTTCTGCCGATAAAGTATCGAATGTTAGATGTAGATAGATGTAGCGACGGAGATGCAGGTGTGTCTCCAAAGCATCGGTTTTGGGATCCACTTACATCATGGGTCCTCAAAAAGAGGGTCAATATTGTTGTGGAATCAACTGGTTTATACCACGATCCCCAAATTTATCTTCAGTATTTTTTGATTCCAGAATTGCAAGCTGGAAAGGAGTACTCGCACAAACGGAGATAATTGGTCAGTTGCCAGTCTGCTCAATTGTTAAGATCCTACACATCTGCGACCAGATGTGACTAGATGAGGCAAAAAGTGGCAGCAGAACAGCATTCAGCCGTGCAAAGGATCAAGGTGCAGGGCGTATGCTAAGAGCAGGAATTCAAACCCATCATGTTTCGATGGAGGTTGAGCATGT
>Ga0126337_10001945_pt1 | contig 12887 bp, 10 predicted proteins | sample DipCmetagenome_FD_92527 | JGI IMG/M metagenome (GOLD analysis project Ga0126337, IMG submission 92527) | Coral microbial communities from La Bocana,Puerto Morelos, Mexico - Diploria C A metagenome | ecosystem: Host-associated > Invertebrates > Cnidaria > Coral | place: La Bocana,Puerto Morelos... | reverse complement strand
TTGACTCTTTGCAGGTATAACGATGATGAGGAGTTGTTGGTTCAACTCGATGTGTTTGAAGAACAGAGACTGGAAGATGAAGATGATTTGAGTTCCCCGGAGGGGGTTAACCTCACCTCTCATTTAGATGTGTTTCATGCTCTTTTTAGAAAAGTACGTTTTTGCTTTCCTGTCGTTTTCATTTTTGCTAAAATGTTAAAACAATGTTAAATGTTGGATGTCTATAGTGGTCATTGCGCTTAGTTATACCTAGTTAGTTCACAGACAACCCAACTGGCGGGAGGCAGACCAGCTGGCTATTTACAAGCATGACCGAGGAGTTGATCTAGGGTCTACCGAGAAATAACTGAGGTTTTGGAAGTCAGAGCGGAACTTGAACCCTCGACTTCCGGATCCAAATATAATTTCAGATTAATTATCTCGTGATTAAGACCTATTTGTGGGATTACCTCTCTTCATCTTTTCTTTAATTGGTCTAGGTCAGCAACAAACCTCAAGGTGTTAATCTGTTAAGCATCCTGCAAAACCTGCTTCTTATCGAAGACGATTCGCCGGTGTCGGACTCGGTTTGGGAGGTGATTGAGAAACTCGTCAAACGAGCTGTGAACCTTGAAAGCGCTAGCCGAGTAGACGCTCTCTTGCAAGCTGGCGAGAAAGAACTCGTGGGCTTAGAAAATGGAGAGACTTCTACGAAACAACGTAGTGATGTTCGGAGCGATTCTTTCGATGAAAACATGATCCACCGAATGTCTGTGGCTCAACAGTCGACCGAAGATGTTCGTTCAGCATGCCTGCGTTCTGTCTCTGATGACGGCCCCAATTCAACCCCTGTAATAGCAGAGGAGGTTTTCGAAGAAATTCAAGTCTCGTCCACAGCCTCTGCTTTAGAGGAGGCGTGCCCAGTGACATTTTTTGACGAAGCACCACCCCCTGCATCGTCTGTTCAAATTCTTGAAGGGATTATACAGAATAATAAAGAAACTGAGGAACGATCGTCCAGCTCCGATCTTATGCTAGACCTGGAAAGTGTAGCTATTGAACTTGGCAAATCTAATGGACCACAGGCACCGCCAACCCCACCACCACTCCCTGGACAATCACTACATGACGATTTTCAAGTAGTGGCGGATCACGCGGAATCAACTCATGCCCAGCCTCCTCCACCACCACCTCCACCTCCTCCATTACCTGGACAAGATATCAATTTTCCGTACGGGAGGCCGGTTTCCCCTCCTCCAGCACCACCTCCAGGTGTGGGTGGGGTACCACCACCACCTCCTCTTCCAGGTATGGTTGGGGTACCTCCGCTGCCTCCTCTTCCAGGCATGGGTGGGGTACCTCCGCCTCCACCTCTTCCAGGCATGGGTGGGGTACCTCCGCCTCCTCCTCTTCCAGGCATGGGTGGGGTACCTCCACCTCCTCCTCTTCCAGGTATGGGTGGGGTACCTCCGCCTCCTCCTCTTCCAGGCATGGGTGGGGTACCTCCACCTCCTCCTCTTCCAGGCATGGGTGGGGTACCTCCGCCTCCTCCTCTTCCAGGTATGGGTGGGGTTCCTCCTCCACCTCCTTTACCTGGGATGGGAGGAGTTCCTCCACCCCCTCCTCTTCCAGGGATGGGTGGAGCACCTCCACCTCCTCCTTTACCCGGTATGGGCGGGGTTCCTCCACCACCACCACCACCTCCAGGAGCTGGAGGTGTGCCCCCTCCCCCTCCACCTGGTGGGTTTGGCGTCACTCGAGTTTACCAGCAAAATGTGCAACGGAGCTACAGCTGTCCACTCGTTCCAGCGGTGAAACCTAAAAGCAAGATGCGATCCCTAGCGTGGCAGAAGCTGCCTCCGCACGTGGTACAGAGAAGCAAGACGTGTGTGTGGGCTCGCGTCCTTGCATTGGAAGTTGTCCAGCCTGATTTTCATCTGGAGGAGGAGTGGTTTTGTCAGAAGAAAGCGGGAGCCAAGAAGACGGAGTCTAAAAAGAAGGAAACTTCAGAGGTATGAATAGACCGGTACCTCATTCATAACTGACCGTCTTACGACATAGGGCGAACAAAAACAATGCTCGCACAGAGAATCAGATCCTTCCCTCGAGTTTCTCTCACACGTTAATTTGTTGACTCGCCTAACGACTCGTGTGCCATGTTTTTGTTCTTATCACATTAGCGCCATAAGGGTATCTCTGCGAACCTACTGTTTAGTTCTGGATCAGATCTTGTACAGGAGAAGGTTTCAGTTGAACGACATATCGGTCTAACTGATAAAAGGAAAATTCATGATTCCTTTTCATTGCAGATTACTCTTCTGGACCCTAAGAGGAGCCTGAATGTTAACATTTTTATGAAGCAGTTTAAAAAGTAAGTCTTTCAGCGTCCTTCAATTGTCTTTCTCGGCAAAGGGCAAGCCACATAGTTTGTGTGTTTTATTCCGGTTCAAGAGGTTCGGCTTCGATTCCTAACACGTCTTACTCGCACAGTGCTTCTGATTATCCAAGGCCCTGGTTGTTATGCATCACCGTATCCATGTACATGATAAATGGCTATCCAGTGGCTAGGGAGGGAGGGAGGGAGGGACTACAGCCTCTCATCCAATGGTGGTAGCAAAACACCTAGCAATGGAGAGTGGATAAGGCCTGCTTGTTTTAAAATGTTGACTGTGTTTTTTTCCGCCAGGACAAATGAAGAAATCGTTGCAATAATCCTCAAAGGGGACAGTAAGGCATTTGATGTTGATGTTTTGAAAGCGTTCATCAAACTACTACCAGACAACACCGAGGTCAGCAACAAATATTTAGATCTTATTTCTCCTTACAATATCGATTAATTATCAAGCGGATAGGTGGTGAGAATAATGAAAACCATCATTAGGGTAGATTTCCTTCGCTATTTCGCCCCTCGCCTTATCTTGCCCTCGCCCTTTCGCGCATCTCAAATAGTCAAATTCTCGGAAGAGGCCAGATGAGACACAACATTCATATAACTTAAACCAAATGCGATGTATGGGAATTACTCAAGAGAATTGATATTTTGATCTTGGACTGGAAGAGTTATCTTATATTAAGTCATTCGTTATGTTCTGCCTATAATTTCTGTTCATCTTGTTCTCAGAGGGAAATGCTAAAAGGATTTTCCGGAGATAAAACGCAGTTGGGATCAGCTGAGAAGTTTCTTTTGGCTCTGGTCTCCATCCCTGGGTAAGGAGAAGTTTAAGTAATATATCCGACACGAGAGATCGTCTTTGACCACATTTCCAAACACCGAGAGGAGAGCTGAAAATACGACGCGTAGAGGAGTTTTTTTGACGAATTTCGAGGTATTTGGAAATGTGGTCAAACAATGTCTTGCATGAGTGTTCAATCAAACTAAACAAAAAGAAATAAGAAAATGGAAAAATGTAATCGTAAAAATCTAGGCTAATTCAGATCAGATATCCAAGCATCGCTATGGTCATGATTTCTTATGGTTAAACTTGATGAATTGTTGATGAATTTGAGAAGTTAATTTTAAAGGGAAGAAATTTCTTGGTATGTGTCCTGTATCAGGTCGTTGTTGTAGACTTAAGTGTTATAGTGATTTTTTTTTATATCTCTTCGTTTTTAACAGATACAGCCTTCGCCTTGAAGCCATGCTACAAAAGGAGGAATTCCAGATAACACTGGAAACTATCGAACCGAGTATTGAAGCATTGAAGGGAGCGATAGAAGGTGTGCAAAGCGTTAGATAATTAAAAGATATCCAGAGATCTACGCCTAATTCTACCAAGGTTTTCATTCTTTTCTTTTTAATTTGGGAGAACATGATTTTAATCAATCTAAGGTAAACAAGTTCTTGATTGTTATGAATTACATTCTTGATTTTAGTCATAGAGGTCTAGATACGTTTTAATTCCACAGATTGAAGAAACCCTCTTTGGAGGGTACTCTCAGAAAAACGTGTGTGGGGGTGTTCGGCCCACTTTCCAAAATCCTTACCCTATTTGAGACCAACATCAATGATTTTCCCTACCTTATGTGCGACCTGACCAATAATTTGATACCCTATTTAAGATCAGGCCCATAAATCAATATCCTGTTTCAGACCTGTCTCATAATTAGATACCCAGGTCAGACCGATGCTAAAGGCCTTTGTTGATAGTAGCTTCGGGCACATACCTGTGTATCCCATAGAAGGGAGTACCCCCCCCCCCCCGAGGAACCCTTCCTCTGTGTCGCACCGTTTCTAGAGAAAATTCCCTGTCAGTGATAAAACTCCCTCTCCGAGATTTGCATTCATAATTACTATGTTGGGTTCCAAAGTTTCTTGTGCTTTATATTTTCTAGATGTCCTGAAAAGTGAAATTCTACCAGAAGTCCTCCAGTTGATCTTAATCATCGGTAATTTCTTAAACTCTGTAAGTGAGCTTGCTCTTTCGTTTTTATATCCGTGACTCCGTCGGTTCTGCACGTTGTAAGACACAGGAAAAGCAATCATTACTTAGTGTCTTGTTGTTTGATTTTTTATGACACAGGGTGGCTACGCGGGAAATGCTGTTGCTTTTAAAATCAACTCGCTTCTAAAGATCGTGGATACGAGAGCTAACAAACCTCGCATGAACCTCATGCACTTCTTGGTTCACGTAAGTTTGCAGTTTTCTAAGATCGTTAGAGCAGTAGCGACTGTCATTGTTATATCTGATAAATTAATATCAGTTAATGCTCAAAGAAAGAATGATACATTCAGAACTTGAAGAAACCATATAATCGATCGGTGCCAAAGGCGGGAAAACACGTCATCAGTGTCTCCAGCGCGGGAAAACTTGCACCATGCAGTGTTAGCCAGGGCCGGGAAAACCGTAACGGCTGCGAAGTCATGATTGGTCAATAATCAACGGTATATTGCTCTGATCGGTTGGGAGTATTTTAAGAGTTTTTTTTTAATCCATTATGAAAGTAACTATACGAAAACCCAACACAAAATTTGAGTTAGTTTCGTGTCTTAGTCGGAAGCTGTACTCCACGATGAGAAAATGTTCTCTGATGACTAATCTTCGCATTTCAGGTTGCAGAGGAGAAACGGGAGAAGGTGTTGCAGTTTCCAGATGACATGAAGCATCTAGACAAAGCTGTAAAGTGAGTGTTGGTTTTGCTTACTGAGAACTGGTCGTGAAAGGAACGTTGGCTACTTTTCAACGCCTTTCATTCCAGAAAGTGCCGATTTAATGTTCAATTCAGGCATGAATATTACGAGAAAACTATTGAGTAGTCGGAGATACAACCCTACTGCAAAATGAATAATATGAATATATGCATATTATACATTTAAATATATGATCTTTTATATATTCATTTGTATTCTTCACCATGTACGGGTATATTACGAACTCAAAATGTGACCAGCTCCCAGATGGCTTGATAGCTCAGTTGGTAGAGCACTGCACAGGTATCGCAAAGGTCATGGGTTCGTATCCCGTTTAGCCCTTAATTTTTTTCAGGCTTTAATTTCACAACTGCGATGATCATCTATGTCTTCATACAACCCTACTGCTAACGTAAATGGCTAAAAGTGACTGAGAAGAGTCACTCCTTCACATGCTTTCTGCCTTTCTCTCGGGGCCGATACGTTCCTCCTCGAGAGGGGTTTGATTTCGAGCTTATTTCCAGAAGCAGCAGCTGGTAACCGAACTTGTAGATTAAGGGAATCAAAAACCATGCCCTAGGTAATTGTGTCGGCTCAATGCTTGCGTTGAAACACTGACATTGCTGTTTGTTGAATTTTAGGCTATCTGTAGACAACATCACAGAAGAGGTAAAGACTCTCAAGTCCAAACTCAAGGAGCTTGAAAAAGCTATGAAAACCGGACCGAAGGAAATCGTCAAACAGTTTTCTGAATTCATTGAGGTATACATTCACCACACATTTTGAAATGATCTCTTTCGGTACGCAATTTTTTTCTGTACTGTTAACTGACATTTTGTTTAATTTCTAGGGTGCTATAGAAAAGACGAAAAAGCTGGAGGAAGGCATCACCGAAATCCACAACCTGACGAAACAGCTGGCTTTGTATTTCTGTGAGGACGAAGGCAAGCTAAAACTACAGGAGCTTCTGTCACTGTTTAAGACTTTCTGTGATCAGCTGGTGAAAGCCAAAAAGGTAAACAGACATATTCTCAGCGAAAAGTGGTTCGTTTTATCTCACTGCCATCTGTGATTGGGTGACTTAAAGCGAGGTCGCAAGTCAATTGGCTGGTATTTCTCGAACACTTGAGGAAACGAAGGAAATAAAGTATTCCACTTTTAGTTTTTATGGCTGGGCGGTTTCTCAGTTTCGGTTGGTTTAATCATGTGACACTGTATGGATATTTCGATACCAGTTTTTGCCCTTGTTACACAGGGTATTTATTCACTATTCAAAGCAAGCGGTGACGAACTGCTATGATAAGAAAATGGGCAACTCCCTCTCCGCGCTTATCTTCATGCTCTGAAAGGCAGAAGTGTGATATTACAGCCGAAAAATTCCATAACAATCACATAACACTGCAGAGATCCTGGTCCTCTAGTTATTGACAGTTTCTTGGTAACACTGAGTTTTCCGCGCGCAATTTTACACGGTAACTGAAGAAATTTTCGCGCGCTCGTTGGTGAATTTTCATTGTTAATAAGCCGACAGACACATGAATTTATAATTTATGCCACTTTTATATCGCCTTGACCGTGGATCCACTGCCACTTTTGACAATTTTATGGTGAAAAGTAAATGAGAAGTAGGCCCTTACTTATCAGTGCTTCATCTTTCACGTTTCAGGAAAACGAACAGTTTCGTATCCAAGAAGAGAAACGCAAGGCACGTGAGAAAAAACGAGAAGAAGAAGCAGCGAGGAACGCTAAGGCAGGCTTAACAGGAGTGAAAAAAGGAAAACCGCGTCCCCTGGACGAGGGACAAGAAGGATGCATTGTCGACCGACTACTTAGCGACATTAGGAAAGGATTCCCCCTGCGGAAGAGCTCCAAGAGTACAACACCCGGAGGGGGCAAATCAGTATCCCCCAGGGCAAAATTGAGCCGCGGTGAAGGAGGTAATGCAAAGCGAGCAAAGGACGACTTTCGAAAGACCTCGAACCCAGCAAGGATGAACAAAATAGAGGAAAAGGAAAATGAGATAGTGTTAAAAAGAAATCTAGACGGGCCTTCCCTTCCCATCAAATAGATTGTTAGTACGGTAAAATGCTTAAAATCTGCGTGCGCTTTTGGTATTTGCGGTTGTCAAAGCCAAGCAGTTTTGGTTGTTTGGAAACGGATTGTCAATTTGTTCCCAGATTCGGAGAAGAATTGAAAAGTTTTTTTCCTTTCAAGCATTGTTGGTAACTATTTGACCAATTCTGACTGTAACAACGGGACTGGATTTAAAAAATATCAGAGAGAAAGAGAAAGCTATAGAGGCACAAAATTTAGGAATCCAGAGTAAAGAACCTAGAATATTTAAATCTCGGCTGAAAGACGAAGAAAAATTTCTAAGAGTTTTTCTCACTAAAAAAAGTTAATCCTCCAAAACCACAAACGTTTAATCTGTTATAGCCCAATTTAAGACATAATGAAATGGAAATTTATTTTCTTATTTTCGGCATTGCTTCCAATAAAGCGCACTGAATATATTTTTGTAGGAAAAACTACTGAAAAAAATTTGCGTTGAATGTATTTTTGCTGAGATGAGTTTATAGCTTTTTAAAAAATTGTATACGTGATAAATTTCTTGACGTCCAAAAGGTTAGACTTAAAAAAAAAGGTGGATGTGAAATTATCCAATATAATCATGGCTTCTTCAATGAATGTTGTAGATAGAAAATTATTTGCAACTGGTAAAAGAGAAGGTTGTTTAGATCTGGGTTTCAGTGGCTTAAATTTCTTTTTCACCGGGTATTTTTTTTGTGGTGACTTGAAGACCCAAACATGAGCTGCAAAAGAGGCTATAGCAATGCTGACGAAAGAACGAAGTAGCTTGCTTGTAAAAAGCTCCTAATATTTGTAGTTCTCAATCTGATGGATAATCGAGCACTATTTATGCCTGCTTTTGATTTATTTATTGTAACAATTTCTGCCGCAGCCCCTATTTTGATTTATTTTATAATAAAAGTTTGGAGGGTTGCTTTAGTTTGAGAGTATAGTTAGAAAGTGTTCATTATTTATGGGCAAAGTGGCTGGTAAATATGAAAATTGGGAATGAAAACTCTATGGTGAAAGCAAACTTTCCCTGCCTCCCTTAAATACCAACGGCCAGGTTTTGACGCGCTCCTCCCAACCCACCAACTTCCATCATCAATCCGTCCGTATATGTACAAACCCTTGCACTTGGCGATGCTTTCGTGGGACAATAGTTGAGGAAAACATTCAATACAGGACGAAAAAGTAGGACTAAGACTGGCTGGATGTATAATGTGTACCGTGACAATGATTTTTTGATCAATGTTGAATTGCGTTCTAAGCGGTTTGGCTCATTTCCAACTCGTTGTCCACAGAGAGTTCCATTATCCATTTTCCACTCAGTGTTACAAAGGGAAAGGTTGCTGATAGTGAACTTGGTTCGTCATTTGATATCAAAGAGCCTACACGCCCAGTTTTAACTTGTCTAAGTGCGTGATTTTGTGATCTGTTTTATATCATCTGATATTGACAGGGAGGGTCACAGTAATGGTATCCGGACACTTGCATGCACGCTGTGAGATTTCCTTGAATTAAAGGTTGGAAATGTATCTACTTTTAAGACGATTCCACTCTTGTCTTTGAAATGATGTTGTGACTCTCTTCAATGTTTTTAGACTGTCAGCCAAAACCTCTTTTTCTGTATCGTCCTCCTGCCTTCTTCTCATCGCACTCCGGGTTAACACCTTTCACCAACCCCTCCCCTCTTCACAGTTGCAGCCCCTCTCCCACAAATAATGAACACTCCGTTGTTGATTTAAGTTGATAATAGAATCAAAATGTGCTTTTAATAGCATTCTCCACCATCTATTTTATGCTGACATTAGCTGTCGTCGATATTCAGAGATTATGTCGAACAAAACGAAACAAAACATGTCAGAACAGTCAAATAGTGCTCTTTTTCGTCAGGAAAATGGCAAAATTGACTAAGATTTCAAGTATTGTGTCTTCTGACTTGATTAGTTCTGATAAATTCCGTGTAGAAATTATTTTTGTCGCTGTCTTTTATAAAATCAATATGGACGTTTCTGTTGTCAAAATAAAGCTTGGGTCATTTAAATAGCGATTACAAATGGCATCCAGAATATTGCCCGCGGCTATTAAATTTCATGTGTTTACTTGTTCAATAGTTCTGTTCAAATTGCATGGCATAGGCTTAAAAATGTCTTTGTGAGAAGAAGATGAAAGTTAAAAGGGCTTTGTAGGATGTTTAATCCGTCTAAATGTATATTATTTGAATAAGCATTCACAATTGATCTTCAAACACGATTCAATAGGAGACTGATATTGTTTTAAGTTTGATTGATTGCGTTCCTTTGACTAATCTAATTAAAATGTTTAAACAGACGATTCCTCGCGATTAAACACGTTAATCAACACACGTGCTATTTCTTCCACGTGACTGAAATAGAATACTTTGACCTCGATTTACTAAAGCCACGAGCTTCTGCGTAACTGGCTGTTCGTCGTCTTCAATAACATTTAAGCTCAATAGAGAGGCCCAGAGGCTTAGAAACTCGATGTTTTATTCATAAATGGCTGAGTGTAAATTGCTCTGAACACTTCACTGAAATATCACGTACACGTAGCAGTCGTTTGAGAAGAGCAGTGTTGATTTAAATTATTTTATATGAAAATATATTACGCTCTTCATATCTACATCACACGCACTCAGCTAGTAGCAAATATCGACTATTTTGAAAGAATTTAGGATTAGTACCTGGGACTCCCTTTCAATTTTTTTTTACCCATGAAAACGAGGCTACAGTCACATGATATTTGCGGCTATTTCAGACCAGTTTGACGGGGAGGGTCAATTGCCGGTTGACTTTCCAAAATATCCACTTGAAACACGACTAAATTCATATTAGCAGTCTTGAATTGTCACGTTTTGTTGTTAAAGTAATCTTTTGTTTATTTTAGGCGGAAAAGTGTTCGTTATGCCAGACGTGGCTGAACAAGACGAAACTGGCCCACCAGGAGAAGATCTTGTAGACGACGTGTTTGCAAGTGAAGATAATAAAGTTGAGAATAAAGCACACCAACGAGAGGAGACGGCTGCGGAAAAGAGCGAAGAAATATCCGCGGTACCTGTCGATGAAACAAAATCACCAGCCGATAACATGTCAGAGGAAACATCAGCAACCATGAAGCAAGAACCAGGCAAGTCAGCTGTAACAGATGCTACTAAAACAGAGGAAGACGGAGAAATACCTTCTGCAGTAAAGGAAGATAAATTAAACGGAGATATATTTGCGATTCGAGCTAAAGAGGAATTAGACAAAAAGGAAGAGACAATTAAATCTTCGTGGGACTCGCTCAATATGGATAGATTTGACAGAAGCGTTTCTGACATAAATGGGAACTTGATAACGGTTAATGGAGTTCACGAGGATTTGTCGCCTACAGAAACGCCTGAGAAAGTACAGGTTGATTCAAAACCCGAGCTGGTGACTGTCAAAAAAAGTTACAGTCTAGCTGCAGCGAAACAAAAGGTGGCATTCGCTGAGAAAGGCAGCCATGATACTGAAATAGACGGTACTTTTAGTTTATCCAGTGAAAATTACACTGGGCAGCATGAAAATAGTTATAAACAACAGCAGCTGCCTGCGGAGGTTCAGACTAAAGGACGAGACGTCGAGACAAGGAAACTAAATGACCGCGAAAAGACTGAAACGAGTTCAACATCAGCTACCCAAGTTGACGATTCTAACAATAAACTAAAGACTTCATTAAAATCATCAGATATTCCTCTAGCTTTTGATCGGCAAGAAGTACGAAATGATCCAAAATTCATTCCTCCAAAAGTTTTACAAGAACACGAACTAGAGAACACCGGAAAAATTTCGGCAGGAAGACCGCAAGTGCTGCAAAATACAGAGGTAACTGAAAAAGGCGGGAAAACTGACCTCGCGAACCAATCACAAAGCATCAAAACACCACGTGAGGTAGAGGATGACAGCCCGTGGGTTCTTCAGCTTCCACAAGGCGGGGAGCTGGCATCGAGAAAAATAAGTGATCAAAAAAGAAAGAATATCAGCAATAGAAGAACCGAACGCAAGCAAGAAAACAAACAAAGCGCGGTGAAGGACAAGAAAGCACTAGTCTTACCAACTTTGACTATCAACCAAAGCGACGGGCTAAACGTTGACAGAAATCGAGAACACTCAGAAGAATTGAGCAAAAGCGATAAAGAACACACTAAAAGAGTTGAAACAACAAGACCACGAAGAACAAGCGAGTCGGATCTTAACACTCTCAGCTCACTGAGTCCGCTGAGCCCGCTGATGGAAGACCAGGAATCAAACAGCACATTTTTACATCCTCCTGGCGCCCAGGGCACCAAAGTAAGAAAGAACAAATCTTTTATGGCGCGCGGGTTTTCCAAAATGTTCGGAAGTAAACGCAAGTACAAACTTGACAAGGAACAAAAAGACACTTCTTATTCATCCGAATCTGATAATATAATGGCTCGCGAAGAGTTTGACCTCAGGGTGAATCACAACACGGAGAAGACGGAGAAGAAAAAGAAGAAAAAAGAACGCAATGAGAAAAAAAGTGATGAGCTATCAACTGATGAAAACGGTGCAGACAAGAAATCGTCCCGTAAATTTGGCGGGCTTTTCTCGCGAGGGAAAAAGAAAGAGAAACATTCAAACCATAATGAGAGAAAATAACGTTTTTCTATCTTTATATTAAGTGCTTTACTTGTTTTACAGACAGTCGTAAAAAGACAACTGAAATTGATAGCCTGTAAACAGACTCCAAGTGACGACGGAAAAAGACTTCGGGGAGGAAAGTTTGCGGACGAGCGCGAAACTGAAGAATACGGAGAGCGAAGCAATCGGGATCTCCGGGAGTCTGTTCCCAGGCTAGAAATTGAAGAATCTTTGGTTTTTCGCCTTTGCAGTGGACAGAGATGACTTTATATCGTTTCAAATTTCTCGGTGATAATGTCCTTTCTAACATTGGACAAGCAACTTGCTCGAAAAGTTTTTAATGCAAATCGTAAAAAGTCTTAAAAATGCCACAATTCTAGCTCTAACAAGTCTTTTGTAGCTTTTATCGTTAATTGAATGCTTAAGTTGCAACTTGTTGATATAAATTGCTTGAATCCGGTATAGCCAAGCATTTTCTAAAGCGTTGTTGTTTGGTTAAATTGTTTGTAGGTAATTAAACAAAATGTCAGAAAGCAAGTAGTTAGAACGATTTTCATTTGACATTGTACTTTCGTTATAGTTCGTTCCGTTGTCAGATTTCCAAACACCCTCGCGACATTTTATGTCGGCTCAGTTGCGTGTTCGTGTTCGCGAGACCAACCCTGTACGTATTTCTTTCGTTTTCATTTGTTTGTTGCTTAAGCCATACTATGCTTGAATAAATGTTTGCGGTTCGTAGTCATTTCAAGGTAAAATGAAAGAGATTCTATTTTATGCATAACCTTTCTGTTAGGATCGTGTCAATGTTGTGAATTGTCAATGTCGATTGTTGCTGAGATGAATTACCAGTGACAGTAGTACTGTTTTCTTCAGTCATAGAAGATAATAAAGTTTAATCCATTTTTATTTTTTCGAGTGAGCCCTTAGATAGTCACGTTGAGTCATCGGCACCCTAACTGAGACACGAATCCTTGACGAGACCAAAAGAATCCCGACCTTTTCATATCATGGAAGTACCCACGGGGGCGGGGGGTGTATGGGCTGGCGTGTTAGAATGTAGTGCG